>Ga0315914_1001530_pt1 | contig 34705 bp, 17 predicted proteins | sample MpolenodulesMG_FD_203920 | JGI IMG/M metagenome (GOLD analysis project Ga0315914, IMG submission 203920) | Medicago polymorpha root nodule microbial communities from Los Angeles, California, United States - elongated nodules | ecosystem: Host-associated > Plants > Roots > Nodule | place: USA...
CGTATTTAGTCCCACATCGCCCAAATGAGACACAAGGTGTGGTTGAAGTCTATATAAAAACAAGGTCTGTTGAGAAGTTGAAACCATCTTTGCGCTTGGGGCAATGACGCAGCTAATGAGGTTCTAACCGAGGCGCGTCTATTGCTGGTTGAAAACTATTTCCAAACCCCCTCTTAGGCTTGGGGCAACTCAAGCCTTCGAGAATTTCTGGAAGGACTCCCTTTGGGGTACAGTCCTACAATTATAGTTAAATATTTTTTCTGATTCTGTAAAAAGTAAATTCTGAACTTTCAGTTCTTGTATTGAATCTTCAACCTTTATGCTCGTTTTGTCTTGATAATTTTTCTCATCATTCCGAAGTCTAATTGTTTCATTTCAATACATCCCTCTCACTGGACCTGATTTATCAGATTTATCATTTACTATCAACAAATCATCTTAATTTATGGAACAGCCTATTCAGATTTATTTTCAGTAGCTTAATCAACAAATCATCTTAATTTATACAAACACTCAATCATGGTCTGAACTTCAAAAATCATCTCATCTTCGACACATGCCTTCAGTGATGTTCATTGGGATGGCAACTTGGATGAAAGGACATCTACCTCAATTTACATAATTTATCTTGGCGGCAATGTTGTGTCTTACCTATCCAAAAGACAATGAAGTTGAATATAGATAGTTGCAAATACAGCATCTGAGGTCATGTGGTTACTCAATCTATTGGGTGAACTGGGTATATCCTCTCAAATTCCTTCCTATTCTGTGATAACAAGGGAAATACCTATTCATACTCAAATCCAGTCTTCTATTCCAGGATGAAGCACATTGCTCATGTGAGACAACTTGTACAGATCACCAACGATAGAAGTTTCACATATCTCTACAAGGGACCAGCCAGCTGATTCACTTACGAAACCTTTAATAGTTAGATTCACGTGTCTTGGTGATAAGCTTGATGTCACCGATGTTATCTTGAGATAAGCATCAGTTAGATAGGTAATGTCAAGAAGGATAAAAGGGATCAGAAGATAGACATGTTGGTAACAATGACTTCCCGTAGCATTCTAATCAAAGCAATGAGTTCATGATCTTCATTCAACAATGGAGATACACAAAATTCTCCATCCATCTTCTCCAATTATATTATCAACTTCTTTTGCATTCTTCTTCATCTTCATTGAGAAGAAAATGTATTCAACTACACATTTTTCAATGCTTGAATCCCCCTTTTCTCCTTCTAAGAACAGAGTGAAGTGCTTAAAATGTATTCATTCTTTCTCAATATATATAATACCAAGAAATTCGTGCTTCATTCAAACAAAAAAAATGTTGCACATGCAGCTAACCTCCCCTGATCAAAATTAGAGCATGTGTCAGCTTTATGAATTTCCTTTAAATTTGGTAAACTTGTCATATTTGTGCATTATTATAACATGGCATGTCCTCCGAGTGTTGGTAAACAGAAAACTTCATTAGTCACGGGGTTTTTTAGGTGACAAAAATTTGTTTTTTAATCAGAGGCATCTATTGGCTGGCATGTTCCATTGTTGAGGAACTAAGACTGAAAAATAATTTTAAAGAACGGATTTCATAAGGATGAGATCCAGATCTTGTAGGATATATAAGACCAAACACAGACAGCAAGATCAATTATATATATTTTTTATTTCATTATTACTCACAATTTAAATCTTGTAGCATCCATTTTCTTCATATATTGAGACAATCCAGTGCACACACTCTGAGCAATATGCAGCGCCAATTTTATAATTGTAATGATGAATGTATGTGGCAAACTAATTGATGGCTAATGATGTTATCTGATTGCCAACACTAAGAAGACATGCCAGCTATATTCGTCATGCACCTCAAACTCATTTTAATATCATAGCATCTTTCAGAATATCACATGCAATATCGTTAATAAATTCACAATGTTGGAAAAACATGTAACAAGCTTAACATACTCAAAGGGAAATCATGCAGGCACCACATGCTCTACACCATCATTAACAAGTGCTGCAAATTGTATTAATATCATTGTTATATAAATTTAATAATTATCAACCAATCAATGTGATGAATACCTCTTATATAAATAGAGTCAAGAACTTGGTAACATCACACAAATATTGAGCTTTACAATTATCTTAGAAAAGAAAAATAACACAACAAATTAAAAAGAAATATGGCAATCAGCAAGCACCATGTTCGCTCAAACAGTTTTCCTTCTCAATCTCATCCAAGCTCCACAAGAATAGAACAAGAGCTAACCAAAATGAAGGCATGGGAAGCCACATCAACACCTACATCTGATTCAATTACCACTGGCCTTTCCTTTCTTGAAGATTTGTATATTTCTTTAGAAGATCTTCTCAATATGTCATCAACACAAAAGGCTATTTCTCACCTTCAAGGTGAGAAATTTGTTGAAGAGTTGTTGGATAGTTCAGTGAAAATTTTGGATATCTGCGGCATCACAAGGGACACCATGTCACAAATTAAAGAAAATGTTCAAACACTTCACTCTGCTCTCAGAAGGAGAAAGGCAGATTCAAGCATTGAATCAAGTGTAGCCGAATATAAATTCTTCACAAAGAAGATGAAGAAGAATGTCACAAACTTGATCACATCATTAAAACATATGGAAAGTAAATTTGGAGCTTCCTCACTTTTGAATCAAGATCAAGACCTTGTTGCAGTGATTACAGTTCTTAGAGAAGTCATTGCAATGAACTTGTCTATCTTTCAGTCCCTTCTGTCTTTCTTGGTTGGTTCTTCATCAAAGTCAAAGGCAACAAAATGGTTGAAAGTGACAAAGTTGATGCAAAAGAGGGTAACATGTGAAGAGAACATGGAGAATTTCAATGAATTGCAGTGTTTGGAAGCATCTTTAAGAACCCTTATAAGTGAAGGTTCTAATGTTGCACATGAAAGATTTGAGGCTTTGGAGAATGCAATTGAAAGTATAGAAAATGGTTTAGAGAATATATTTAGGCGTTTGGTTAAAACTAGAGTCTGTCTTTTGAATATCATGACTCTATCTTAGGGATTTGATGAGGATTGAAAAAATTTGCACAGTCAATCTGTATATAAATATTACGTATAGAATTCAATAGTAATACAAGCAAATAGAAACAATACAATTTTGTTCTATATATCTGATCTTTTTATTTTTAATTTTAAATTTGAAGCAACAACTTTTCTCTAAGATCTGAAATGACTACTACTACTACGATGAATTGTTTTGGTAAACAAATAAAACTCATTAATAAAGGGTGTAACTAGGGCTTAAATGCTGAAAAAGATGATAAAAAAATGTTGCAACCTAAAACAAGATGAGGTAGCCAATAAATGAATTCCAGCACCAAGAGTTAATCAGTAAATGAAAGTATTAAACAAGATAACATAGTTACATAAGCAGTATTCAAAGCAGGAAAAAAGAAATCTAATCAAAATGAAATAAACCAATGTTCTGTTTATAGTGTTATTTAAGCATGGTGGATGACCGAACTATCTAGAATATTGTATGTAGCATCCATGATCAAAAGTTCAAAACCAAGAATCTGAAGGACAACATATGGGGCCTTAGGCATCAAATAAATTACTAAAGCTTTCGTAAAAAGGCATTAAATAAAAATGTTACTGGTAACTAAGTCAAAAGGTTACTGTATGGTTCTGAAAATTATCCTTCAATCAAAACTTTGGTTAGAGAAAAAAAAAACTAATCAGGATTATCAATTAAAATTACTTAAGGTATCAGACGTTTTTGTATCGTAGCAGGTTTACTGTGTTTTGCTTCTTTAGAATGAATCTGTCCTTTGTTATATAAGTCCCACATCAGTCTGCTTGGAGTGGATGCTATGGAGCTTGTTGTATAAAATAGAACAACCCGCTTTGCCGAAGATTCATAGCCAAAGTTTAGTAAGACTACGACTTGAATTTAGCTTAACTGTAGTGATTGCGTGCTCATTAAATGGCTGCAACAGTTGTGTATCACGTTTAATTTCACATAACAACCTCATGCGCACTTGCCATTTTGAACCTTCATCTAGTTTCAAGCCAAAATCTTCACATTGTCCATTTTCTTTACAAGATCAAAAACGATATATTGTTTCTCGCTTTCCACAACCACTTTCATTTCTTAGGAATCCAGAGAACTAATTAAGGTGTCCTGTTGATGTATGTAGGGCAATGGAGGGACAAGTTCCATTGTGTGGATGAAAGCTTCCGATGGATAGAGAGCTTCTATCGTCTGAGAATGGCTCGCTGAAAACACTTGAGTATCTCACGAGAGGCCAGATGTAGATGAGACTAACACTTGAGAGGAGAATGTTGGAGCGCCAAGTTCATGGAATTCTCCTACTTATCTTTACAAACATGAGTACATAAAAGGGTGCTTTAAGATGCTTTCACACACAGCAACTCATTAAAATTCTCTAAGTTCTCTTCAGATGATATGATCCTCTTATGCATCAGTTTTGCCACCAATAACCATTTGGTTGACTTTTACTCTGAAGCAGGTACTGCCAAGAAGCATAAAAAAAAATTGGAAGATAGACATGCTTGTAACAATAATTTCCCTAAGACTGTTATCAATGAAGTGAGATCATGATCTTCATTTCATAATGGAGATATTCCAAACTCTCATTCCATCTTCTTCAATGATGCGATCAACTTCCTACAACTCTTTTTCATCTTCTTTGGAACTCTCCATATATAGTAGCAAGCAATTCATGCTTCATTCAACAAAATAATGCAGCACATGATTTTTCCTTAGAACTTGATAAACTTGTCACGTTTATGCCAAACATTATGCATTATTATACATGCCATAATAGTAATGAAATGGATTTGAGGTGTATATGACTTGGCATGTCCTCCGAGTGTTGGTAAACAGAAAACCTCATTAGTCACTTTGTAACTAATATAAAAAAATAAAAATAAAAAGTGATGTTTTCAATTCAGATGTATCTATTGGCTGGCATGTTCCATTGTTGAAAAGCTACAACTGCTATATGATTTAAAGAATGGATTTCATAAGGATGAGATCCAGGTCTTGTGGGATGTATATGATCAAACACAGACAGCAATATCAATTATATATAGTTTTTATTTTATTATTACAATTGAAAGCTTCTAGCATGCAGCTCCTTCATATTGCACACATCTCTGAGCAATATGCAGCGCCAATTTTATAATTGAAATGAATAATGAAAAAGGTAGGCACAAACTTATTGATGACTAATGATGTTTTCTGATTGCCAACACTAGGAAGACATGCCAGCTATACTCATCATGCACCTCAAAATCATTTCAATATCATAAGCATCTTGCAGAATAACACATGCAATATCACTCACATATTCACAATGCTGCACAAACATGTAACAAGCTTACCATATTCAAAGGAAAATCATGCAGGCACCACATGCTCTACACCATCGCTAACAAGTACTGCATATTTTATTAATTTCATAATTATATGAATATAATAATTATCAACCAATCAATATGATGAATAGCTCTTATATAAATAGAGTCACGAACTTGGTAACATCACACAAACTTTGAGCTTTTCAACTATCTTAGAAGAAGAAAAAAAGAACAAAGAACAAATTAAAAGAGCAATTAAAATGGCAAGCAAATACCATGTTCGTTCTAACAGTTTTCCTTCTCAATCTCATCCTAACTCCACAAGAATAGAACAAGAGCTAACCAAAATGAAGGCATGGGAAGCCACATCAACATCTACATCTGATTCAATTACCACTGGCCTTTCCTTTCTTGAAGAATTGTATATTTCTTTGGAAGATCTTCTCAATATGTCATCAACACAAAAGGCCATTGCTCACCGTCAAGGTGAGAAATTTGTTGAAGAGTTGTTGGATGGTTCAGTGAAAATTTTGGATATCTGCGGCATCACAAGGGACACCGTGTCACAAATTAAAGAAAATGTTCAAACACTTCACTCTGCACTTAGAAGGAGAAAGGCAGATTCAAGCATTGAATCAAGTGTAGCCGAATATAAATTCTTCACAAAGAAGATGAAGAAGAATATCACAAAGTTGATCACATCATTAAAACATATGGAAAGTAAATTTGGAGCTTCGTCACTTTTGAATCAAGATCAAGACCTTGTTGCTGTGATTACAGTTCTTAGAGAGGTCATTGCAATGAACATGTCTATCTTTCAATCCCTTTTGTCTTTCTTGGTTGGTTCTGCATCAAAGTCAAAGGCAACCAAATGGTTTAAAGTGGCAAAATTGATGCATAAAACGACAATCTCATGTGAAGAGAAATTGGAGAATTTCAATGAATTGCAGTCAGTTGATGCATCTTTGAGAACCCTTTTAAGAGAAGGTTCAAATGTTTCAAAGGATGCACGTGAAAGATTTGAGGCTTTGGAGAATGCAATTGAAAGTATAGAAAATGGTTTAGAGAATATATTTAGGCGTTTGGTTAAAACTAGAGTCTGTCTTTTGAACATTATGACTCTATCTTAGAGACCTGCTCAGGATCGAAAAATTTTGCACAGTTAATTTGTATATAAATACTATGTATACAATTCAATAGAAATACAATCAAATAGAAACAACAAATTTTGCTATATATTTCAGCTCTTCTATTTTTAATTTGAAGTTGCAATTTTTCTCTAAGGTCTGAAGTTATAAATTATTGTATTATTTGCCTAAAAACTACAATAACTGATTTTTTTGGTAAACAAACAGAATCATCAATAAAAGTCGTAACTAAAACTTAAGTACTAGATGTGCTCAAGCACTTGTTGCAGAAAATACTGTAATTACAGGAAAAAAATAAGATAAAAAATGTTGCAAGCTCAAACAAAAAATTGGTTCAACCTACATAAAATCAAAGATGATGTAGCCAACAAATGAATTCTAACACCAAGACATAATCAGTATCTTAAATCACGGAAGGTTAGGACAAGTGATGAGTATTGAGTTTGGTTTTTACTCAATAGAAAAAGAGAGAAAAAAACAGTATTAATGGCTCAAACGTGTCTATAAATCTACATCAGTAGCAGAAATTTCCTAACCAGTCGACTATAGTTCTGCAACCTTTTTAAGCTTCTCATCCAATACATCCAAACAGTACCAATTTGATTATTTACCAGCCCCCACTAATACACTTGAACTTGATTACATCGTGCGCATGATCTGTTTTGTTTTGGTTTTTTTTTTACTGGTGTATGTGTTCCATAGGGCACTTCTGAAATGTAGCAGTTTGCCAGTTCTTCCTTGTCTTGTCTAATGATCTATCTGTTGATGCAAAATGACTTGGACTGTATGCAACTGCCAGATACTATTCGGTGGCGTATCCAAGCTGCAATGCCTGTACTTTTGCATCTATGCGGTCCTCTTTATTCTGCAGCCTCCACCTGTACCAATTCATCTCTTTCAAGCCAGCAGTACAATTTGTGGCTTTAACTGCTGCTGTTCAGCTACCCTTTCTACGAATCCGGCTCTATCAAGGGTTGCAAATAATTATGCATCGGGGAAGTCAATACAACAGGACAATGAATTGGAAATTGATCCTTGGACGCTTTTAGAAGATAACGCTGGATCTTTCCCTTCTCCAAGTAATGCTGCTAGCAAGGAGATGGTGACCATGATAACTTTCAAGCTGTGAGATGGCTTAAAGGGGCTGTAAGGGTGAGAAGGAAAGACATCACACATGTTGATGCTGTCAATGATGATATTTCATTAACAATATTTTTTTATGCGGTTCTGGCCTGGTTGGCCATTAACATGTTGATCAATTATGGTCTTTTTTGTTTATTCCTCTTTAGAATGAATCAGTCACATGTTATCTAAGTCCCACATCGGAAGTTTTATAGTGAATGTTTTGGAGCATGAGTTATAAAAGAGAATTGTCTGATACATTGTAACATACTTACCTGGATGGGGTCAATGGGTGATCAAGACAGTCCATGGCATGGCCTAGGCAAGTGATCTTCATTGCACTTTGAAGGGGTGCTAGCCTAAGGTCTACGCAAGTGGTAGAGCCTACATCATAATTTGTTGCTGTTGGGGCCTGTGTTTGCGCGGCCCCTCCCAATTTTAGTTTAAATATTTACAATTTTATCTTAAATGCTTGTGCAACCTGTGATGGATGTACTATGGGGGAAGGTACTGGTTTTCTTAGGATCATAACTAAAAGAAAGTAATTATAACATGTGTGATGTTAAGTATCAATCATATAAACGAAATGTGCAGTTGTAATTATCTTTGTTGCATCATCTCCTTTTATAAAGCAATTGTTGAAGATTGAGACTGTTGAAATCTGCAGGCTGATTTGGTTGGGAAAATATCCAATGGAAGCTACTTACCAATCTCTAGAGACAAACATATTACCACTCTTTAGAAGAAAATATGAAGTTTGAACAGAATGTAATCGGAAGAAAGCGTGGACGGTTTATAAAGTTGATGTATACTGCAGAAGATCCAAATGCATTCCGTTTTAAAGTTTTCACTTAGAAACTTCTTCATAACAGTTTATGACATATTATAATTAAAATTAATTTAAATTAGACAATTAAACAAGAAGGAAAAGTTTTTTTTAAGTCAACCACATCACTACAGAGTTACTATTACTAAGCACTGAAGTCCGTGGTTCTCATATTTCTTTTCACTGTCATGATAGTTTTATGATATAACACTCGTATATGTAAAGTATGATGCAATTATAGATTTGAAGTGTTTCTGTAAAATCTAAAGATTGTTGATTAAGGAATAATGGACACTTGTTGAAGGCAAAAGCGTGGCGAGCAGTGACTAAAATTTCCAAGTCTTGCGTATTTAGTCCCACATCGCTCGTATGAGAAACCAGGTGTGGTTGAAGTCTATATAAAAACAAGGTTTGTTGAGAATTAGAAACCATCTTTGCGCTTGGGGCAATGACGCAGCTAATGAGGTACTAGCCGAGGCGCGTCTATTGCTGGTTGAAAACTATTTCCAAACCCCCTCCTAGGCTTAGGGTAACTTTAGCCTTTGAGAATTTCTGGAAGGACTCCCTTTGGGGTAAAGTCCTACAATTTCAGTTCAATGTTAGTCGGGAAAGTAAAAGTCTTTTAACCTTTTATTCTTGCAAAAGATATATCTTCAAACTAGCATTACATTGCAGCTTAGAATTATAACTGTAAATTACCTGTCATTGCAAATCAATTGATGTGTATTACAGAATATGATATGCATTCCATCATCTTTAATGTTTTCACTTGGAATTGTACAGGATATGATTGAAGTACCAAACAATGTCTTAAAGCTACCAACATAGATGCTGCAATTTCTAAGTTGAAAGTTTAGCTGTAAGTGCTTTTTGATTCCATATTGACATTGCTTTTGTTGCTTCAGGACTATGAATTGATTATGTAGATCTAAAAGTAAAAAAGGGTTGATAATTTTCTTTTTTTTTTTATAATATTTGCCTGTGTTTGTTAGCTATCGCCAAGAAATATAGGAAGTTAGAAGCTTTAAGCTTTCATAAGTAATGTACAAAATTACACTTTGGATAAAAGTTGCATCTGATATGAATTCTATATGGTCATAATTTGTTTCTACCTTATCACTAGAATTCTTATTATCTAACTCCTCATACATATTTTTTAGAAAAACTCCTTTTACATGTAAAGAGACAAATAATTAGATTTTGTAGCTTTTTAGTTCAGTCCGAATATTGGCGAATAAGGAATATTGGAGATTTGTTTAAGGCAAAGAGAGATGAATGGTAACTTAGCAATAAAATATTCACACCGTCCAGCTAGTTTCAAGCCAACATTCACATCGTCCAGTTCCTTTTCAAGATCAAAAACTATATCTTGTTACTCGCTTCAATATGCATGCAAACCTCTTTGATTACTCAGGAATCCAGAAAACTCATTAAGGTGTCCTGTTGATCTATGTATGCCGATGGCGGTACAAGTTCAATTGTTCGGATGAAAGCTTCCACTTGGAGAGAGAGCTTCTGTGGTCTGAGAATGGCTCGATGAGGCCCAATGTGGATGATACCAACACTTGACAGAATATTGTTGGAGCTCCAAGTTCATGAAATTTCACCAGTTCTCTTTACAAACATGAGTACTTAAAAGGGTGCTTAAATATGCTTTCACATTCAGAAACTTATTGAAATTTTCTTATGCATTAGTTTTGCCATCCTTAACCATTTGGTTGACTTTGACTCCGAAGCAGATAATGCAAAGAAGGATAAAAAGGACCGGAAGATGCTTGTAACAATAATTTCCCTAAGCACTGTTATCAATGAAGTGAGCTCATGATCTTCATTTAAAAATGGATCTATTCCAAACTCTCCTTCCATCTTCTTCAATGATGTGATCAACTTCCTACAATTCCTCTTCATCTTCTTTGTCACTCTATATATAATAGAAAGCAATTCATGCTTCATTCAACAAAATTATGTAGCACATGAGCTTTCCTTAGAACTTGTTAAACTTGTCACATTTGTGCCAAACATTGTATATTAGTCACTTTTTTCTAGTATTAAAATAAAGGTGTTTTTTCGATTCAGAGTTATCTACTGGCTGGCATGTTCCACTGTTGCGGAGCTAACTCTGCTACATGGTTTTAAAGAATGGATTTCAGAAGGATGAGATCCAGATCTTGTGGGATATATATGATCAAACACAGACAGCAATATCAATTATATATAATTTTTATTTTATTATTACAATTGATATCTTGCAGCAAGCAGCTCCTTCATATTGCAAACATCTCTGAGCAATATGCAGCACCAATTTTATAATTGAAATGATGAGGGTAATGTGGCACCAGAGTAGGCACAAACTTATTGATGACTAATGATGTTTTCTGATTGCCAACACTAAAATGACATGCCAGTTATATTCATCATACACCTCAAACTCATTTCAATATCATGGCATCTTTCAGAATAACACATGCAAGATCATTAAAAAAATCACAATGTTGTACAAACATGTAACAAGCTTATCATATTCAAAGGGAAATCCATGAGGGCACCACATGCTCCACACCAATCACCATGATTAACAACTGATGCCTATTTTATTATATGAAATTAATAATTACCAACCAATATCATCAATGGCTATTATATAAAGAGAGAGTCAAGCACTTGGTAAGATCACATAAACATTGAGCTTTACAATTATCTTTGAAGAAAAAAAGAACAAACAACAAATTAAAGAGAAATATGGCAAGCAACAGTTACCATGTTCGCTCAAACAGTTTTCCTTCTCAATCTCATCCCAACTCCACTAGAATAGAACAAGAGCTAACCAAAATGAAGACATGGGAAGCCACATCAACATCCACATCTGATTCAATTACCAATGGCCTTTTCTTGCTTGAAGATTTGTATATATCTTTGGAGGATCTTCTAAATATGACATCAACACAGAAGCTTGTTTCTCACCATCAAGGAGAGAAATTTGTGGAAGAATTGTTGGATGGTTCAGTGAAAATGTTGGATATCTGTGGCATTACAAGGGACACCGTGTTACAAATTAAAGAAAATGTTCAATCACTTCACTCTTCTCTTAGAAGGAGAAAGGGAGATTCAAGCATTGAAAAAAGTGTAGCAGAATATAAATTCTTCACAAAGAAGATGAAGAAGAATGTCACAAAGTTGATCACATCTTTAAAGCATATGGAAAGTAAATTTGGAGCTTCCTCACTTTTGAATCAAGATCAAGACCTTATTGCAGTGATTACAGTTCTTAGAGAGGTCATTGCAATGAACTTGTCTATCTTTCAATCCATTTTATCTTTCTTGGTTGGATTTTCATCAAAGTCAAAGGCAACAAAATGGTTGAAAGTGACAAAGTTGATGCAAAAGAGGGTAACATGTGAAGAGAACATGGAGAATTTCAATGAATTGCAGTGTGTTGAAGCATCTTTAAGAACCCTTTCAAGTGAAGGTTCTAATGTTGCACATGAAAGATTTGAGGCATTGGAGAATGCAATTGAAAGTATAGAAAATGGTTTAGAGAATATATTTAGGCGTTTGGTTAAAACTAGAGTCTGTCTTTTGAACATCATTACTCTATCCTAGAGATCTGCTGAGGTTCGAAAAAATTTGTACAGTTAATTTGCATATAAATACTGTATACAATTCAATAGAAATTTTTGCTCTATATTTCTGCTCTTTTATTAAATTATTTGCCTAAAAACTCCAATTGCTAATTTTTTGGTAAGCAAACAGAATCATCAATAAAAGGTGTAACTAAAACTTAATTACTAGATGTGCTCAACACTTGTGGCAGAAAATACTAAAACTGCAACTAAAACTTTTTACACGCACAGGATCCTCCACATCAATTACCCCCTGAAATTCGTCAATTACCCTCTTGAAATTAACAAAACTTCAATTACCCTTTGAAATTGCAACGTTAATCAATTTACCCCCTCCGTCAAATTCTTATGTTAGTCAACATGACGTTTTGCAAATAGCCCCCTGAAGTTTTGCACTTATGTGCAAAATGCCCTCCGAACTTAAAAATTTATATACTTTTTTTCTTATACTTGACTCAAGATATTAAAGGCAAAAAAGGAAGCTTGAGAAATGCATAAATTTAATATCTTTTGAGTCAAGGATAAGAAAAAAATATATAAATTTTCAAGTTTTGAAGGCATTTTGCACATAAGTGCAAAACTTCAGGGGTAATTAAAGTTTTGTTAATTTCAGAGATAATTGACGAAACTTACAATTTCAGTGGATAATTGCCTATTTACTCGAAATAAAAGCTCTTTCCAAACCAATACTTTAACCATACCACCTCACCATAACAACTATATATAGAGAATTTTTTTCATTTGCAAAAAGTACATTTTCTGTGACATTTGATATCAAAGTACTTTTGCTGACATTTTTGATATATCATTGGAATTTGATAAGTTCAAGAGTTCTTGTACCTCCAATGAGTCATGCCAAAGAAAAAAATAACAGCAAAGTGAATTGGAAACTGATCCTTTTATATCAACGCTTTTAGAAGATGGCGCTCGATCATGCCCTTTTGCAAGTAATGCTGCTGCTAGCATGGGAGGTGGTGGCCATGCTAATTTTCGAGCTGCAAGCTGGCATACTTAAAGGGGCTGGAAGGGTGAGAAGGAAAGACCTCACATATGTTGATGCTGTGGATGATGATAGTTCATTAACAATATTTTTTTATTATTGGTTTTGGATTGGAATGTGCAAGCCCCTCAGCAGGTGCGTTTTTTAATGCATGAATCAGTCCATATTATCCAAGTCCCACATCGGAAGTTTAAAAGTGAAAACTATGGAGAATGTGTTATATAAAAGAAGTGTGTGGTTGATTGTAGTTTGTGTGGCGCTATGGCTTGTGGTCTATCTAAGAAATGCAGGTTCACTGCACTTAGAAAATTACACATTCAAACAGTCAAACTTTTTGACCGTATGAGTGTGTGTTTTGTTTAATTGAATGAATGTGTTTCGAAATAGTGAGTTAGGTGGTATTAACTGGGACCTAGGAATGTGTTCTTCTTCCTCAAGGTTTCAAGTTCGATTCTTTTAAATATAAAATTTGTGAGCAAGGGCTATTTGTGATAGTTTTGTCCCACATGTCTAACCAAAAGCGGTTAACTAATTTAAAAAGACCTTGCTAACGGTGAGGCTCAACACAAACCCGTCCATGTATATATAAGCATCATTTGACTAAAAATTTGTTTATAAATATAAACCTTTTTTCAAATTATTAGATTCATTTATTATTTTTTTCTTAAACATCTTTCTAATTAATACTACTAACTTATCTTGAAATATGAAAAGTCAAATTTAATATACATACAAACAAAAGACAATTTGATAATATTAACACACAAAATAAATACATTAATTGCACTAATAACTTTTCTTAAAAAACGTAAAAAAACAAAATATAAAAAAATAAATAAAAAAAAGGTTTATATACGGGGATGGAGAGAGTATAAAATCTAATTTAGTTTGATATTGATTATGAATGTGATCAATACAAGTTGATGTCTTTCCCATCTAATGCGGTTCTAATCGAATCATGTCTATTGTTAAGAAATGGTGCTTTAACAATATCATGCCATTCCTTAACAGTATCCAAAATGGCACATTCAACATAGTTAAGAAACTTTTGAGAATTTTTACAAACATTTCGAAATTGCATTATTGTACTTGCATATGATTCCTTTGAAGAAGATTCAACCACATCATCTCAGGATTTCATTATATTGTTAACTATGTCACTTGGCTTCTCCTCCTTCACTACCTTCTCTTTCTCATCCAATTTTACATCCTTGGGTTTTACTCTACAGCCTGTGATGCATTTAACTTTATCATCTCTACAAACATGAAAATAACAAAGTAATGCAGTAGTTTTAGGGGGAATAGTTGCTAGAGCATTCATCAAAACCGTATCCCTGTCAGTCACAACCACATTTGGCATATCTTTCTTTGAGCTAAGAAGTTGAAGCAACAAGTGTAAAACCCAGACAAAGTTATCCTCTTTCTCAGCAATCAGAAAAGCAAAAGCAACCGAATATGTCATATCCGTGGAGGTGACCCCAACTATCTCAAAAAATGGCATCTTGTACGTGTTGGTTTTATAGGTGGAGTCCATGATCAAAACTGTCGAAAAATCGTTAAACAACTTAATAGATTTAGGGATGAGCCCAAAATATGTCCTGAATAGTAGTACTCTCACACTGTCTTCTGGTCAAATAAACTTATTTGTACTCCTCTAACTTTGCGACTAGATGTTGCATCTTCGTCTTGTCATCTCTGCTTGATTTTTTTATTCTTTGACGTGCATTGTATACTTGTTTTATATTTGTTAGACACTCGTGTCTTTTTCCCTTCAAACTCATCAAAATATTCTTAGGTGGCACCAAACTCTTGGTCAAGTCATGAACGATATGTTTGTCTTCCTCCTTTAATCTTCCCGCAAGAATGTGCCCTTCTAACTTTGGCACCATCTCATGGTTGTGAACTCTATTAAGGATAACCAACTCTCATTCCTTTGTTTTTCTACTAACATATCAATGCAACATGAACAGACTCCACATTTTCTTGAGCTCGGTGCTTCATGCTTCAATTTTTTCTTAGGTGCTTTGTGATCGCCACTTCTTTCACACAATAACTACAACAGTGGATTCATTAAATTGGATATTTCTATAACAGTTGTAAATCCCGCGCTCTTTGATTGTCGATGTACCCAATTAAGCATGTCATCTCTAACTTTTTGTGTATCTTCAGTTGAAAAGAAATGAGTTGTGTCAACTTCATTGACACCAAATTGGGAGATACCGGAATTAAAATGTGAAGCTTCAACACGAACAGAAGTATCATCATATTTGGATTTGCATAACTGAAACTTCAACCTTAGACGGTTTCAAGTCGCTGGTAGAAACAACAAAAGTAGGTTTTGATTTTTTATACTTCTGGGTTGATGGGTTTTTTTTTTTGGGTATAACTTTTTATGAAGGTGATGTTGAAGAAGATGAATAAAGAAAGAAAAATATTAGGTGGTGACAATGCACTATTACTTACAATAGCCCTCCAAGATCTAATCATTTGCATTTTATTCATTTTATATGGTTTGTTGGACTCATGAGTGATCCAGATTATATAATCTAAAAATCCATGAAAATGGTTGAGAATATTTTTGTTAAATCAAAGTTCGCGCAAGAAGTCAACAGGGGAAAAGAAATTCTCTAATTTGTCTATCGGTGGGCTTTGATGAGTAGTTATTAGATTATTACTCTTTAAACTTTTGAAATTATTCTCACTGCATCCGAAATTACCTTCAATACCCTAGCAGCAGTCTCCGCTAACAATTGGTTATGGGAGTAATTTTAGAAGGCTTAAAGAGTAATTTTCTAGTTTTTAGGCTACCCAAACCAACCTTAAGCAATGGGCCTAGACACCAAACTCGGGTCTTGATCCATCAAAAACACATACAACTAGGGTTTTATGTTTTCACACTATAAAACAGAGGCCGCTACCATTCATCATCCTCACTATCTTTTTTCTTTCTCGATTTCTCATAATGTGTGTACAGTCTCATCATTTCATTTTCATGTTTGAATCTAAGTTTTGCTTTGAACTGTTATTTTTAAGCTTTTTGTATGTTGATAGTTTTTTTGCTAGCTTAGGTTATATTTGTGTTAGGTTTATTTGTATTGATTTGAAACAGCCTCTGATGATGATCAAACACATAACTTTCGTTCTTCCGAGTTATCCATGCGGAAATTTTATGGAGACCTGAACTGAAGAGGCTTTGTTATGTTTTTTTCCTTTTCCTTATTGAAGAACATAGTAATTATTAATCATGGCAAGGCAATCTTGGACTTAGCTATCCATTTTAAAAAGGAGAAAAAAGCTTGATTTTTAAGTTTTGGAGAGAAATTCTCCATAGCTTTCAAGTCGAGACTTTTTCTTTTTTATGGACATGGATTGCTAAGGTTAAGCTCCAAAAAATCATTCAGTGAGAAGTAAGTTTGGTTGTGTGTACTCCCAATTAATTAAGCTTGCTTTCTATTTGTCTTCCTTTAGGAAAAAAATATTCGAGGACAAACCAAAAAAGATAATGGGATCTGCTAGCTTTGATGCTTAATCGTTGATTTTGTAGTCTAAATACAGTGAACTTGAAAACTAGTAATAATCACTACATGTTACACATCAATTCAAATTCCATACAATATGTGGCACAAAAGAACAATGTTTTATGAAAATTAGGGCGTTGAAGAATCGAAGACAAGATGGAGCTTATAAATTATGAATATATTCGATGCTCTAAGTAAAACACAAATCTGCACCATTGGATGAACAATTTGCTTTTTGGAGATGAATAACGATTGTAAAAACCAACCAATGGCTGATAACTAGTTTATAAGCTATATGATAGGGGATATTTGAATTGTGGTTGGGTATTCAACTTGTTTGAGTTAAAGGATACAAATTCAAACAATGTAGAAAAAATTAACATAACAACAACTACTAATTTTGCATAAAAAAAACTAACTACTTATCATTTTTTACATTAAATAATTGAATTTGTAGTATTTTTTGACTTAGTAGTTGAAATAATTTGTAAATATGAAATAATAAAAAAGTATATAATATATATTTAACTAATATTCATTTTTTTTCAATTAAGATTGCAGAGGTAAAATTGAGATAAAAAGTTATTAGATATTTTTGAAAGAATAAAAAGTGATTAAATATAAGTTAGTTGAATTACTTTATATTAAAAAAACCACCATAATCTCAAAAAATTAGACTTTTAAGATCGTGTGAAAATGACGGTTATTATTTTTTTTTTAGAGAATGAAAATGATGGTTATTAAACGATTCATTTTTAATCATACAAACTTATACCAAATTATAAGCTCAAACATATCTCTCTTATCAAGTAGAGTAGAGCTTAAATGGAACTTCCACCAAAGGAGTTAAAAATAGCATTTACGATATTTGTCCAGAACTTTTAAGCTGCTACTTGTCTTCGATTCTTCAACGCTCCAATTTTCATAAAACTTTGTTTCATTTAATGGTATTCAAGATTTCAAAAATTGAAATAGAGAAGAAAAGTGAATAAAATTTCAATCTTCATCTTTACAATATATGCACGCAAGTATGTCTTCGATTCTTCTCTATTTCATTTTTTAATAATTAATATCATTCACGATTTCTTTTTATTTCCTAAACATATTTGCATGCATATATTGTAAAGATGAAGATTGGGATTTATTCTTTATTTCATAGTTAACTAAAGTTTAAGGAAAATGATAACCAAAATGTCAATCTTCATCTTTGGATTAAGCTTAAGTTAGCTTAAGTTTAATTATTCTTCATCGAAGAAAAGTTTTTTCAAAAAAAAAAAAAGGAAGTAAGAGAAAATTTCATTATCCAATCTGCCAATACTTGAGGGAAAAGCACACAAAAATTATTGAAGAAATTTATGTATAATTATTGAAGAAATTTATGTATAATCTTTAAACTAAGAAATTTTAAATCCAAACTTTTACAATTAATTGATACAAGGTGAAGGTATGATTTAACCAACATATGATGCTATTTGCGTGTTGCACTTTTTTTAAATTAAATCTAGTACAGTTGAATAAGAATTTTCGAATAAACCATCAAATTGGTCCTTGTCTTTGTAAGTCATTTTTAAATTAGTTATTGACACAATTAATATTTTAAACTAGTCTATATCTTTGTCAAAAGTTTCTCAATTAGGTCTGATACTTTATGTTTTTATCACATGATGAGGGACCTAATTGAGAAACTTTTGACAAAGACAATGACTTGTTTAAAATATTGATAGAGTCAAGGACTAATTTGAGAATAACTTACGACGACATGGACCAATTTGATGGTTTACCAAAGAATTTTCCTTTTGATTTGCAATTGCACTAATATATTTTTAATTATAAAGACTGTACGTTGAACTTTGGATGATTTTGTATTAAAAATGAAGAAGTTCCCGTTGCATTGTTAAGTAAGTTCCAGGGGAGGAAAGCTCAATCTTTTTTTTTATTATTCTTTCATTTTACAATGACAGATAATAGTTTCTGAGTTTCTAACTAAAAAAAGGGGTCAATCCAAACTGAGTTTGCTCCCCTTGTTTCTTGGAAACACAATAGTTGACCCCTTTTTATGCAAGTGGTTTACCCACGTCATACGTTTAGAGATACTGTTCGGTTTAGATTGTGTGAGCACTCACAATTTTATTCTTTAACAAATTTGACTCATTGAATTAAGAAGTATGGGTGTCTAAGTATAATTTTGATTACCAAACAATTTGGGACTATTTTTAATATCCTAGGTTTTTTAAATAATTGTTTCTAATGTTTGTGGGTATGTTGGTGTGTATGCATAGCCAAAAATGAGTTGTGAGGCTTTAGGAGGAGAATACAAATTAAGATTTGGTTTGGAAGAGCTTAGTGGTAAGAGTTTAGATTAAAGGACAAAATTCAAACCTATTCAAAAACAGTTGTAAAATGATCATTACATCAAAGGTATGATAATATAATTCATTTTTTGAATGACCAATAATATAATTCTAAAACGTCAATGGTCAGAAAGCATTACATCAAAGGTCCAATAATATAATTCTAAATCTTGAAGTTCTCATTCAAACATGGATTGATTTTTACTACAAGATCATTCTCTCATTTACAAAAGGACATTAATTTTTACTCCACCTATGTTAGCCTAATGAGCTAACATATTCAAACACAACACTCTAGTTTTTACCAAACATCTAAATATGCAATCTAATCCACCTTCTAAACTATCAACATTAACATTCAATGTCTCTAACAATCTTAATGCCCTTTGACCTTCACTATTAGAATAATCACTATTTTTATCTTTTCCAATAAGAGAACACAAAGCATTGTTTAGATCCTCAACCTCATTTTTGTTCTTCCCTTCTTTCTCATAAGAGAACAACATCATAGGCTTCAACTTCGAAATCAAAGATGACCCTTTTGTTCCAAGTGCTGGCATTGACAAAAAAAGTAGCACAGAACTTAATATAGATATAGTGATTGTGTTCACTTCTCTTAAAACTCTAACCAAAAATGCTAGTTGTTGATCTTGATCACAAAGAGAAAATGAGTTAACTTTGTTCTGCATTTTCTTTAGCTCCAAAAGTTGGTATGAAATTTTCTTCTTTGCCTTCTTTCTGAAATTTTCATAAGAAGAAACACTGTTTTCAATGCTTGAATCACCTTTTCTTCTTCTACGTATTGCTGATTGAAGTGTTTGTATATGTTCTCTAAGAACCAACAATAAATCCCTTGAACACTCACAAGCATCTAGCAATGTGATTGAGCTACAAAATGAATCTGATATGAGTTTTCCATCTTGGTAACGTCGAAGAGATTGTTGAGTTTGTGGAGAGTTGAAGAGTTCTTCCATACAATTGTAAATCTCTGCAAGCCCTACTAAGTCACTCTGAATTTTCTCTGCTTCCAAATGAATATTGCTTGAGAGAGAGTTTTGATGATGTTGTTTTAGGTGGTTTAAAAGTTCTTCAATTCTTTGAGAACAAGGGTTTCCTCTTGTAGGAAAACTAATGGACCTTATTGGTTGATGTGTATGGGGAAATTTTGAAATGGCTTCCATTTTTTTTTTCTTTGTTGCTTGTTTGAAAGTTGTTCCTAAGACAAGGATATGTTTGAGTGACAACTAGCCTTTGTTCCATCTTATTTATAGGAACATGGTTAGGGGGCCTAATTATAATATCAAAGTTAGAATAACATAATATTTTATTTGTTGAACCTAGTATCACTTTTACATGGATTAAGGTATAAGATATTGAAATTATTTAAATGGTTCGGTTGAGTCTGACTCATAGTTACTCGTTGCAAGAGAAATCTCTTTTTCGACCAAGTGTCTAAACGTTAATTGAATTACCATAGAAAAGTGTTGGGTGAATCTCTCATACACTGAAAGACTAACTATGAGTAATTGAGAAATGTATAATTGACAAATTACAATCTTAAATTATACAAACAAAAGTTAAATATGAAAGAAAAAAAAAATGTACTCAAATAACACTTAAAAATTACTAGGGAGAATCTATTATAAATATAAAGTTTGGTATAATATATCTATAAATGTGTGACGGCATAAATCCATTTCGAATGATATTTTATAAACCTGAACCAATTTAGAATATAATATGTGTACATGTGATGGCAAGTTTTGTGACCCTATGTTTCATATGGTTTTCTGACAATTTCGGCCAGCAAGTCGGTAGCTCAAGTCAATTTATTAATCCATGGCCATAACATGAGCAACGTAGAGCTTTCAGAAAATTGTGTTGAACATCATTATGAAAACGTAAAAATTGCTGGTGTTTGTTTCCCTGCTATGCATCAATTATTTGCATCATCTCGACACCATATATCATACAATAATATAAGATATATCTCAAAATTATCATGTGTATTATTGAATTTGTAATAATTTACTAAGAGCTTATCCTGTTAATCCATGTTTTACTTCAAAGGTTGATTATAATTGATGGATTAAATAATCCTAAATAACTCAAAATGTAGTGGTTGTAGCCCAAAAGTATCTAATCTAGGCTAGCTAAAGATGAAGAGGTTATTGAATATTAAAATTTGCTAGTTAGCGATTTATATAGTGACCATTATATTTTGGTATCATTAATCTAATGACCTATTATTTAGTAACCGGTTCTTTAAATACCTAAAAATCGAACTCGAGTTCTCTAGAACGATTTATGTTTGATGAAATCTATTAACCATTTGAGTTTGATTGTTTACTTTTTAAATCGATCACTTTGTTCGATCAAATTTTGTGTTATAATAATTGCAACCGTGATGTACGGTGATGGTAGTACATTTACTGTTAATGGGAGACAAAGGGTGGCAATGAACCAAGATATTTTTGATATCTCATACCTAGGATATTTGATGTGTTAGCATAATACAAACATCGCGGCATGTAATATCTGTTACTAGTACTATGGTTTGGGGGGATATTTGTGTCTAGAGTAGTAACAAGAGAGAGAGGGGCCACTAATAGGAATCACATGTTGATTTGGACAAGTAATTAAGAAGTTTTTTTGTCATTTGGTGTGTTCTTCAGAATGGATTTGCAGAGTAAACAATAACTTTACGTTTCAAGATCAATGCATCAAAGCATCATATTCTATGACAGGCTTGTGATAGTTGTGACTGTTAACCTTAAATATTTTTCTATCAAAATGTTCAATAAAATATCTGCATATATATTGTCACTTACAATCAATTATAGAAAAATATTTTTTTCATAAGTTTTTTCATTAAGATAATTTTATTTAAAGCGTGTCGAGTACAAATTTGAGTGTATCTTTTAACTATGATACGAATCTTAGTTCGTCACATTGCGAGAATCTAACCCCATTTATTATATCCAACTTTCGTTGGTTAGAAAATCATTTTTGATAGTTGCACTATGCAAAATGATTAATTTTTTTAACCTTTCATTCTATCTGACTTTAATTGTATATAACTCAAATGTGTATATTGAAGTATTGAACTAAATTGAGATAAGTAAATATATACTTTGCATTTTAAGTGAAACAAGACATATCATCTGAATGGTATGGATTGTCCAGAGATAAGACATATTAAGTGAAATAAAATTAGTTGGATAAATGACCCTGCATTTTAAAACATCTAAATAATAAAATTTAAACAAAAAAAAATAATTTTATTATAAATAATACTCTTATTGGCCTTAAAAAATCTCATCTTAAAATTCCTCTTAGGCATCTATATATCTATGTGTTAGTCGGTCCTCTGAAAGAATATCATCTTCCATTCTTCCCCCTCAAGGTAAGTTTATAAAACCAATAATAATACCATAAACCTTTAACAAATATTTTTTTTTTTTTTTTGTCAGGTAGCCTAGTGGTTAGAATTCACCTTATAAGGTGAATAAGTGGGGTGTCCGGGGTTCGAACCTTAGACCCTGCATATAATAATGCATTGTCCTACCAACTGAGCTATGCTCACGGGACAACAAATAATTTAATTTAATTTTCTCTCAAAAAAAAAACAAATAATTTAATTTATTATTACCTTTCTTAATTTTCTTGTTTTTCATAAGCAAAAAGAAGTGTCGATTGGATCATTTTATTTTGGATATAACATAAGATAAATACAAAATCTGCCAGTGGTTAATGGCTTAGTTCTTTTGCCCTGTAATATGAAATACAATTATACAACATAAGCCCTTGTTTTGTGGCTCCATGTGACTTTATGTAAAGCATGTGTATCCTCGGATGAAGGTCATATGTATCATGAAAAAGACAAAAACAATGTGTTATGTCCAGTTATAAACGTGATCAACAAATAAAAAAATACTAATAAAACTAATTAATAACCAAATTAAGACTACCATGATACATGGTTGGACTCAATGTCATCTAACATGACGTCAAGCAACTAAGACAACAAAATGGGTTTTAGTTCATCAACCAATCATAATTATTACTTCAAGTAATAATATAAGAATAATGATATTTGTACAATTATTTTAAAACAATTTTTGAAACAATTTTTTTTCTTTTTTATATTAGTCAATAACAATAGAAAAAAAAAATGAAGGAGACTAATAAGAATATGAAAGATAGAGTTATCTAAAAATTGTCATAAAATAATTGCATAAATATCATTTGTTATAATATAATTAAATTGAAACAGTGACTAGGAGTCTATGAGTAAACGTTCTAATTAACGAAGTTTATATGGTTGGGTTCTCATTAGCATCAAAGAAAATAATCAAGTGATAACATATCTATTTTCAAACTGAGTTTATATCCACAATTGTAAGTTAAAACATATTGTTTTGTAAATCTAAACTGATTTTATACGAATAATTTTAAGGTGTCAAAAATTGATATGGATTTATGGGAATAGATCAAATTTCTCTTTACAAACAAATTAATTTAAAACTTCTTAGCAAGACTAAAATAAACAAAGTCAAGAAACAATAAAACTAAATAAGACTATTGACAATGAGTAGATGTTTGACTCAATTCAGATGGTTGGTCCTCTAATGATATGTAAGCAGTTAAGCACAACACCACTCCATGTGGAAGTTAATATCAATCTAATACTATACTGCTACTTATGCCCAATTTTAATTTACAAACTTCGTATGAGACGAAATCAACACTGCTTGGCAAACATGTGATGTAACCGTCCCACATTGATCATCACATCACATAGGTGTACCCCCGTGACTTTCATGTGATTCTATTTACATGAACTTTTGATCATATATGATAATGAGAATGTACTTCAATAATCATTTAAATGAATTTTATTTATTATATTCCTTTATAACATAACTGTTTTATATCATGAGTTTTTTCAAATGTTCTTTAGATCAATGTATTGTCTAATGACTCATTAGTAATGAGCATAAGTAAAAGAATAATTTTTATGTACCCACTTTCTTACACGTGTATTCAATCAAATTACCTCCGAATGTTTATTTTTTAAATTAGTTTGTAAAATACCTAAGTAACATAGTTTGATTTAATACATGTGTAGAAAAATTTTACTTTTATATACAAATTAAATCCTAAGTGACAAATGATGCACCAAACCACCCTAAACAAAAATCAAAAACCTGCTATCCAAAACAACATTGGGTGCTGCAGACATCAAGCGAAAACCAAATTATGCAACACCAACACATACAAAGTGGAAACCCGATACAATGCAAGAACTTCGCAAAACAGACCGTCATAAAAGTATAGGAACCAATTCGAATTAGAAACCATTCCTACTAACAGACTAACCGAAGACCAAGTGAAAATCATGCTATTAATCCAAAGTTTTATCAATTGCACTGACTTAAACCTGAATTTTAAACTCTGCAGCAACTCAACCTGTTAATGCAAAGCAAGACACACCTTTGGATCCAAACACCATTGATATATTACTAAAATCAATACTATCTAATTTTATGCTCAACCAACACCATTATCTTCTGTTATTGAAGATGTTCTTTTAAAGAAAAGCACCACTTAGTAAAACTTGCAATACGATGCACAAAAATGCATACAAGGTTTTGCCATAATTTCCTAATTTTAACATATGAAGCTGCAATACAGGTCGTAATATAGGTCTATAGGAGTTGCTGATAACATACAAATAACTTTGACTGAAATTAAGTGTCGTTATATCAATCACAGTTTTTAAACATTCCCATTTACCATATTTTTTGTTTTTAGATATGTCTTGCAAAATCATCATTGAAATGTGAATATTAAATCATTATAAATAATGTCATCAGTTGTACAAACATTAATTCATACAATTCCAGCGCCTGAATATTCTTGGCTTAAAAATGAAAATGAAATCAAGATAACAGTGGAGAAGACATGGATTAACAAGAACAAGCTCAGCTTGAGCCATCAGCATCAGCATCTAAAGAACGGGCTAGACAACTTGGGTACTTAAAGGGGAGCGTTGTCAAAGGACTGTCATCAGAGAGTCCTTGAATTGCTAAACCAAATGTGTATCCAAGGGCAAGGGCCACAGGAACAGCAACTGCGTTTCCAACTTGCATGTACCTGCATTAAAGATGGAACTATTGAGTGCCATGCTATACATAATAATGGAAATAAATTATAATGAAAGATAGATAATGTTACTAACTAATCTCAAACTATAACTACTTTAGTACATTCAGCAATCTTTCTAACTATATTGTTAGACCAATAAGAAATATTACACCTAAGTTCTGGACTGATCCCTTAGGAGAGTTATTGAGCAGTTGTGCAATTTAGTAATAAAATGGAAGTTAGTTATGATAGATTAATCAGTTGTTGGTTAAGGAATTGGAAGGAACAGATTCCAATCTCAAAATGGAAGGGAAGACTGAACATTCAGCCATCCTTGTCTCTAAATACTTCATATGATAAAATATTGTGTGTATTATCTTAAATCATAAATATGTGAAAATTTGTGGATACAAGGCTACAAAAGTTTTCTAACAACAATATTCTTCTTATATCTTTCATTAATTAACTCAAGATAAGATACCAGTTCAAACACATACCTCTGTTTGACAGGGCCACAAAGCTTATAGCAGTCTGGAAATCCTTGTAGCCTTGCATTCTCTCGAATACTAAGAACTCTGTCTTGTTCTGGATGGAGAAGAACCTGGAAATGGAATAACATGGGATTCAGAAAATGCATAATCAGAAATGAAAATGAAAACAATTGAAATAAGTACTGCCACTTGCACAACAAGTCCAAACAAAGAACATGGTCAGATGAGTTTAATTGAAAAAATGCTAACATGATAATCCTGAGGTCAATAACATTTCTCATATACAACATTGTTTTAAAGAGGTTTTGCAATGGGAGGATAGCATAAGTGGCATTTGTTTTACAAAATATAATGTACACAACTTCAAGCAATAACCTGATTATGAGGCTCGGCCCTTGTTACAACAGTAGACACAATTTCGTCCCACCAAAGTCGACCAAATGGCCTGTTGTGTTCAGCAGATACATAAGAACTTTGATATAGATGAAATAGACATAAAATATGATGACCTAAAATAGATGTACATATATACATACTTAGAAGAGGTCCCACGAACAAATGTCATTGCATAATCTGGAACCTGTGGAAAAAAAAAAAAGGTTGTGGTCAACAAAGAACTAACTTCAAAATAAATGTGTCCCTAAGACAAGACAAGATTAGTACCAAAGGCTTTCCAGATTTTAGATACACTCTTTCAACAGAGGGGTCCCATTCCACCTTGTTTTCTTTAACAAGCACTCCCTTGAGGTCCCTGAAGTTTGCCCCCTAAAAAGGCAAGCAAGCACAATTAAAATTTAGATAAAGCAACAAAGATAAAATAACAGTACATAATATCAATTCAAGATATGATACCTTCTTCTTTGGAATGTGGCAAACTCTCTCATAGTCATCGGTATTTAATTTCAAAGGCCTGTGATCATACAGCATACCACTTGGTGCACTTTGAGAGGCAGCAGAATAATTCACCATCTCTGGAGTAGAAAACACAAGATTCAAAACCAGTTCAGTTTAATGATGAAGGAAGCAAAGACAGATTTTCTAACCATGTGACATGTAACAACATGCAATGACCACATACACAGTTCTAGTTATAAAAAGACCAGAGTGAGGCAAAATGCAGTTCATATATATGCTGCCAGTACATTTTAGCTGATAAATAGAGACTGTATGAATCTTACTCTAGGAGGTAAGCTTGATATTTAGTTTGAAGTTGAACACATTGAAAGATAAAACAATCATTCATAAAAAACCACTGACGTCTTTCATTGCAATGACAACAGAGTACAAAAAAAGCAAACAACCAAAGACTACATCAAAACTCAAAAATCAATACAAAACTTACCGCTTCTCTTTAATCTGATATATTTTTGAAAATCAGTATGAGGAGTGGTCCCATAGCTCCTTTCATCGTCGCTATCATAATTCTCAACCTGTTTGATAAAAGAAACCAAGTAAAGAAGTGGAAACAAAATTTTATAAAAATCTAACTATATTCACAATGTATTAGTGAAAAAAATCAACATACTGATGGGAGATCATTTATTGCATCCTCAAGGTTTAATGCCTTGGCCAGCTGACAATTTTCATTAGTGGAATATGCAACTGTAATTTCCTGCATTATGAGAGTACCCAGATCACGTTGATTAGAACTTTACTATCACAACATGGGTTCCTTGTCTAAGAAAAGGGCACAAACATCTCTATTTCTATCAGTACTTACTTCAAACTCGGTGGGGATGACTGATCTCGATACAACCTCATGAGTTGGTAACGGATATGACGGTAATTTCTACAAACAGAAAAGATGTTAAATCATTAACCTTCCATTTTAAAATATTTAGAGAGTAACTTAAAAAACACAATAAAAAACTAGTACTATAAGCAATGGCCTTACTTCAGTGGCAAGAGCTCCCCAAAGAAAAACACGCATCCGAAATTGAGGAAGGCCATATGACCCTGCAGCCATCATTCCCATTCGAGCTTGATAATTCATGGCCACTAGACGGCCTACAGCATAACGCCCCAGAAACCCACCAGCAAATTTTAAAATGTCAACCACGTTCTCCATCAGAACATACTTAGGCTTCAAGAAATCAATAATGTTCATGTAAACAATTAATTGCTTATTTTTTTCATCCTCCAACGGAGCATTTTTGTTCCTGAAGCGATTGAAACCACTGACACCTTGACAAGGTGGCCCACCACAAATAAAATCAGCTTGGCCCTGTACAAGCATAAAGTAGTAAAGATCATTTTAATGAATAATAACAGAGAATTGATAAACAATTAGAGGTGAAAGAAGGGATTGAGTACAAGTCAATAATGAGTGGTGAGACTTACAGGAAGAGGCAGTATCTTTTCCTTATATCCATTTATAACAAAATCTTTCATAGCATCTTTACACTCGCTGTTAAATAATAATCACAGTTAGAATCTTGCATATAACTAGCTATAAGCCTTAAGTAAGGGGAAAATCTTAAGAAAAGCAAAGTTAGAGGAACACTAATCAATATCTTGATAATTGGAATATACCTCAAGCCCTCGATGGGCTCCCATGTATCATAACTGGAATCGTAACCCTTCCAATGCACCTGAAAGATTAGAAATTTATAGCATAAAAATAATGACCGCTAGCTGAAAATAATTAATTACACAATAAGGCAAGAAAACTTACTTTAAAATAAAGTCCTGGTTTTTCATCTTCGTTGGGATCACCATAGCAAATAGAGAGTAGTCTTTCAACCTCAAAAACCTCAGAGTCGGGTGAATTATCCATAGCTTCATCATCAGCTTCTTCCTCAGCTTCTTCAACAGCATTCAAATCAGAATCTGTACTTTCTGCTCCATTCAGTACAAACTCATCACAAAGTTTGGCCCACTCTTTTAGTAGACTTAAAAAGTCTTCTGTGGGTTCATTCCTCACCTGAATTTAACATTTCCGGAAGCAATTCATGCATGTTAATAAGAATAATAATGAAGAATTATGAAAAAAGTTACAATGACAGACATCAACTACAGAATAACACCAAAACATACGTGTGTTTCTGGATGATTCAGCTTTAGACTCTCACAAGCATGTTCATTTATATCCACAGCCCATCTCTTCAAGTCAAAAACAACCAAGATTATAAAATCAGTAAAAAAATTATTTACCAGCAAAGTTAAAATGAACCAAAGAAGCATTATGCAAATTAGTCTAAATACCGTGACAAGCTTAATGCCAGAAATAGACGCTCCAAAGCAAAGGCCAGTGGACATAGCTCCACACCCAGAATACAAATCCAGTAAAGTCCACTCGGGCCTATTAGATTCTTTAATTTGAGTTGATTTTTCTTTAACCACTTTTTTATCAGTGGCACGGACATTGGACCCAGATTCACTTGAAAGTGTTGAAGTCTCACTTTCTATTTTGGCAGGTGCTGTATCAATCAGGGCATACCACGATCAACACAAAAAAAATCGGTAAAGTTACATTCAAGAAACTTAAGCAAATCATCATAATTAATTTATGAAAGCATACCATTGTCAATGTTAGAAAAAGTTAAATATGGCACAGTGTACTTCATATCGAAATAGAAGTCACAAGGAGGAATTTTCTTCTTTTTTGCAGCCTGTAGTAAAAGAAATCAACATATTTCAAAACTCTGAACATTATAATGCAAAAATTATAAGTTATAAAACAAAAGAGCTACATAAAGCACTTACATCAGGAGAAATTTGTACAATGTTTACTTTCCTAACTAAACAATCTAAAGGATTTTCATCTTTTACATCAGATTTGAAAATCCTCTTTTTGTCAACTAGATTCCCATGGTCCTTAATCACCTGCACACAGATTCAAATCACCAAAATCAACAAAAACCCTAAATAGCTGAACAAACCAAAACACGAGAGTTAAAATTCAATCTTTACCGTGTCTTCGGCTCGGTAAAACCATTGGGCAGTAAAATATTGTTCTTCATCAGGAGTTTCAAACATCTCCACAATCGTAGCAATGTAATCCTCTTTTCCTTCCTCCCCCTAAACAACATTTAACAAACAAACACAGTAAAATCAAGACTGGGTAAAAAATAACACCAAATCAATCAACCCTGAAAACACAGTATTCAGCCAGATATCAAACAAATGAATCCTAAAACACAATTTTGAATATGTAATCAAATAAAAGCAGCCTAAAACCAAATTTTCAACATGAAATCAAAAAATACAAAACACAATTTTCAACGTTAAATCAAATGAAAGGAGCCTAAAAACAAAATTTAGACATTAAATCAAAAAATAAAAAACATAATTTTCATCAAATCAAAGAATTGAACCATAAAACACAATTGTCAACATGAAATTCAGACAAATGAACCATAAAAAACACAATTTTCAACATGAATGATAAAACCCTATTTTCAACATGCATTAAAAGAAATAAAGCCTAAAGCCCAATTTTCAACAAGAAAACATGTGAATAAACCCTAAAGCATAAAATTCTTAACATAAAATCAAACAAAATAACATAAAAACACAGTTGCCAACATGCAATCAAAGAAATAAACCCTAAAACACCAAATTTTCAACAAGAAATCAAAAACAGAAATTTATGAACATTTAATAAAATAAAATAGAAACCTTGACATAAGCAGTATCGTCCAGCTTATATAAAATCCCATCAACTTTCGCTTCACGGTAGTGAAACTTGGCCTTCAAACTTTCATCCTCACTCGATTCACTACAAAACACAATCACATAGCAGTGAATTTTAAATCTTGCAGTAACACAACAACAAAAAAAATTAAAAAATAAAATTGAAAATTGAAAACTCACTCGTTCTTGGTGTATCGGTGAGGCCATTTCTTTTGAGTTTCATCCGCCGGAATAGGTTCTCCGACGAAGCATGCATCGTCGGAGTTAACAGAAGATTGCTTAGCTTTCTTTCTTCTGGAAGGAAGAAGAGAAACAAGTTCTTCTTCAACAGGATTAACCGGAGATTTTTTGGATTTCTTCCGTTGAGAAGAACGAGGAACGACGTCGTCTTGTTTGGAAGATTTACGAACGCGTTTTTTAGGCATTGTTGAGGTGAAAGAGAAAATAAGCGCTTATTTTTTGTTAGGAGAAAAGAGAAGAAGGTGAATAGTGAAGAAAAAAACGATTATTATAAATGAAAGCGGTTTTGAATTGAAGCGGGAAAATGAATTGAATAGCGCTTTTAATTTTCACTACTTTTCATTTCCCGCACTTGAACCCGCTCGGTGTAAATGGAAATTGTTAAATGTTTTCTACTGTATTTATTTATGGAAATGGAATTGACTCGTTTATTTTTTACACTATTTATGCTTATGGAGTGAAGTAATTTTCCACTCCTTTATTAGTGGGACCAAAAGGTAAGAATTTAATACACTGTAAAAAAATTATTATTTAAACATCAATTGCAATTTTTCCCTTTGGTATTGTTTTTATCAAAAGAGTCCAAAGAAAAATGAGCATCATGTAAATATAGACCTTCATAGAATAAAACGGGTTTATTCTAACAAACGTCATGTATTAAATTTTGGCTTAGGGAATTATGGAGATAAATTTCCTTTATAAAGGATGTGGGTACAATTTTATTTGTTAAATAATTAAATAAAATTCAATTTAATAAAAATTATATTAAAAATAGTTGTAGCAACCAAAATTATAAAATAAAATAAAAAAACTATTTTCCATTTGTTGAAAATAAGCTGAAATTACATCATTGCTAATTGTTCTAAGAACATCTCTTACAAAATGATCATTTAATCGTTTATCACAAATCTTGTTACTTAGTTGACTTTGTGGATATTCTTCATCCTAATTCAATTTCAATTTCAAACAATGTAAAATCAATTTTAGTAGTCAAAACCTAATAATAGCTTGACAAACATATGTTGCTAACAATAAAAACTCAATTTTTAGGTCTTTTGTAAAACCACTTTCCAACCAGCAGCACGAAAAATATAACTTGATAATCACAAAAACTTATATTACTTATTATTAATATCAAATTAAATATTTAATTTCATTCTCTATTTTCTTATAGAAGTAATTTCATTCTTTATATGTCAAAAAAACATCTCATGTTATTATATGCATGTGCTTTGTAAAACATAGATAGATACTAAGTTCCACATCAACTACATTGCAAGCTTACAAAGCCAACTATAATATAAATAAGTGAAAAATATGAGGCAAAGGTAGGACAATTCTCATTGTGTTGCATCAAATGCATTGCACTAGTTTAAAGTTTTTGGTTATGCTTATGTTTTTGACACAAAATAATAATAATAATAATAATAATTGGATCAGTTTGGTGTGGCACTTGCCACACTAGGACCTTAATAGGTCCGCCCCTGGTAAAGACATTTGTAGATGTTAGTTGCGAGACATCGAGTAAGTTTTGTAATCGCACATGTTGTTGGAGCGTAATGTTATTCTATTAGTTAATTCAACGAGACATTGGAGGCAAAAAAATAGAGTGGATATCTCGTTTTATGTGAGACTTCAAGATGTATGAAGAATAATAGGTAAAGGTCTAATTGAAATAGGAGGAGCATATAATCAATCAAATAAAAGCATTAGAGAAGTAGTTAGTGAAATTTAATCTCATCACAACTTTCCATCTGTTTGCTTCACCTCTCCAATTATGTCAATATAGATTATCAACCATCTATCTAAATTGTTAATCTCGTCACAACTGCCACCACTTTTAATAGTCAAAGTAATTTAATGATTCATTAACCAATTTCATGTTGATCGATAATTAAAAATAATTTGATTATGCTAGCAAAAGGAATTATCGAGTTGTCGTGGTGATGATCACAAGTCGAGAAGAAATTATTGTGGTTGGTGGGTTAGGTGGGGCGGAGATTTTCGAACTGTGACGTCAGTCAATGCATGAGAATGGGTGGTTACTTTGTTTTTGGTGGCAATTCCGACCTTTGTTCCAATAGTGAAAAAAATAGATAGGTTTCAAGGCGTCAATATTCTTGTCATCAAAGAGAAAAGTCGGGTATAGATGGTGCGAACCAACTGATGCATTAGTTTACGATTGTTAGAGAATATCCTTCACCAGTATTTTGGAGGGTGGGAGGGTGTACATGCAAAAACACTCCAACATTCAAGTTAGTAAAGTTTTGATGAGCTTTTAGGAGATTTTTCTTAATGAGAATGTGTGGCATATTTTTAGTGTGGCACATGCTATATATGGATCTATGCATGTAGATTGCAGTGGCGAGTGGACGTCGCCTTATTGGATCTCAATTGTAATAGTAGATTTAGGGTCTAGAAACTTGAACCTTTGGTCGGTCTGAAACAAATATATAAACCAAAGTTGAACTAAAATGTATCATTCTTCGATTTTTTGTATTATAAAAGATAGATAAATCAAAACAGATTAATCAAAAAGTACCACAAATAGACTGACATATTAAATTAGAAAGGTATATGATAATCAAACAACGAGACGACAATGATGATGAATAAATTGCATCTACGTTGGGACCTTGGCAAAAAGGCAAAGATGGTTCTTCTTGTGTTGAGCAATCCCAGGCAACCTTTCAAAATCAATATCTTCCTTAACCAACCCATGTGGCAATTCCCAATCAAAGGAATAGAGAATATTAGCAAGGATAAGTTCCAATGATGCAATTGCCATAGAAATACCTGGACAAATTCTTCGTCCAGATCCAAAGGGAATAAATTCAAAGTCTTGTCCAAGAAAATTTATAGAACTTTCTAAGAATCTCTCTGGATAAAACTCTTCTGGATCTTTCCAAATATGAGAGTCTCTATGAATAGCCCAAGCATTTACAAACACTATTGTCTTTGCTGGAATTTGGTAACCACCTATAGTGCACATTTCCCTTGACTCCCTTGGGAGAAGCAATGGATTTGGTAGGAATAATCTCAATGTCTCTTTTACGACTGCTTTTAAGTAGGAGAAATTTTGTATATCATCTTCATCTAAAAAGTCTTTCTTAACTCTTGAACTCCTAAGTTCTTGTTGTACTTTCTTCATTACTGCGGGGTTTTTTATTAGGGCAGACATTGCCCAAACCAATGTTGCTGATGTTGTATCTGTTGCAGCTACAAGCATGTTCTGCGCGTTTTAATAAAATAAAAAATAGTTGTTAAGTACTGTTTCAAAATAAATTTTGTAAAATGCTTACTTTTAATATGATCAATTTCGACACCACAATTTCACATCATAACGCCACAATTTTACAAGTGAATATAAATTATTGCTCAAGGTGGATTTAAGAAGGGGTAAACCAAAAACCAAAACAAAGATTAAAGTAGAAAATTGAATTAAAATAGCTCACCATAAGGATCCCTTTTATGTGATCAAAAGTGATATCAAAAGAAAATGAACGCTTTTCCTTCAATTGGAGCAAGACATCAACAATAACTTCTTCACTTGTAAATTGTTGTCCATTTGGATCCAAATGTTCATCAATAATCTCTTGGTAGAATTCATCAAACTCCTTGAAATTTCTATCAAGACGACCATGCAACCCTCTTAGTTTATCAATCCAACCCATAAATGGAATATAATCAGAAACAAAGAAAGCTGTCAACATGGCCTCAAACTCATGCAACATTCTATGGAATTTACTCCTCTCTACTCCTTCATCCTCATACCTCCTCCCAAAAGCAACCCTACAAATTAGTGTACTTGAAAGAGAAGTTAATAATTCACTCAAATTTGTAACAACTGAAGAAGTAGCATTGTTAGAAATTTTTTTGATCATTTGTTTCACCTCAAACTTTCTTATAGAGGAATAAGATGACACACGCTTGACACTAAATATATGAATAGCACAAATTTTTCTTAAATCTCTCCAAAAATCACCATATGGAGAAAATGCAATTTCTGATCCATTATAAGATAATTTTTGTTGGCCATATAGGATAGATCTATTACAAAACACATGATCATTGTCTTTAAATATTTCTTTGGCTATTTTAGCTGAAGAAACAACAATTGCTGGCCTTAAACCAAGTTGAAGTGAAAATATTGGTCCATAAATTTTTGAAAGTTTTGATAATTGAAGATAAAGAGTAGAATTGTCTAGCTGATGAAGATTCC
>Ga0315914_1001533_pt1 | contig 34692 bp, 8 predicted proteins | sample MpolenodulesMG_FD_203920 | JGI IMG/M metagenome (GOLD analysis project Ga0315914, IMG submission 203920) | Medicago polymorpha root nodule microbial communities from Los Angeles, California, United States - elongated nodules | ecosystem: Host-associated > Plants > Roots > Nodule | place: USA...
CAAGAATTGGACCAAGAGTCAACCCTAATCCTTTATCTATTTACATTAGTTTTGGATGTATTTACGAAACACATCCAATAGCTAGCACCAAGATGTATGAATTTTGTAGATGATGTAGTCTTAATTGGAGAGTCGAGGTATGCATTGAATGGGACGTTGAAGACAAATCTTAGAAGCGTAAGACTTTCTTTTGAGTAGAAGTAAGACATTGTATACGTAATATAATTTCCACAAAAGACGAAGTAGTTCGACCTTAGAGATGAAAGTTGGAGATCTTATCATAGGTTCATTCTTTCAACAAAAAATCTTGGGTTCATAGGACAAAATGACGGAGAAATAAAAGCAGATGTAAATCATTGTATTCAAGTTGGATGATTGAAATGCATACGTGAAAAAATAGCTGACAGTTGTCATAACAACGATGTTTTACAAAACAGAGTATTGGCGGTTAAGAACCAACACGAGAATAAAGTAAGTGTGCGCATATGAGAATGTTGTGTTGGATGTGTGGAAAGACTAGATGGGATAAGATTAGAAATTACAACATTATAGGATAACTGGGGTAGAACCTATAGTATAAATATTGTGGAAAATAGGTTTAAGTGGTTTGGACATGTAGAGTGAAAACCTGTAGATTTTGTAGTTAGAAGAATAATCAAATAGAGGATAGTCATATTAAAGAGGTATACGAAGACCTGGAAGAACTATAAGAGAAACTATCATGAAAGATTTATAGATTAATAAGTTGGATCTAAATATGGTTTGTGATAGAACAATATGACATATTTCAATCCATGTAATCAACCCCACATAGTGGGATAATGTTTGTTGTTGTTGTTGTCGTCTTTTGGAAGTATTAATTCATGCTTAACAATAACAATTATTTCATTTCATGATAAACTACAACATTTATTGGTCAATGAGATAATCAACTTCCCATGCATCGCACGGGTCCAAATACTAGTCTCTTAATTATAAATCTTAATCCGTCTTGCTATACTTCACCTACCTTTAACCTAATTTTTCCCTCCACACTTTTGCATTTAATGTTTATTAAAAGTAAAATAAAATTATGTTCCTAATTAGATGCTATCTTTTTGGAAAGGAATAACCGTTAACCCATCTCGCTATATCTGTTACTTATAAATGTTAACCTGTCTCGCTATTCTTAACCTAATTTTAACCTAATTTTTCCCTCCACACTTTTGCATTTAATGTTTATCTTAAGTAAAATAAAATTATGTTCCTAATTAGATGCTATTTTTTTGGAATGGAATAACCGTTAGTCTGTCTCGCTATACTTAAACTAATTTCTTACTTATAAATGTTAATCCATCTCACTATACTTAACCTAATTTTGGTGAACTTGGAGAACTTGCAATCAACTTCAAAATTAATAGGTGAGTTCTTATATAGAACCCACCATTGGGATTGTGTGATTATTCATGTAAGAAAGTATGAAGTCTAGGTTATGAAATTTTCCCCTTTTACATGCCATGCTCATCAATCTTGTTAGTACTTGCAATCTTAATGTTATTGTTAGTGTCTATATGATTTTTAGGTTTGAAATATGCATTGGGTCCTTTGATTTGGAGGTTTTTAGAGAAAATTGATGTTTTACACGTTCTGTTCTGTCATGGCTCGTCGGGCACGCCAAATGTCGCCTTGGCAGGAAGCTGGCAACAGAAAGTATGTTTTCATGCTGGTGTGTCGCCAGGCGGGAATGACATTGCAAAGATGTGTAAATGACTCGTTTCGGGCAAACAGCGACTGTTTTTCGTTCAGTTTTTCAAGGGTTTCTTATAAATATAAATCCCTCAAATCCAATGATTCCTTGTCAATGTTTCAAGCCATTTTAAAAAGAATTAGAAAGAAAGTATTAAGATAGATTGGTGAAGCATGACACACGAGATTTAGATGACAAGTGATGCGCTTGGGCAGTATATGATCTCTAGGCATTGGGGAATATGTAGAGCCTCGACCTAGATAATCGAGAACAACAAGCTAGTATGTAACCTAAGTTCATTAGGTATAAGTTATGTATGATTAAGAACAAGCATGTAAGTATTTTACCACTAATCGGGTAGGTTACGGATCCGTGGTAAACAAGTAAGCAAGTATAAGTTAAGACCTTCATGCACGAAATGGTTCACCACTAAACGAGTAGGTTACAGACTCGTGGTGATCATTCAAGTAAGTTAAGTATAAGTTCTTCATGAATGTATAAGACTTTAAGCAAGATGTAGGTGTCGTGTCTTTCCATTATCCACGCAGAGGGGGATACGAGAGGTTCACGCCAAGGGGGACGGGATAAGCTCCGCAAGGTAGACCCGCACGACACTGAGGGAGTCCGATGTACTTTAGCTAGATTTTCATCGGTAAAGTAAGGGATTGTACCCAGGGTTAATCCACTCGATACATTCCGTAAAATGAACCAAGATAATCTTGTTTGTTACACGCTAACTTCTAACATAAAGAATGACTATGTACACAATTATGTTATGTTATTAGACAAGTACAAGCTTATGCAAATAGAGCAAGTTATGAATATATATTGTCGATGGTCTTAGTGTCTCCCCGATCGTCTAGTTCAGGAGCATGTCATGAATAGCTTATGATTAGGTTTTGACACGTTTATCGTATCTTGACGTAGTGGTCTTAGGTTCCCTTGACCACCATGACATGTAGAATGCAAGACAAGCCTTTTAGCCTATGACACGAAGAACCTTATGACGGCCCTAGCATGCACGACCGTCTAAGTATGTATGATCCACACACGTATAATCAACCGACAGGTTGTAATGTAGACACGCGGTAACCCTAGGTTTCCCCCGAGGTTGCCTATAGCCTAGGATTAGGTAGAACTCACTGAGACATTATGTCTCATCCGAATCCTTTTTGTTTCAGATCAACAGGTTGGTTTAGCAGGTTTTATCAAGCTTGTGGCCAGATGGATAATCAGGAAGTTGCAATCAACTTTAGAATTAATAGGTGAGTTCTTAGATAGAACCCACCATTGGGATTGTGTGATTATTCATGTAAGAAAGTATGAAGTCTAGGTTATGAAATTTTCCCCTTTTACATGCCATGCTCATCAATCTTGTTAACACTTGCAATCTTAATGTTATTGTTAGTGTCTATATGAATTTTAGGCTTGAAATATGCATTGGGTCCTTTGATTTGGAGGTTTTTAGAGAAAATTGATGTTTTACACGTTCTGTTTTGTCATGGCTCGCCGGGCACGCCAAATGCCGCCAGGGCGGGAATGACAGTGCAGAGACGTGTAAATGAATCATTCCGGGCAAGCAGTGACTGTTCTCCGTTCAGTTTTTCAAGGGTTTCTTATAAATATAAATCCCTCCAATCTAATGATTCCTTGTCAATGTTTCAAGCCAGTTTATAAAGAATTAGAAAGCAAGTATTAAGATAGATTGGTGAAGCATGACACAGGAGATTTAGATAACAAGTGATGCGCTTGGGTAGTATATGATCTCTAGGCATTGGGGAATATGTAGAGCCTCGACCTAGATAGTCAAGAACAACAAGCTAGTATGTAAATCTAAGTTCATTAGGTATAAGTTATGTATGATTAAGAACAAGTAAGTAAGTAAGTATTGTACCACTAATCAGGTAGGTTACGGACCCGTGGTAAACAAGTAAGCAAGTATAAGTTAAGACCTTCATGCACAAAATGATTCATCGGTAAACGAGTAGCTTACGAACTTGTGGTGATCATATTTTCCACTGGTTAAAGCCTCTCCTCCCCCTCCTTCTAAACTCGCAAACAAAACCTATTTGTCCTTCACCCCCTATGAGAATATTGTCTAACCGAATCTATGAGTTTGGCTCTCTAACTACTTAAAAAAAAGGGTTAATATGTCTTTACTCCCTGTAATTTGGGCGAGTTCCGATTTACCCTCTTGTAAAAAAAAAGTTTAGATTCCGTCCGTGAAATAAGAAGGTTCTTTCAAAAACACCCCTGACCCCTTGTGACACACTCCACTTGCTGATGTGGCACGCCAGTGGGTATTTATTTATTTTAACCTGACATGTGTGTAATTCTTTAATACATCGTTAATTCCCTTTTTAAAAAAAATTGAAATTGGGGAAAAAATTAAAAATCGAAAAAAGTCAGATTTTTTAAAAAAAAATAAAAAAATTCAGATTTTTAAAAAAAATTAAGTTCGAGAGTTTTTTTTTTAAATCAGGAAAAACATTCAGATTTATAAAAATTAAGTTCGAGAGTTTTTTTTTTTAAATCTGATTTTTTTTCGATTTTTCAAATTTATAAAAAATAGAATTTTTTCTTCTTCTGATTTTTAAAACAATTTTAGCTTTTTAAAAAATTAATTAAAAACAATTAAAAAATCTGAATGTTTTTCTTGATTTAAAAAAAACTCTGGAACTTAATTTAAAAAAAGAATTTGAATTTTTTTTCTTCTGATTTTTAATTTTTTTTTAAATCTGACTTTTTTCGATTTTTATATTTTGTCTTGTTTATTTAGATTTTTTTTCCTAATTTCGATTTTTTTAAAAAAGGGAATTAATGATGTGTTAAAGAATTACACAATTAAAAAAAATAAAAATTAAATTAAATACATAGTGGCATGCGATGTCAGCAAGTAGAGTGTGTCAGATGGGGCCAAATGCATTTTCGAAAGAATCTTCATATTTTAGGAATGGATTGTAAACTTTTTTTCTTATAGGGGATAAATCGGAACTCGTTCAAAAAAAATTTAATATACTGGCTAATAAATTAAAGGATTTGTTAACCACAAAAACAAAAACAAAAAACACACAAGTGTGTTTATTATTTTGTTGCTCTGAATCTCTCTCAAGTTGTTGCGTAAAGCTTTACCAGCAACATTCAACGAAAAAGGTCACTCCTCATTCCAATCTTTTACCTTTCAATTTCTTTTTTTCTCAATTTCATCCAATTCGTTTCTATCATTCCTTGTTTGTTTTTCTTTATCTCTCTGTGATTATTTCAGCCTCTGTTTGGATTAAAAAAACTTAATTAATCGTTTATCATATAAATGTTTCTGTATAAGTTATTTCTATAACAAAAGATAGAATAAAGTCAATTAGTTTTTGTAGAAGCTATAAGCTATTTTCATAAGCTACCCTGTCTTAGAGAGCTTATGGACATAGGGCCCGTTTGGTTTGGCTTATTTTTTAGCTTATGAAAATAGCTTATGCAAATAAATAAGCTTTTATGTTAATTTGTAAGTTTTCAGTAATGAAGAAAGTAGTTGTTAGAGTAGTGATAGTTGTAGCTTTTAGTCCCTTTTAGAGTAATTTCTCCTTCTTTGTAGGTACCATCAAAAGTGGTACCTTACATTTAGACTGCATGTTTTGTGGTGATGAAGATGGTTTGTAACTGTGTTCATTTCGGATAATCAGAGGACATTCTTTGATCATTTCATTCATTTGATACATGTTTATGTGTAGTAGAGTGATTCGAGTGATGAGTACTCCTTTCTCAAATTTCTATCTTTGTAGATGGTGAGTTTTGTGTTCTTTCATTTTATTATATCTCGGCTCGTGTGTAGCTTCAACACTTCATAAAGAAGGCTTACAAGTTTCCGACACTTATCTTAAAAATTGTGGTTGAGCCTAACACAACCCTACAAACCAGTTTGTGAGGTGAGGATTGCCCCCACTTAATAAATACTTACTCAGCACCGCCATAGATTCTATTTAACAATATTTTGTGCGAACTAGCATATCGTGGAACTATAGCAGTTTGCTCGAATTCTGCAGCGCTATAGCTCCAATATAGCCGCTATTTATCAACACTGTGTAAGACACCTGTCAAACACTCCATTTCAACCTTTTGATGGAATGGTACCCAAATTTTCAATTTTTTCAATGATGATAGTCAACTGGGAGGTGCAACGAATTCAATTGGTTAGATCCTTTTTAGGTATTTGGTAGTAGATTGATGAGTTGAAGGGGAAAGACGTTGTTCAATAGTTCATCATCTTGTCTTAGAATCATTTTTGTAATGAAACAAATCCCCCAAACTGTATAATGATGTCTCTGTATTTTTGGTAATACTCATTATCCTAGGATATATGTAATACTTAACAAGTTCTTTTGATGTGATGATGAGTATAGAATTCTTGATTTTCAATATTTTCCATGTCGCAGTGTCCTATACTTTTGACATTACTGGTTTCTAGGTGCTTGTCTCGTGCGGTGCTCCCATGCCTGATGTTTGAGCCTGAGTCTGTACAGTAGAAGATCTCTGTCCTTCTCTACTGATGGCAAAGAGCATCCACTGAGTAGTTATATTGAGTATTTTAATAGAGTGATTTTGCGCCGAGCTTCGAACCCAAGCTTGTGACCTGGGGGCATTAAGGTTTTGGAAGGTCCTTTGATGTGTGCCAAAAAAAAGAGTTATTTTGCCAAATGATAGATAGTTTGAAATAAAGGGAGTAAATAAGTTTGAACATTGTAGAACGGGGCTACTCCCCGCAAAAAAAAAAGGGCTAAAATGTACTTCAAGTTCAATTGTTTTTATTTGCTTTTGGCTATAAAATATATCACGATGGTTATGCTATTTTTCATGGAAATCAAATTATCAGCTACTTTGCTATCTATATTTGCTAAAATATTTTTAAAGTAACTAGATTGTCTTTCCAAAGAAATTATGCTTACCTGTGTTTGTAGTTCTTGCTGTGCTCACTAGTTTGTTATTCAGCTCACTGTTTTGGCATTCAAGCTGTGTCATTTGTTGAAAAAGAAGAAACTATGTAACTAATATACGCAACTAGTCAAGTAACATTGTTCAATGAGCCACTGATAAGACACTAATCAAATTATCAACTGGTTGTGCTTAGTACATCCAACTGATGCAAAAGACTTCTTTTTTTCTTTGTTGGGATTTGGAAATAGCACAACTATTTAGTTAGACCTTCATCACTCTGTATTTCTCTGTTAATCAATATGCGCAAAATTCTGTCTTTCACTTTGCATCTGTTGCATTTGAACTATAGTTTTGCACTGTCTGCTTTTTTTGTTGGTGGGAAATGGTAGGAAAATACAATAAAAGTGAAGCTGGAAATAGATTTTAAGTATTAGTTTTATTTTTCAGGGGATATGTAGTGTACCTGAAGATTTCTCAATCTCAGTTTTGAAGAAAGTCCTGTTTAGCGTATCACTTTCAGCATTGAGGGTATTAACTAATAAGCACTTAAGTACTTACTGTAGAGGTACTGTAATACCTAGTGTTCGTGTCTCCTGAATAACAGCATGTTTGGATTGACTTATTTGAGCTTATCTATTTACATAAACACTTGTGAAACTGTTTGGGAGAGCTTATGGAAACATATGACGTGTCCATAAAAAGTTCATAGCTTATATGAAAACAGTTTGACTTTGTTTTATCTTTTGTTATACAAATAGCATATAGATAAGCACTTATATCGTAAATGTTTATGCTGTAAGTGCTTAATTAAGCTGTTTATCCAAACTGCGTCTACTCTTGTTTGTTTTTCAATTTTTTAAATATTGATATACTTACTCAGTCTATGCCTAAAGTATATTTAATTTTTGGCGGTTAACAGTGTTTCTGTTATAAACATTTTGCCTCTTAACTTCAGGTGCCAGAAATAAACAGCAAAAATTCCTTTAGAGAATCTGCAGTCAATAGTGAATAAAGAAATGGCATCGTCGTTAGTTCGTACCCATTACAAATTACATACTTCAACTTTTGAGAGAGCATACCCTAGAAGTCAAGGATTACTGAAATCTGGAAAACCGTTCCACCCTCGAAGACTCAATTTTCCAAGCATTCGCCTTAATCAATCCTTTATATGCTGCACAAAGTTAACTCCATGGGAGCCATCACCTGGTGTTGCATATGCTCCTACTGATGATCAGAGCGAAAATTTCTTGCAGAGTACTGCCAATGTATTTGAAACCCTTGAATCTAGTAAAGTCGATGAGTCGCCAACAGCAAATGTTGAAGGGCTTGTGGAGGAAAAGGATCAGCCAGGCCCAGAGCTTCAGCTTTTCAAGTGGCCGATGTGGCTTCTTGGCCCTTCCATTCTCCTTGCGACCGGCATGGTGCCAACATTATGGTTACCGATATCTTCAATTTTTCTCGGTCCCAATATAGCCAGCCTACTTTCCTTGATTGGACTTGATTGCATCTTCAACCTCGGTGCAACGCTTTTTCTTCTCATGGCTGATTCTTGTTCAAGACCTAAGAATCCAACACAAGATATCAAGAGCAAAGCTCCCTTAAGTTACCAGTTTTGGAACATCGTTGCTACCCTTACCGGATTTATCGTCCCGTCATTGTTGATGTTTGGATCTCAGAAGGGCTTTCTCCAACCTCAACTACCTTTCATCTCATCTGCAGTTCTGCTAGGTCCTTATCTTCTTCTTTTGTCAGTACAGATTTTGACCGAGTTGTTAACTTGGTATTGGCAATCACCAGTCTGGCTTGTTACCCCTATCATTTACGAGGCGTACCGTGTCTTGCAACTAATGAGGGGATTAAAGCTTGGCGCGGAGCTCACTGCACCGGCATGGATGATGCATACAATTAGAGGACTGGTTTGCTGGTGGGTGCTGATTCTCGGTCTGCAGCTCATGAGGGTTGCTTGGTTTGCTGGTGTATCTGCTCGAACTCGTAAGGATCAATCATCTTCTTCTGATACTTCTACTGCTAATGGTATTGTTGATTACTAATTAATACCTTTGTAAACAAATTCTGAAAGAGACAGATTATAGCATAGTACATATGGCTTAAATTTAGTTATTATGGTCACTTTCCATTCCTTCCATAGACCATAGTGATAGAATGATAGTGACACACATCTTATAGCTATATATACAAGTAAATTAGATTCAAGACTTCTCTGTTTATTACTTCATTAATATTTGTCCCCGTGTTATCTTTGAATTGTAAAAGATGAATTGGTTGATCTGTTTTGTATGTCAACATATGAAGATGGAAGGAGAATTATACACTTGTTGGTTTATAGAAAAATTCAAGGACTTATTACTTTTGATGAATCATAGGTAAAAGGATAAGTTATATTACCTGCTATTATAACCTTTTCCTATAGAATGTATAATGATGATGATGATATATAGCAGAGTCTATGCACATATTCCTTTCATTCGGAAATGGTAAGCATGCTTTGTAAGTTTTGTAGCTGTTCTTGTCTTTCTTTCTGTTCCTTACAGCTTTTGTCATTGATCTGCATTTAATCTGCATTTTTATTAACAGTAGAAAATAGAAATGACAGAGCAAAATACAATTGATTTGCTTCTCTTAATTTTGTGACTATTTAATCTGCAACTTATAGCTTTTGTGACTATTCAATTGCAGATTGAATAGTCACATCTTTATTATAGCTTTTGTCATTGATCTGCATTTAATCTGCATCTTTCTGTTTCTTATACAATTGATCTGCATTTAATCTGCATCTTTCTGTTTCTTATACAATTGATCTGCTTTCTTTGGAAAATTATTTGGAGGTTAAAGGTTCCTGAGAGGGTGAGGCATTTCATATGGATTATGTGTCATGGTAGGTTGCTAACAAATTATAATAAACATCGAATGGAACTTGACTCTGTGATGTGTGAGTTTTGTGGTAATACCCTAGAGACTATTTTGCACTTGATGAGAGATTGTCCTTTGGTAATGCCGATGTGGTTGATTGTAGTTCAGCCAACTGTTTGCAATCAGTTCATCACGGGGAATGCTAAGCATTGGATGTATTTAAACTTGAGTAATGACGTAGGTTGGAATCAAGATATTGAGTGGAGGAGTTTTTGGGCAATGGCTTGTCATTTCTTGCGGAGTTGGAGGAATAAAGAAAACCATGATGTGAATTTTAAGAGACCGACTCATCAATCGCAACATGCTTTTAAGAGTGTTAGTTATTACTATGTAGTGAATAAGGCTAACAGATTGGTGATTGAGAACCCGCGTAGGGTGGTGCTTATTGGGTGGAAACCTCCTTCGGTGGGCTGGGTTAAGATGAATAGGACGTGGAGGAGTTATTAGAGGCAGTGATGGCGAATAGTTAGGTGGTTTTGCTAAATATGTTGGGTGTGGGAGTGCTTATTTGGCGGAATTGTGGGGAGATTTAGAGGGATTGAATTATGCGAGGAGGTTCAATTTTAGAGCAATAGAGTTGCACGTAAATTCCGTTGTGGTTGTTAAAGTTCAATTGCATTGGAAGTAGTTGTAGGCGTTAGTCAAGAAGATTTGTCGGTTACTAGAAATGGATTAAGAGATTGTGGCACATCAATCATACCGGGAAGCTAATCAATGTGCAGATGCTTTAGCGAATCATGGTTGTTCCTTGGGTTCAGGGATTGTGTTTTATGAGTCGTGCCCGACTCAATTCGATCATTTGTGGTTTGCTGATTAATTGCGATATCTACTCTTTAGTCAATTTTTGTTTAGTTTTGTTCTTATGGGCTTAATAAAAATAAAAATAAAAGTCACATTTAATCTGCATCTTTATTAACAAAAGTTGAAGTGACCGTGGTCCCTCTAATTAAGATAAATAGTTTTTGAAAAAAAGAAAGAGATAGAATATTTGCATACCCATCTATCTCTTTTGAAATACTATAATATCATTTGAATGACATCCTCTTCATCCTTTACTATTTTGTTCGTGTACTTTCATGTAATATTTGTGGGGTCTAGAATCCAAATCCTAGTATTTGTTTTGTTTTCACTCTCAATTTTCTTCTCTCGAATATTCTTGTTTTCAAAGATTTTTATTTTAATGAAAATGATAAAATAGAGTAAAAAAAACTGGTGTTTCTTTTACAAATATTTGAAATAGAAAATAACGTGACAATCATGTAATTAAAATTAACAATTGAAAATAAAACAGAGAATGTTTTCTCTAAAAAACTGGTCTTTAATCATCATCAACAATAGTAGATTTAGCTGAAAAGATTCATCATTTGGGTCATCATCAACAATAGTGGACTTTGCATAATCCTCAATTTCTTTGCCTAGACTGTGCATCTCTTCATTTATATCCACACAATAGTTCAAGCTAAAAGAAGGGAATGATAATGAACACACACAATTGAATTGGATGAGGTTGATGCAAAATAAAGGAAATATGTGCCTAAAATTTGGCTTGCTTAAAAGGATTAGGTTGATACAAAAAGAATGAAATATGTGCTTAAAATTTGGTATGTTTATGAGGATTTTGATAAGTTGGTTGTATCTATTAGTGGAGGTTGGTGCCATTTAAAGCTCATTGGTGAAGACACTATAGGATAGGATATGACACAAAAGTCATAAAAGTGTGTTAATCTCTTTGATTTGTCATGAAAAAGAATATTTGATTTGTTAATTTTTTTTATCAAGTAGTTAATGAATAAGTGGAAAATCGGAGATTTAAACTCAACTCTTGCATACTATTATGTCTCTATCAACTGAGTTATATTATTTTCAATTCACTTTGTTTTTGTTTAGCACATAATTGGAGAAAAACTAATGCTCACTTCTATTCTATTAAAACTTGAAACTTGATGAAGTGCACTTAATAAAAAAGAAACAAAATAGCCACTTATTTTGATATCATTAAATCAGCCCTTCCCAAAGGGTTTATCTCAAAAGTCAAGCCTAGGATGTTCTTCATTCACCCAAAGTAAACAATTTTTTTTCTTTCTATAAAATCAATTAGTCTCTAATTCACCATGCATAGACGTGTAGTTTAAGTTATTATTTTTCAATTAATACACTACTCTTACACTAAGAAAAAGTGCAAACTAGAGGATTAGATGAAACCTTTAATTAAAGTTTAAGAAATTTATCTCTTTAGTTAGGCGTTTGAATATACATTTTATAAATAGGTGAATTGAAGCAAAGCTGTTGATTATGTGTCCCTATCCTAACAAAAGGCTTCAAGCAAGCTTTTTGTCAAACTTTACTACTAATAAAATAAAAATATTTAAAGCATCAAGTGAATTTGAATCTAAAGTTGTCTTTTTCATAAAACAAAAAATGGGACCAGTTTGCAATCCAATTTAAGTTTGAGTTTTATTGTACTGCCTAACCGCATGGAAGTATATGCTACGGAGACAAAAAATAATGAACTTCTCATCCAAATAAACCTTTTGTTCCTAATAATGACACAATAAATTAAACCTCATATATCTTGAAACTGACGTGAATCTGGTGGTTTGAGTACCTGTATTCATAAAATTGATCAAGAAGAGAAGGGGAGATAAGATTGCTTCTTTACTCTAAATGGTGAGAATGTTAGGTGTAAGTAACATGTATGATGTATTGTAGAAAATCAATTATAAGAATAAAATGTCAATGTATGTTTGATATCACGATGATATATCAGAATCACGTTGATTCGCCGTGATTTTGTAGAGGTTAAAAGTGTAGTTTTTAGAAAATCACAAGCATTTACCGTGATTCTGACATATCCACGATGATATCAAATAAGGGAAAAATCTTTCAATGCATTTATATTCGTCTATAAATATTTGCTCTAATCATATTGAATTGGTATGCATATTGCTTTTTAAATACTCTAGATAAAATCTATTAACCATTGAAGCCTAAATACTTGATTATATGTGTATGTGTTGTTAATTGCATATATGTCAACGTTAACAAAAAAGTAGAGTTTATGAGATAAATGAGACCCAATTTGGTTCATAAAAAATAAAAGCAAAATGTTTTTGTTAGTATGAACCTGATATGCTTTGCTTGCAACCTCATAAATTAATGATTTAAGTTGGATAGAATTAAAAACAAGCTAAGGTTTCGTCCTTAAGAGAAGTTAAATAAAAAAAAAACTTAATTCCTACCTAAAAATCGTTTTTTTGTTTTTGTTTTTGGTAAAGTAGTCTAACAGCTAGAAAAATTCACCTTAAAAGTGAATAAGTGGGATGTCCAGGATTTGAACCCGATCCATACATATAAAATGCATTATCCCTTATCAGATGAGTTAAGCTCACGGAGACAAAAAATCGTTTTTTTAAGCCTACCTAAAACATCATTAAAAATTTGGTTTATTTAACATGATATTGCTTCAACAGAGGGACACTTAGTTCCTTAGCAATTAGCACTAATTAAAAAGTCACAATTTGACCTCTTACGATAATTCAAAAGTGACAAAGACAACTAAAAATACCCTTAAATAATTTTTTCTTCAATCAAACACACATTTTAGTACGTACCAACAAAATTAGTTTTTTCAAAACAAAAATAATTTGGCATTTTGATTGCAAAAATGACGGTTGATTGAAGAATAGTTTTTATTTTTATTTTTATGGTGTAATGTTAATATGCTTTTTTTTTTTATCAATTTTTAATTATTACTATGGGCCTAATTGTCCATTTTAATACAATATCATTATTAAAAAATTAGGTCCCTAATCTAGATATTTTTATATTAATGTAAAAAACTGTAATTTTACTGTAAAAATTGTTTTGTACTCTTCAAGCCTAACTAAAAAAATGTAGTAAAAAAAAAACATTTTAATATATTTTTGGCTCCTAACTATATAATTCGAAGTTTGTTTTCTGATTTATGTGAAGATAATAACATTTAAATACATATTAACATTTAAAGTAATAATTCAATGACGATAAAAAACACTGTAACTTTAAAGTGACGATAAAAAACACTTAACTTCAAAGTATAAAGTTTAATTATCATTACTCAAAAAAAAAAGTTTAATTATCATTGAGGCAGTTTTAAAATGATCATTAATATCACTTTAATCAATTAAAAAAAATTCTCATCGTTATTTTTTTATAAATAATTATCAATTATCTCAATTTCCTATTAAAAAAATCAAAGATACCAAATTTTGATAAAACAATTTCAAAACAATTTTTTATCCTTATTTGGTCTTAAAAGTTATTAGAGTCAATCCATTTAATTCTTTTCCTTTTGGTCAAGTTCAATCTTTTAATTTATTAAATGCTAGTCTCTTCAATTGAATAATTTTGACTAATTATAATTTAAATAATATCTACCAATTTAATATACATTTTAGTAATTCGAATCCATATTTTTCTAATTTATATTAGTTTTTTTTAATAAAGACATTTATTAGAATGACAAAATTACCCTTTTGATTATTTTATTTTAGATAGAAGAAATGACCAAACCAGTCTAAACTAACATAATAAAGTGGAGGTCACAGAGTTCGATAGACAAATATGACGTGCGACTTAACAATTTCAATTTTTTTGTCAGCTGAGCTAGAATGACGAAATTACCCTTTTGAATCTGGATGACAAATCACAAATATATTTCCAAAGACAAAAACACACTGTCCCACGTTGGTAGTGTACTTTGTAATAACACCTCCCTCTCTCTCTCTCTCTCTCTCTTACCTACCACAACCGTTTTCTTCACCGGGAATTCAACAACACCTACTCTCCTCCGATCCACCACCATGAGCTCCGGCGAACTTCTCCAGATACATCCTCAAGAGCTGCAGTTTCCATGTAAGCTTCTTATTTTTCCAACAAAAACCAAAAAAAAGTTCACTTTTCGATGAAAAATTCGGTTTTTTGGCTTTTGTGTTTGGTTTTAGCTTCTGGGTATTATTCTAATTTTTTGTTCATTGATTTTTGTGAACACAGTTGAATTGAGGAAGCAGATCTCATGCTCTTTGCAGTTGTCTAACAAGTCAGATAATTATATTGCTTTCAAGGTTAGAATTAATTATGTTTTTTATTTTTGGTTGAAAATTTGTAAATTTTTTATGTTGTGTGTATTATTATATGAAGCACGGACACTTCTTGGATTAGCCGTGTCCCGGTGTCGGACACGTGTCGTGTCTGATACTGACACATGTGATTTTCTCAAATTATTAGCAGTGTCGGCGTGTCTGTGTCGGGGTCGTGTCCGGTGTCCGTATCAGTGCTTCATAGTTATGGAGAGTTATTGTAATTTTTGATTTGGAATGAAATTGATGGTTTTTTTGTTGTTGCAGGTTAAGACTACAAATCCAAAGAAGTATTGTGTTAGGCCTAATAATGGAGTTGTTTTGCCTAGGTCTACTTGTGATATTACAGGTGAAATAATTTACTTGATTATGTGAATAGAAATTTGATTGTTTATGTGAATGGTGAAATAATTTCAACTAATAACTTTTTTTGGTTAATTTTTCCTTGTTTTATTTTGTTGGAACTTGTAAATGGATTCCCTACTTTCAAATTGAGATTTTTCAAATTGTGATTGTGGGAAGATCTTATTTATCCGGTTTGGATCAATGATTTGTGATTTATTTATCGAGCTTTAAATCTGGACCATTTGATTTCAATCCAACACCTTATTGAATGCATGACTAATGGATTCCCCTACTTTTTCTGTGTGCAAAATTTTCAAATAACTTTGCAAGAAAGAATGTTATTAGTTGAAGTGTCACATAATATTGTATTGATTGGGTGAAAAGGATCTAATCATAGTTTAGATTAAACAATATAAATATTGATGAAAAAATCGATGGTTGACTTTACATGTATGTATTACAAATCATAGGTTTATTGAAATATCAGCTCTTAATTTTTATCATCAATGGTTGAGATTAGTTTATACTATTCATTTTAGATGAGTTAAATCTTGAAATATTGTAATTTGTTCCTACGTAACTAACTGGGATTTGGCTCATCTAAAGTATGTAATTTGCAACAATCTCATCAGTTGATGAATAAATCGATGGTTCATGTTACATATAAATATACATTACAAATTGGAATATCAATTGTCTATTTCTTCATCAACGTTTTGATTGCTTATTTCACCCTCTAAAGTGAATTGCTCGCTAAATCCATGTATAAGTAAGGATAGGTAGTTACTTTTGAAATATTGTCATGTGCAAATCATAGGTTTATTGTCATGTACATGTATTGCAAATCATTCGCGTCCTTGTTTACTTATTGACTGTTCCTTGTTGTATGTACATTTGCACTTTGTAGTTACAATGCAAGGCCAAAAAGAGGCACCCCCTGACATGCAATGCAAAGATAAGTTTCTCCTTCAGAGCGTAGTTGCAAGCCCTGGAGCAACGGCAAAAGATATCACTCCAGAAATGGTAACCATTCAACATATAACGAACTTTGAACTTGCTATTTTTTAGCATAGCCAAATGTTAGCAAATTAGTGGTTATGGTAGTTTCCAAGGTTCGAACCCTGAACCCCCTGCTTAAAACTCCTTTAGTGGCCATTAGCTCATCAACCGAGCAACCTATTTGGGACACAACAAATTGTTTCTTGATAGAAATCAGAGAATAAACTGTATGTATGGCATGACATAATTTAATTGTTTTCTTTTCTCATTGTATGTAGTTTAATAAAGAGTCTGGCTATGAGGTTGACGAGTGCAAATTGAGAGTTGTTTATGTTGCTCCTCCTCAACCACCATCCCCGGTTCGAGAAGGATCTGATGAAGAATCGTCTCCTCGAGCATCTGTATCAGAAAATGGGCATTCAAGTGCAGTGCAATTTCAGGTTATAATAATAACTGTGTTTGCATATATTTTCAAAGAACTTTTTGAATGGTTTTACGTTAATAAATTAATGTGAACATGCACTGTAGGCTTCAAAAGCTTTCAACGAACGGGTTGAACCAAAGGATACTTCATTTCAGGTAACATATATATACACATATGTACATATTTTCTCTTTGGCATTTAGAAGAATAATTTTGTCATTCATCTAGTCGAATTTTATATCTTTTCTTCTAATTAAGGTTTCTTTCTTCCTTTTTTTTGTTTCGATTTTTTTAAAGCAGTACACATAATTTCTATGTCACACTGGCTCCCATACTTAAAAATCTAATCCTGTTAGGACGGTACTTTAATAGCTCTTGGTTCTTGATTTATAAAAAAAAGTCACGTTACCTAAGGGCGGACTAATCACCTTCCGAATGTATTTGAAATGCATAAGTTGTCAAGTTTTTTTAGTTTATATACTGATTAACATTGCTGTACATGCCTTTTATAATGATCTTGTGATACTGAAATTTTATTCTTGATTTAAGCACATTCCTTTGGAATGCCCCCAAAATAAGCTGTTTGAAATTGATTGATTCATGTCATTTATTTACATTCTTACCTCTGAACGATATTGATGAAAATCTGCTGATAGACGTCGTTGCCTATTACCCTATTCTTGGTAAAATGTGAATTCAGAAAAAATTAGTGCTCATTTTGAATTTCTTATTATTTCAGGCAAGAACACTAATTTCAAAGGTTACTGAGGAGAGGAATTCTGTTATTGAGCAAAATAAAAGGCTTCAGCAAGAACTGGTATGACGTTTATTCTGTAAATATTATCTTAAGCATGCTTAATTGCTTATGCACATTTTATCTTGAATGTTTAGCCAGATGATCTTGATTGTTATTCCATGATCCAAATGAATTTTATGAAGTTCTCTTTCAGCACTTCTAATTTGTTCATGTGTTGTTGTTATTCAACTATTTACATGAACATGTTGTACCATGTGATCTCTTGAATGCTTTTGGTTCAGCTGAATGTTATCCATACAGGCTTAGTTCTGTTACCAATTTTGCAAAATGTATATTAATTTGGTCGGAGGCTAGTTTTAAAATCAAACAAAGCAAACCAATGAACACATTTTTAGATTATATGCTCCTTTTAACAACTACATTATGCCTTGCCTTTTGTAAAACCTTTCCAATTACTTAAAAGGCGCCTCTCTATTTTAAAATCTACATGAGAAATCGAAAGACGAAATATTTAGATGCCTGTTGCAATATTCCTATAGCTGTAAAGACTAAAATCAATTATACATGGATCGATGGGACTTGTTTGTTTCGGTTGCTTAGTAAGAAAATGTGACAGTCTTGCTCGTGTTCTTAATTGACAATATTCTTCCTCTGAACACTACAAATTAGTTACTCTTCTTATACTATGTCATTTAGAGTGAATTACAATTTAGTCCCTAAAATTATCAGCATTGAGCAATTTGATCTATGAAATTACTGAAAATGATCCCTAAAATTGAAAATTCTTTGATCACATTAGTTCTTTATGGTTGACCAATTTCGTCCCAAAGTTATCTTTGGAGACACTAATGTGATTGTAGATTTTCAATTTCTGCGATTGTTTTGAAATTTCATTAATTTCAGAGACCAAATTAACTAAATTCTACAATTTCAGGAACTAAATTGTAGGATCCAGTCGTATCATGTTCCTTGAATATCAGTAGCATAGTGAAACTGTATTATTGCTAATTCCTACAATTGTAGGAACTGAATTGGTGATCCATCGATATCATTTTCATTGCCAAAATTGTTATCATATGTTCGGTGCAGAAGTTAATAATTGCACCATAGTGTATTATTAATAACCTGTGGTTCTCTTGGAAATATATTGATTAGTTGAATCTTGTCATGCATAGGAGCTTTTGAGGCGTGCGGCCAAGCAAAGCCACGGAGGTATACCCTTAATGTATGTAATCATTGTTGGATTGGTTGGCCTCATTTTGGGTTTCCTATTGAAGAGGACGTGACGCGTGATTGCAAAATTTCACGGAAATGATCAAAATTGTAGAAAGCAATGAGAAGAAAAATGTTTGATATGGAAAAACCAATTATATTGTCATGTTGTCTTGTATTGTTCCTAGAAATTTGGAACGTGTGATGAGAAATTAGGTAAGCAGAATAGTAATCATAGACAATAGACAGGTTGATGAAATCTATATCATGAGAACTGTGTTGTTATTTAATGTTGCACATGTGATTATTTTTTAGTTGTCACATCTCTTGGTTGTTCTTTGTCCCCATGCATAGTTATGGACAATATGAAAGTGACTTCATATAATAATGAATAATCTATACATTATCCAGGAGCTATACAATTTATTTGTAGTGACAATATTATTTTAGCAAATTAAATTCATAAATTACATTAGCTTGAAAGTTGAATGTGCTTGGTCCATATAAACTTGTGAATTTTCAATTTTACAATAGAGAAATATTTTTTGAGTCCCTCGTGACAAGCTTTATCGTGCTGAGCATCTCCTGTAAAGGGCAGTAAAGTGCAACATACAGCCACCCTGATCGACGGCCTAACTTTACAACCTGTTTAACCTGGTGATCCCACACATTTTTTCCTACACATCCAAAAAACTTTGAATCACATTTTCCATCTACATTTTTTCATCTCTTTCTCTCCTAAAATCCGTCCATTCAAACAGGTTGACAATGGGGTATTCTTTGAATATTTATTTACTATTGAAAAACATGAAATTGCAATATCACTCATATTTTCCTTTATTTTAAAATTACAATATTGGACCAAGAAAAAAATGTGGGGAGGATGGCCCCTACATGCTGGTAGAAAAAAATGTGTTGGGGGACACACAACACACCTCCTTTTAATAAGCAAAAATTTTAAGAGTGAAGAGAAAATAAATGTCTACTTGTGCATTCCTCCTTATTCACAAGTTGTCTCCCAATCATCTACAACATCATGAACTTCCAAACTGTCAAAGGCTCTTCCATGCTGGTGTTCTAGATTTGAACCACCATCACAAGCTTCTGACTTTTCGACAACACTACTTTCAGTTTGTTTTGTAGAAGTGTCGGCTTTAATAGAAGCATTACCAGATGAACTTGAAGACCATTCTTGATTTAAGACAGTCCAAGGATTTGATGAAGTAGAAATTGGTGTTTCTTTCTTCCATATCGATGATTGAATACTTTCACAATCAGTAGTCCCCTCTTGATCATCCCAAGAATCTTCTCTACAAACTGGTTCTATTATAACAGCCTTTTTCCACATATAACCCGTCAATGCTGTCAGCGCACCGCCTTTCACTATCCCAGCTCCTCCCCGGTCATTTGTAACGGAAGATGCTACAGATGTCCCTATATTTGGAACAGCCACAATAGCTCCTTGATATACACTTCCATGATCCAACCTTCTCATTGCAGTTGCAGCTCGGGCAGGATCATTAAAAACAGCCAATGCATTTTTATCATCCAACCAAACAAGTTCGCACTCACCACCAAATCGCAACACCAATGCACTGATATTTGTATCTCTTGGTAAGTCTGGAAAAGAGACGACAAATCGAGGGTCCATGTCTACTAAAGAATTAAATGCAGGAGGAAGGAGAGAAGGTACGGTTGTAGTACCCTTAATCCCTAGCACGCGTGATGGAGCTTTTGATTTTTGGACAACATGAACAACTATAAATTTCTTCGGCTCCCGACCGGCTTCATTTATTACAAGCTTCCATCTATCAGCAATCATCTTCACTGCATCTCTCTTATCCTTTAGCATGGGAGAAAAAACATGAGCTTTTAGACCATGTGTAGTTCCTTTACCCTTGCCAAGTACTAAAAACTTGCATCTCTCCTCAACGGACAAAACCCATTTACTATCACGCCTCAATAAATCAGAAAGTAATTCAGAATGAGCAACAGAGTTCTCACCAAATTGGAAAGCATCTAGATTTGGAGCCCTAATATCAAAAGCATTTGCAAGAACCCTTTTACGCTCCAACTTAGCGCACTCATCATTACACGTCAATTTTCGCTGTCCAAGGGGAACTTTTTTGCCATTTGCATCCAATGGTTGAAGTGGCACAAGCAACTTTTGAATAATAGAAGCTTCATGCATAGAATCAACATCACTACCACCAGCATCACAAGGGACGTTTGTTGTTAAACGACCACAAGTACAAGTGATTGTGACAGCGAATCCACATCTTCTATCTGGACATGGAGATGAAGGGTGACAAGGAGCTGTACATGTATGTCGGCAATCTCTCCTCGGAGCGCCACATGATTGCCCGCATGAAGTTCGAATACCTTGCACAACAGGCTGATTATCACAAGGTGGGGAGTGACATATTCTGCTACAAGCATGTAAACCGCACTGTTTAGTCTTTCTGCAGATCTTATTGCATCTTATATCCTTTGAGCTACAAGGTATGTTCCTAAGAACTACATGCCCACCAATACACTCTCTTGCTACAGGAGCCAAACAGGGAGGGCAATCACCATAATGACAACTATGGGATGCTGGATGGCCACAAGGTTGAGGAACTGGACATGGAAGTTGACATGAAGGCGACGGTGTACCACATGGCAATGGAGGAGGGATTGAAGTCTTTCCACAAGCACATGTCAAATCAGTGAATATAGTTTCAAGACAAGGTGGACAATGACCACTGTGACAATTGGAATCACACGCATGCTTCCCACAACGTAGCTTCTTTCCACATGGAATGGAACAGAGATGTGGATTCCAATCCGTTGCATTTAGAATATTATTTGGATTAGTGAGTGGACAACACCGTTCACTACAACGATGCCTTCCACAATTCTTTTTCTTCCCACAAGGCTTTTCACAAGTAAATGTCTCATTCGCCATTGTTTTCTTCCAGCACTCCACAATTTTGGAGGTTGAGCCACACCGACACTTCTGGGAGACTAAAACTGAACAAGGAGAACAATCCCCGTCATGGCATGTCATTTTACAATGATGCATCCCGCAAGGAAGGGTTTTGCCACATACTTGTGAACATGTAGGAATTGGGTCTAAACAACTCAATCGTTCCTCGCCCAACCTCGTTTTCCCGCAGAAGCATGTCTTAACATTGGTTGGTAACAACGGACACTCAGCACAACTTCCTGAATGACAGGTCTCAATACATATGTGATTACCACATGCAAGTTTGTTTCCACATGTGGAACCACATGAAAAAACTCCAGCTTCTGCTTTGTATTCACCTTTTACAGTCATGTCCCCACAATGTATAGCCTCCAAATTTTTCCTGCAAAAGCAAGAGGCGTCCACTGGAACACGACATGGGTCACAAGGACCGAAATGACAAATTTGGTGACAGCGATGACGCCCACATTGTAGAAGCTTTTGACATTGTTGTCCACAAGTAATAAGAGATTGGTCATCAGAACAACGAGTGGTAATAGTAATCTTGCCACAAGGGCACAAACGGGGAGGGGCAAATGCTTTGCAAGGAGGACATGGACCAGGATGACATTGCAAGACACAAACATGAGGACAAAGATCCCCCGTCTTCTGCAGTGGCTTCCCACAAGGTTCCCCACAAGAATGCGGCGTTAGATAGAAATCAGATGGAGGGTTGGGCGTCTTCCCACAAAAGCAGAAGTACCTGATGGAATTGGATGAGGTGAGTTGAACAGATTGACAACCAGGGCAGCGCCAATCAATGCTAGTTTGGGATGATGAAGTTGGTGCACGAGCCCACTTGGTTGTACAGTTGAGGTGAAAGATGGAGTAGCAACTAGAGCATGACCAAATAGGGGAAGATCTGCGTACGGTGTCGTAGCAAATCATGCATTCGACGGTGCCTTTGGTGAGTTTGTCCTGAATCTCTTGCAGAAGTTGAGGTAATAGCTGGTTGGTAGTTGAGGGTGGTCTGGGAGTCCATTGCTGACGACGACGAGGATTCCTAATATCCCTCCGTTGAAGGCTCATAAGTGGGAGTGATTCTTCTGCAACTGTAATGATTCAATTTTGAAATCAGTTAAGTATCCCCATATATAGCAGGGCAATGTAGAGGAAATCTTGGGGCTTAAGGCTAAAATTTTGAAGAGATGTCAATTTTTTCTATAGTAATCTTCTAGCTTAAGTTTAATATCATTTACTAAAATTTTATAATAAAAAAATTATAACATTTCATTCTCAATAGATAAGAGTACTAAATGAACCGTTTTTTCTAAAACATATTATCTTCAACAATGTTCTATAAGAAAAACAATATGTACATACAATTGGAAACAAATTAAATGTTTAATTGTTAAAATTTATCTTCTTTATAATTTGAAATCAAATTCGATACTCTAAAGTTTACTACACTCGCACACTCTATACACCAATCACCCACACTATTACTAAATTTCAAACTACTCTATTAAATAATTATATACTATATATATATATAGTATATTTCAAATTAATTTAAAATTTAACATAACAGGGTCTCATAACAAAAGAAAATAATGAAAAATGAATTGAAGAAAAATAAATAAAAGAAAGAAAGCATGAAGAGTGACTGACCTGATTGGGAGGAGGGAGGAATAATGTTGGTTGTAGAGTATAATGAGAAAGAATGAATGAGAATTTGAGAAATGGGGGGTGTAAAGAAGAGAAATCCAACCTCCTGTGAATTGAAGAATGAAGAGTGAAGAATGGAATGAAATAAAAAATGAGAGCATGTTAGGCTATATATAGTATGACCAGGCAAAGCAAAGCAAAGAGTTGACTGGACTTGCTGGATTTCTCCTTGGTGATCAAGTAAAGTAGTGATGTAACACAACTTGGCCGGGGCCCATTGCTTGCTCCATACGTATACAATTATACAAATTGAAATTCTCTTTCCATCTCATTCCAACGTTTTTTTATATTTTATTTTTGTATTTACTCCCTGTCTCGTTATAATAGTTTTTAAGGATTGTGTACGGTGGTTAAGGAAATGATTAATTGAATTGATTTTAATAGTAAAATTAATACAACTTATTAAAACACCTCTTAATATAGTTAGTGAAATAGTTAAGTGAAGTAAAATTCAATAGATAAGGGTGTATTAGTGGAAAAATAATAAATGGTACCTTAATATTTTAAAGTGACAATTATTTTGAGAAAAAAAATTGTTAAAGTGACAATATTTTGAGGAAAAAAAAATGTTAAAAGTGACAATTAAAATAAGAGTGCGGGAGTATATCTTTTCAACTTATTGATGTACTTGGTAAAATAAAAACTTAATGGTGTACTATGTTGCTTTCAGGAGCAATGCATAACAATAATTTGGACTATGAAATTGATGAAATTGCAGGATATAATTTTTAGATTAAATTGACCAAACCTAAGAACTAACAGCTAAAGTCAAATCCAGGATTCAGTGTGGAATTTTGGTAATAGCAAAGTAGTCACCAACTACCTCCATTATCATATGTCTCCACAAATCCTTCTTCGCATTCAATGTCCATTCACCAATCGTGGAAAATTCCTTCTTTTTTCGAACATCATACCAAATTTGCTTTACCGAAACTGGAAGATACGACTCCCGCTCACACTCCTCAATCAATTCAAGAAACAACCATTTCCCTCGTCGCTCCCACTTATCCGTAACTTCATCCCAATCCTGAGTAATCCGTATGTCCTTAATTCGAACCTTCTTTTCATCGCCTGAATCAGGGAAAAACACACTCCTATCCTCCATTCCATCACAGTGATCATATACAACACCTTCCCACCAAGCAGCCATAGAATTTAAATCAACACACAGACCATATTTAAGATCACATTTATCAAACTCAACCGAAGGAGGCGGTGGCCTAATCACCCCCCGTTTACTTGGAGAACCAAAATCACCATCCAAAACACTTGAAACAGACAGTTTTTCCACGAAATAACCCAACTGATCAAAATCATGATTCACAATATTATCATATCTAACATGACGTTTCAGCTTCCCACAACGGACAACTGTCCCAGAAAACCATGATCCCAGAAAACCATCCTCCCAGGAAACCTTCCTCACCTGAAAAAAAAACTTTAAAAACTTTTAAGACCCGTCAACAGAAAACTTCAAATCAGAATACCAACATTAATAAACAGTTCCAATAATCATAACACTTTGCATGAATTCAAAAACCTTTGTAGCACCGACACGGACACTAACACGCCAACACTGCTAATAATTTGAGAAAATCACATAATTGAATGTAATTATATGTGTCGGTATCCGTGCTTATCAAAGGTGTGTCCCGTATACGACATGTGTCCCGTGTCTGACATGTGTCAGTGTTCGACACCTACATGTGTGATGACATTGAATTATGTCATTTTCTTAGAATTTATCAAAATATTTGAGAAAATAACACAATTCAGGCTAATTACATGTGTCCGTGTTAGTATCATAGGTGTGTCCCGTGTCCAACATGTGTCAGTGTCCGACACCGATACTAACATGTGTGATGAGATTGAATTATGTCATTTTCTTAAAATTTACCAAAATATTTGAGAAAATAACTTAATTCAATCTAATTACATGGATCGGAGTTCATGCTTATCATAGACGTGTCGCGTGTCCAACATGTGTCAGTGTCCGACACCGATACTAACATGTGTGATGACATTGAATTAGAATTATGTTATTTTCTTAAAATTTACAGGTGTTGATGTGCGAGTGTCTTGTATGCTGTCGGTGTCCATAATTCATAACCAAAAACCCATGAAATCAAATAAAAATCAAAGCTTTTCAACAAGACAAGATAAGAGTGACATTATCAACAATTGGGTTACCACAAAAAAAAAAATCTACAACCCAGAAAAAAAAAAATCAAATATATTCTAAAAAAATAAAATTGAGATTACCTCAACCCATTCATCGATTTGAAGCTTTTGATGCGGAAACGAAGTTTTACTTGTAATGTTACTTGAATTCTCGAAACCCTCCATTACTAACACAAGAAGAAAGTTTTGTGAATACGAAGAAAATTAGCGGTATCTTCTTGTTTGTTCAAATTTCAATCCAAATTTCCAATTTTTCAGAGTGTCGATTTTTTTAGTTCAATTTTTTTTTTATCAATTTTGGCAACTTAATTAATTAAAGGAGTAAATTACACTCTCATCCCCCTCAAAGATGCTTGAATTATATATGTTAAAATATATACTTTCCTCCTCTCTTATTCAAAACATATTAGAAAATATTTCACTTCCACCCTTGAGAGAAGTTTGAATTACATTATCATCCCCTCTTATATTAAAATATACGCTTTAGTCTTCAATAATTTTTTTTTTTAATTTTTAATAATCTAGCAAAAAAATTAAAATCTAACACACTTCAAAGAAAAATAGTAATGCTGGTCCATTTAAATATAATCAAATTTTGAATACATATTTTTCGCTATTTTTTATTCACAATTTCATTATCATATAGTTTTAAACCCTATTATGAAATATGAAACAACACAAGATAAAATTAAAATAAGTGAAAAATTACTAAAGTCGATTAAGTATAGTTATTTAAAAGTGAATTTTATACTCCAAATTATAAAGTTAATAATAAAATATTTAAATTTGATTATCATTGACATTTAAATTATAAAGAAACGATTTTTTTTAAATGGCGATTCAAAATTAGTATATATTATAAAAATATTTATTATGTTAAAATAGATTAAAGTGTAGTGTATATTTAATGATTAAGGGAGTGAATTGTAATTCAAGTATCTCATAGGGGAGGGGAGTATAAATTTTACTTTTCAAGGGAGAAGAATGTAATTCAAGCTTCTCTTAACAGATGGGAGTGTAATTTACTATAATTAAAGTGTACGATATTCAGATGTTTTTCTCGACAATAAACAAATATTTAAGGTCGATTGTTTCAAGTCATCTTTGTGAGTTTCATAAGGCCATTTTGGTCGTTAAATGTGTAACTAGTAATCGACTAATCATAGTCTTTTAATGTATCAAAATTCTAAAATAATTATTGATCGTTCATTTCGTTAGTTAAAATAGTCATTGATGCTAAAATAATCATTCAATACTTACAATAACTCTTTTCATATAGGAGCTGAATCGACAATAAGTGAGTACCTATAATTACTTATATGACAATAAGTAAGTACATTGAAGGATTAATATGACAATATTAACGAAGTATTTTAGTGTCAATGACTATTTTGACTAATGAAGTATACAATCATGGACTATTTTGAAATTTCGATACATTGAAAAACTATTGTGGCTATTGTTACACATTCAAGGACCAAAATGACTATTTACCCTTTCTCGATATTTAGAAAAATAATATTTTATTAATATTATAATCTTGAGAACCTTAATAATATAAAAGTTAATATATAGTTACACATGAATTTATTCTCATCTTCAAGAGAACTTTATTCTCACATCTTCTTTCCGAAATTTTTTCTATTCGGCAAAATATTTTATATTTGGGATAAAATTTAGTAAACTTGTAACAAGCATGAACCTGCATATTTCGACCATTTTGTTCTCGGAAACTTACGAATATAACTTAAAACAAACACACTCATACGAATCAAGCGATAAAAATATATATTCCTATGTTTGTTACAAGTTTATTAAATGTTATTATGTGTATAAAATGTTTCTTAGAATATTAATGTTTTTAAAAAAAATATGGAAATAAAGTCCTCGTAAATATGATAATAACTTCTAGTGTCATTGTCTATTAACCTCTTAATGATATTAATCAATTATCTTTTCTATAAGTACCTCGGAATAAAACTCTCATCCTTGTATTCCAAAGAAAGTTATTAGTAAACTTTAAACAAACATCCTTAAATATTGATGATTGAAATTTTATATTTATTAATCTTATAGTATATTTTTTTGGGTTAATAGACTTTTATTCCCATGCGATATGCGTGACTTTTGGTTTGCCCCTCTAGGAAAAAATAAATTTGGAGAACTCGCCATTAGAAGATTCTTTGGTAATATGACTTTAGAAGATTCTTCGTATTCCCCTTACCCTCTTTTCTTTCTTCATCTTCAATTTCCTTCTCACCTCCTCCCTCACCGTTTTCCTTCTTCAACTTTGCTTGTGTTTCTAGTTCGTGAGAGAAGAGAAAAGAAGCGTACAATTGAAGAAAAAAATTCAGGATCTGCAGCGGCCATGTGCTGGAAAAAATTGAAGAAAATTTAGGGTTTTCGAATTGGGATCTGCAATTCCAAGTTCTATGTTTTGCTAGGAAAAGAAATTGGGTTCAATTACTAAGTTTTGCAAATTTCGGGTTTTGGAATTGCAATTTGTAATTTCAAGTTTCACAAGTTCTAAGTTTTGATTTTTAGAAATTTTATGGATTTATGGGTTCATCAATTACAAGTTCTAAAATTTATGGATTTTTTTTTAACGAGGTTATGTCAAAGGTTTGAAATTGTTGTGTTGTTGTTTCTATGTGTTGTTGTTGTTGTTGTTGGTTTGGGTAGATGTTACGTTGTTGTTGCTGCTATGTTGTGTTGTTGTTATTGATTTGGGGTTTGTGTCTCAAGGGAGCAAAGAAATCGAAGGGAGATGGAGTAAAAGTAAGGGATAAAAAATCTTAAAAAAATGATGATAGAAGGAAGGAGATTGAAAAAGAGAGTGAGGAAGAAGATGAATATGTAATTTGAAAAGAGAATAGAAGGAAGAAGAAAAGAAAGAACATAAACAGAGAAGGTGGGAGAGAAGAGAAGGAAGAAGAAAATGAAGAAGAGAGAAGGGGATTTACGCTGGAGAAGAAGAGAGAAAAAGAAATAATGGATTTTTTTAATTTGTCATTAAGGGTATTTTAGGTATTTCCCTTTTTAAAATAATTTTAAAAATAAAAAACAAAAAAGAATGATGTGTCACTGCCGTTTCACCCATCACTACACTGTTAGTGTGCCACATCAGCTCATTAATCCAGTCAGATGACATCAGGGATGTAAATCAAAGAATCTTCATTTTACAGGGGAATCTCCAAGTTTTTTTTAATAGGGGGTAAACCAAAAGACTCCCAAATGGCGGGGGTAAAAGCCTATTAACCTTTTTTTTTTTTAAAGAATTATATTGTGTGTGTATATATATATATATATCATTAAGAAATAAGTCAAATACCAAAATCAAAATCACTTACATACACAGGGATGGATCCATAAATTCTAATAAGTGGGGTCGAGGTCATCAATCATATTAGGTATATGAATTGATATCGTTGTAGAAAAAAATGAGAGAGTACAATAAACCATAACATTTAAAGATTGAACTCACCTTAATATCAAAGAATTATAACTACTCTTTGCGTCTCTTCGTAGTTTGAAAGTATTGTATTTTTTTTTTCATTTCAACACTATCAAATATATCATCTTTCATCACTGCGAGCTTAGATCATATTATAGACACATTGCATTATATATGCATAAACTAAGTTCGAATTTCAAATTCCTCACTTATTAACCTTAATATGTGAATTTCTTGCCACTGGATTATTTAATAAAAAAAAACCACTTTTTCTATATATGTTATCGGGATAATCATTCAAAAGTTCATTTCACATAAGGGTGTACATTTTATACGTTGTTGTGTGAAGGGAAGAAGTGAGAAGTCAAAAAAATGTGATGCATAAAACATATTAAGATTCCCAAACCAAACACACTTCGATTTTTCTTTCTTTTTTTGTTTATAAAACTGCATTATTTTAATGATAAATTGCTAATAACATTTGAAATTTGTGTAAAAAATATAGCCTTCTCATCATAATTACTCCATCCACTATTTGTTTGTTCTTTGGCAAATTCCACTTTTTCATAGCCTTTCCATTTGTAGACCTAGTATTTTAATAATATTTATGTAACAATTTGTCTTTAATGGATTGAATGAGCTTGTGTGGGGGCAACTTATCATTTAAAGAGGGGTCAACATGTAAAATTATTAGATTGTTGGTTAAAAAAATACTAAAGATAAGTGAGGTCAGCTGCCCCCAATTACATGCAAGTGCATCCATGCCACACTCCATGTACAAATTTCTCTAGAAGGCAAATTGTTACAAATTTTAGTCAATCTTTGCATAGGCTCTGACCAACACATATGTTGTATCGAGCCTCGAGATTTTCCAAAACCCTCGATCAGAGGTAACACGTGCATGAAAATTTCTCAAGAAGAATACAAGAACGAAAAGGGTGTATAAGAGTGCATGTTCAACCTCCATGGTCGTTTAATCTTGAATAAAGGCGACAAACCAATCGTATCTCGGGATATATATTCACAATCAACTATGTTATGCAATCACATTAGCAAGATGAAACTCATCCCCTTACGGAGAGGTTTCTTTGAGTTACAATATTCCTTGTTTGAAGATATGACAATGATATGGTCCACATGTACATGGAATTTGAAGTCGGGTTTACTACGATTATCCGAGTGGTCACTGGTCACCATATTTTAGCACTTTTAATCAGTGTCAGTACTCTTTTTCATAAATATGGTTATGTTTTATTGATCGTCTGCAAGAATATATATTGGCGGTTAAGAACACTATTTGAGATAGCCTTTAGCATAGAAACACCTTTACTATTAGCGGTTAAGAACACTAGTCGTGTTTAATGCTTTTTATATCTTGGTCACATATGAAATGAACTAAAAGATCAAATGACTATTAGCACTAGTTATTGACTTAGATCTAGTTATACTATTCAATCAAACATGTCACTTTAGAGACATTAGACTTTTAGGTTGTGTAATGGTTAATGTTCCTTAAAACCTTCAATGATTACAAACTCACCAAAGAGATCATGGGGTTGTAATCTTAGAAGAAGGCTTTGAGTCAAGAGATTGATCAGAGCTATTTTATTAAACATCGTGAAACTAGAAGAACAATTATGGGGGTTTAGGTGTTGGTTAACAAACAATGACGTATAGTGGATTCGAAACACATGATCATGTTTTTCCAAAAATATTTACAAACTTATTTACATTTTGCTATTTAATTTATGATTTTCAAACCATCTATTTTCCATCTGCAACCTCCAAATTTTAATACATCCTTTATAACAACGTCTTTCCCGAGTATAAATTAAAGCAATTCATATGAAAAGGAATCTTATAAAAAATTTACTTTGATAATTTGAGTACACATGCAAAACATTTATCAAGTTTTTCGGCGCCGTTGTTGGGAGAGACCTTTTTGTTTTGTTTTGGTTTGGATTGGGTACATCTTGTACTCATTATTTATATATGTCATTACTCTTTTGGGATACTTCTTCTTATTATCAAAATTTGTTGTATTTGGCTTCAATTTGTGATTTGAAGAAACAGAGAAATCGTGACACGATTTCATCAACATGTCACGATTTTGGTAGTACCGAGAGCATGTTTTCTGGGTGCTCAATCGTGTCATGATTTTGGGAAAACGTGACATGATTTTCGGCTTGCTGGGCATGTTTTCAGGATAAGGTTGGTCGTACCTTGGTTCGTACGCACCAATCGTGTCACGATTTGGCAAAATGTGACACGATTTTGACTGTTGAAGACTGCTATATAAGTGTTTCTTTGCAGACTTTGAAGGAGAGCTTGAGGAGAGAGAAACTTGGATTACAAAGGAGGTAACTTTAGGGTTGAGTGTCTTTGTAGTGAGGTTCTCTTGGGTTGGGAAACATTGTAAACACCTTGGGTAGTGAGATTTCACCATTGGAAGGATCAAAAAGCTTCCTTTTGTGTTTTCTCTTATGATTCATGGAGAGTGTGGGTGACATGAAAATGAGTAGAAATTAGGTCTTGTTCTTTGGTGAGCTTTTAAGCTAATCTCTTGTAACTCATTTGTATCACTTTCATCTTAGTGGATTGGAGGGCTGCTCTCTCCCCCAGAGTAGGTCATATTGAACCAAACTGGGTTACCATCTTGGTGTGTTTGTTCCTTTCTTTCATTGCTTATCGTTATTGCTTTGATTATGCTTGTGGTGTTGCTCTACACTTAGATTTAGGTCTGTTTTTGTTGTTTTTGCTTGGAGACACTTTATCTATTTATTACCACTTCCTTTGCTCCACACATCTTTGTTATTCATTGGTGTGATTTTTTTTTCCGAATTTACAAAATAAAATCACACTTTTTAGTCTTTGTAATATTTTCCGTCAGCATTTTTATTCCTTGTAAATTTTTTCATCAACATTTTTAGTCCCTGTACAAGTTTTCCGTCAACATTAGTGGTCCATAAAATGCTAAAGAAAAATGTCACAGGGATTAAAAAGTGTGATTTTATTTTGCATGGACTAAAAATAAAATTCTAAATATTTTTAGGGATCATTTACTTACTTAACCCAAAAATTTAAAAGAGAAACGATATTAAATAATGGGTAGTGATATATGCACAACTCTTTGGTACAACTTTTATGACAACTTTGATTTTCTTTTCTTTGATTGGTCAAAAATAATAGAGAGAGGAAAAGGAAGAGAGAGAATAAGAAGATAACGTGAGTATGAGAGAAAAAGTTGTTAGAAAATGGTTGTACAAATATCATTTCTCTTAAATAATGTGGAGCTTTGCTATATAAAGAGACAAATAACATCTTGAGAACATTGCGAATAGTAACTAAACCAATGAAAATCAAGGGTGAGCAGAATTCATGGGAAGTTGGTTGACAAAATGATATTCAATAAATGTTGCCTTTGATGGAAAACACGTCGTGTTACAATTTTTGATAATAATTGTTCTCTTAATTTAGTTGTAGTTAAATAAATTTATAACATTGTCTATATATTTTGTTTTAAAAAAAAACTTTGTCTATATGTTTATTTGGTGGGATTTAAATAAATTTCAAATAGAAAAGAATGCTAAAAAGGATATATATAAATAAAACAAACCAAATCTATCTTAGATACTATCCTAAAATAAAGCAACAAATCTAAATATGATAAAAAAAAAGATTTCCTTCAACAAAAAAAAAAACTAACAAGATAAACCTAAACTAGAAAGTAGGAACGTAACTAACCTTAATTTTTAGTATCTAATCTAAAACTAAAAAAAATAAAATAAATCTAACCTAAAAAAATTGAATCGAAAATATAAAACAAAAATAAATAAAATAAAATACAGAAAATAAAAACTTACCTAAACCTAACCTACTTATTTACAAAATAAATTCTACCGATTAGCTTGTTGAAATATCAACAATTTCCGGCAGCGGTGCCAGAAACATGAAGGGAGGAAAGTGTAAATATTGACAAGCGTGCCAAATTGTAACAAGTAATAAAGTAGTAAGTTGATCATCTCCACAAGGATTGTCGTTCAACTCAGTATTTAGCACAACTTATTTGAAAGTGAATAAAAGTAAAGAGAATAAAAGGATTGCAGGGTTAGATTGCCCTGCCCAATGCGAGATTAGGTTGGTTTGATTATCATGTGTAACGACGATTAGGGAATCCTTGAATTCCCCTTTGTCTTTGTTGGAATTAACTCGGTAAATCATCAATTTATGTCGTGTCTATTTGATTTAAGAAAACAGAGTTCAAAACTCCATGATGTATTTGTGGAAGTTAATATTGATATCCCCGCAATTCAACGAGTTACAATTGTGGAGTTCCCTTAAGATGAGTTGAAAATCCTAGATTCATACTTAGATTCCATTAAAAGAATTTAATTAAGAAAATAAGCAATTTTACTATTGTCAAGATCGAACATAAACAAGGGTTGTCAATCCTATTATCTGTCTATAGATCAATTTTCAAAATTACCGATGCAGATTCTCATTGGAAAAAGCATAAGAGACCAGACATATACTAAATTAAATCTGAAAATCAAAACATAAACTGAATGAAAAACTTTATTAATTGAATCTAACAAATAAGAAGGAGCTCAGTAGAACCCTAATCAAAGAGGTTTAGTTGCACATGTCAACAAACATCATTACAAAACAATTGAAAAACATACCCTAGAGAGAACAAGAGGTTGATAGAGATCCTCTTCCTTGAAGTTCCTGATGTTTGACCCTTGTCTTGAACTAATAGCTTGCTCAATGCATTTTTGAATGAATAAAAGTGTGTGCAAGAGTTTCTATTTATAGTTGATGATTACTTAGGGGTTAATAGAACGAAAACAAGGTTTTCCACTAAAAAACATCTTGTAAAACTAACAAAAGGCACCTCTTGGCCGTCACACATGCGCATGCCGCAGGGGCGCATGGGACAACAAGAATGATGTCTCATGCGTAGGGGCACATGGTCCCATGTGCGGGTCATCTAAAATCCATGGATTCATGGCGCATGAGGCAGTGCCTCTAGTGTCAAATTTGCAGTTTTTCACCCTTTTTTCTATTGTTCTTCCGTCTTTAAATGTCTTGGAACTTGAAATAATTTTATTTATCTTGTATTGTATTCAATGACCTGCTAAGAACCATTGGTATTCAATCTTCATATCCTTGATCCTTCACTTGATGTCTTATTTTTCCGATTTACATGATTTTTCACTAAAAAGACTCAAAACACCTATGGAGTTACATGATTTAGTATAAAAGTGAATTACAATGACTCGAATGAAAACAATACAATTTGTTCCTCAATCCATAGAAAACTCCTATAAATTACAACTAATTTTCCGTTAAATGCAAAGAAGACTACGAAAAACATATCCTAAAATTTCATATATGATGCTCCTAAAGAGACGTTGAGATGTTGCCTGAAATGGTTAACGTTGTTGAGTATCATTCGAAATTCCTTTGCTTCTAATAGAATGACCAATTACATTCTCTTTATCCTTAAATTCCTTTGTTTGTTTCTGTACGTGGTCAAGAGAAGACAAACTGTACTACTCTGAGTCTGATAGTGACATTCTTTCAGAAGACAACAAACTAGTTTAGAGTCTTCAACTTCTAACGTCACCTTCAAATGCTTCATCCTTCAAAGTATTCGACCCTTCAGAGTCTGATGGATATTCTCTTCTAATCTGATGTTGACTTCGTGGCTGACCTTTCTTCATTTGATGACACATATACGTATACATATTTATATGATGACTCCATATCATAGGATGTTTATTCAGCTATTTTGATGCATTTTAGTAGAGTTTTAAGTAGTTTTAAGAGGTATTGAAGTTGGAAAAGACATAAAATGAAGAAGGTAGGAAGTTGAAAACTGTGTCATGAAATGAATGAATCATGCCACGATTTTAAGTATATTTTGAGCAATTCAATTCTCAT
>Ga0315914_1001534_pt1 | contig 34685 bp, 17 predicted proteins | sample MpolenodulesMG_FD_203920 | JGI IMG/M metagenome (GOLD analysis project Ga0315914, IMG submission 203920) | Medicago polymorpha root nodule microbial communities from Los Angeles, California, United States - elongated nodules | ecosystem: Host-associated > Plants > Roots > Nodule | place: USA...
ATGATCTTTTTTCTGGGTGATGTGACCATAAATCTTATAAAAATGGACAAATAAAATTCTTAGAGGTCTTATATTTAGAGATGGAGGTAATATTAATTTTGCTTCTTTTTTGTATTTATGTTGCATGATTGTGATTTTGCAGGAAGAAAAAGTTGACAGTTCTCTTGAGTTTCTTATTCTGGCAAGTGATGGGCTATGGGATGTCGTCTCAAATGAGGTTCGCGACACTATTCATTTTTCACCTTTCACATCCTAACCACCTAAATTCGGAATAATTAAGTTCCGCTAGTAGAGTTGGATAGTCTTAAATTTTGTCATGCTGAGAAGTGTTACTTTTCCAACTTGTCTAAAATTTTAAGCATTTTTCAGGAGGCTGTTGCTATGATTAAACCAATCGAAGATGCAGAGGAGGCAGCAAAGAGACTGATGCAAGAAGCATATCAGAGAGGTAGTGCTGACAATATCACTTGTGTCGTTGTTCGTTTCTTGATGAACCAAGGCACTTCTTCTCATAGTAGCTCCAACCAATTTACCGGCCGCAGTTAGAGGGTTTGTGCATTGGTGAAGAGGTGGATATCCAAACATCCCAAAAGTGGAAAAAAAAATCAGTTTATATATATATAGACAATCTTGTGGTTGTACATCATACAAGAATATACAGGAAACAAATTAAAACTCGTCATGATCCTGTTAAATAGAGTTGTTGTATCAGTATCACATACCTAATTTGTAGCTAGGAAAAATATTGATGTGTGTAAGGAGATTAGGCAGACTTATAATTACTACTGCTGGATCTAAACATGGTTCCTTGTCCCCATTTGTTGTTCTTAGGGTTAGCTATTTTAGTCTAACGCAATATAAACTGAATTATGGCTTGTATATGAGTAATTATGAGAAATATGCATTGATGTATTTGTTAACATGCAAATTGTAAGTTTAAACCGATCAACACAATTCTGTGCTGAAACTTGTCATGATCAAAGGTTCGGATAGGTAAAAAGTAGCGGATGATAGATAGTCTCTATTAAGAATGTGTTGCTTAACATTTTACAGAATTCTTTCTTTATATGAAATTTTGTGAGGGAGGAGATTGAAAGCTTGATTTAAGCTTTGTCTAAAGTTTAAAGCAAACTGAATCACAACCATTGAGAGTTTTGGAACAAGCTAAATTCTCAAATAAGTGTATTTCCCATTCAATCATATAAACTCTTCAATTTTGACACTACAAACAACAAAAGGGATTTTACCTCTGTAAAGTATCATAATGCATGTTAGATCTGCGCGAGTGATAACAAAATACGCAAAAAAAAAAGTGTTTGTTTGTGAGACGCATTACGATCATGCAAGCAATCACATGACTTTACGCGGGAAGTAAAAATAATATGGTTAAAATGTGATTGTTGCAAACACCATGTGGATGTGGTGTCTTCTTGCAAAAGACAATTGCTTTTGTTTCAACCTGTAATTCTTTGCTTAATCATTAGAAGAAATGAGGTCATGTGAGGACAAAATGTTGAGCTTATGTTGTCCACTATGTGGGAGAGTCTTTATGCTGCTGAATATGTGGGAGTCCTTGATGAAGATATCTTCCTTATAGTTATTCTTCATATTTGGGTTTGTATGTTTTCTGATGAGATAACCCATATAGAAGACATTATGATGTTTTTTTTGTTGTTGTTGAAAACTCGATATCTACCAGGTTAATTTGAGGGGTTTAATTTCAAAATACATTATTATGCTTAAGTCAGACTAGTGATCAGTTGAAGTCACTTAGATCATGTCGACTTAAAATTTGATATAATTCAGTCTAAAAGATATGATATCACCTTTAAGTAAATTTGCCCGTAAATATATACAAATTAAGTTTGAGATTTTTTTTTATTTGAGTTGTTTGTTAAACATTTGTTTATAAAAAATAAATTAATTTTTGTTTAGAAGTATGATTTGCGTGAGCCCCAAGGTTATTTTTTTAAAAACAACTAAAGTATTCAAAATGTTTATAAAATGCTTTGACAATATCATAATTATTACATATTTCAAAATTGATGTTTGCGAAAGAATTATAGAACAAACGTTTAAGATACAATTTATGCCCAGCCAGCTTATTCTGGACATAATTAAAAAATTGTGAAATATTCCTCCAACCATTCCGAAAGTATATAATATGAAGTTCTTGAATAGATATATTAATATAAACACTTTCTTGGCTTGTACACAACTTGACAACCAAGGCATGAATTGGACACTACATAACTAATCTACTTCATAGTTGACAGGCCATGTCAATTTGTTCTTCTTAATTAACAACTAACAAGCAAAAGTAGTAAACTAAATTCCACTGTATGCTCCATATGTAACAAAAGTTTTACTTTCTTTTCTTGTCAACCCTTCGGTTCTCAAAAGAAGGGGATCCGATAATTCGGATTTCAATCGAAAGGTAAGTAAAAACTGATCTAGAATTGTTCGACTCAGTATTTAGTTCTTCCAAACAATTCGCAGTGGAGTTCATCATCAATCACTCAAGTTCAATCAATAGGTTGAGTTTTTTTATTATAAATTAAGCTTTGCATGTCTTGAACTTTTGTCATTTCTGCTAGCTCTTAAAAAATACAGTTTTTTGTTTTTGTTTGCATTACTGTTCCTTATTTTGTTGCTGTAGTGATTAATAATCTGGAGATTTTTATTATTGTTTACCTAAAAAAAATCATGGAGATGGTGACAATGATGATATACACTTTGGTTCACTCTCGTGCGTAAGAGCAAAAACTGCCTTGACGACAAAATGTTTTCTGAGTCCCGTCTCTATAGTAAGCATTTAGATGTCTTGTAACTCTATTTAATAATTTATAAGTCTTACAGCTATATTTCACGTTTTATATTTATGACAAATTTATTATATGCTTTATAACTTGTTAGCACAGGTGGTAAATGTAAAGGTTGAGTTTGTCGTTCTTGGTTTAAATACATGTTATGGCCATTAGTTTACTTTTATTTTTTACATTTTCAAGATATAATAAAATAAAGGGTTAAATATGTTTTTGGTCCCTATAAATATGTGAATTTTTCGTTTTAGTCCCTCTAAAAATTTCCTTCAACTTTTAGTCCCTAAAATATTTTTCATCTTCACTTTTAGTCCCTCCTTTAAAGTAAACTCATATGTAGAATTCATATTTTTGAATAAAATTTTGCATAAAAATTCATAATATTATAAGAATCTCTCCCAAAAAAAATTAGAATTTTTTAACAAAACATTAATTTATTATGAATTTTTATATTTTTTACGGTTAAATATTCATATTAAATTTGTTTTTTGTTAAAAAATTCTAATTTTTTTGGAAAATTGTTTTACAATATTTTACACATTTATGTACAATTTCATTAAAAAATACAAAAATTAACTTAAAAATAGGGACCAAAAGTAGTGATTGAAAATTTTATAGGGACTAAAAGTTGTAGGAAAATTTTAGAGGGTTTAAAACGAAAAGTTGATATATTTATAGGGACCAAAAACATATTTAACCCTAAAATAAAATAATAGGTTATTTGAAAAAGATTACTGTTTTATTTTAGTTTAATTAACAAGGATGTTGTAGTATGCAAGTTCGAACATCAAATTTCACATTTATTTATCTTAATGAGTAAATTTCAATAGACCACTTGGTAAAAAAAAAAAAAAAATTAGATATACCATAAATTTTATATGTCAAACATGTCTTCAAAATAAGATTTAACATGGAAAATATGTCATTTTTTTGGGTACAATATGTCATATTTTCTTGTAAAAAAAACATGGACAATATGATATATATATTTTTTTTAAAAAAATACTGTCCATGTTAAATCTTATCTTTAAGATATATGTTTAACAAATAAATTTTTTTTAGCAAAATTTTATAAGACCCTTAACTTGTATTCTATTATATCGCATTTCAAAAGAGTTTAATATTTTATTTCAAAAAAATATTTTAAACATTTAAAGTTTGTCTTAAGTCTCCAAATTTATTGGACCAACACTAAAAAATTAAAATAAATGCTGGCTTTTCATTTATTTATCTTAATGAGTAAATTTCAATAGACCACTTGGTAAAAAAAATAAAAATTAGATATACCATAAATTTTATATGTCAAACATGTCTTAAAAAATAAGATTTAACATGGACAATATGTCATTTTTTTTTGTTACAATATGTCATATTTTCTTGTAAAAAATAACATGGACAATATGATATATATATATATATATATTTTAAAATATTGTCCATGTTAAATCTTATCTTTAAGATATATGTTTAACAAATAAAATTTTTTTAGCAAAATTTTATAAGACCCTTAACTTGTATTCTATTATATCGCATTTCAAAGAGTTTAATATTTTATTTCAAAAAAATATTTTAACATTTAAAGTTTGTCTTAAGTCTCCAAATTTATTGGACCAACACTAAAAAAAAATAAAAATGCTGGCTTTTCATGCTTGGGAAAAATAATTTTATGAAGTTGGGAAAAATTGATGTACGATAAATATAACTTCATCATAAATTCTCAGATGTGTAATATTTTTTAGGGTTACCAGCGCATTACTCCTGTGATATACGTCATTTTCGATTTTTTTCCCTGTATTTTATTTTTTATTTACTCCCTTATAATTTTTTTTTGGAATACCCTTAATAGACCATTTAAAAACTAATTTTTTTCTATCAAAAATTTTGGTTTTTGAATAACCTATTAAGGGTATTCTGTAAATATAGTTTTACAGGGGATAAATTAAAAAAAAATTAAAGAAAAGAAAACCGAAAATAACCTACATTACAAGGGTAAAGCACCATTATCCCTAATTTTTTAACCAAACACATATTTGAAAAACCAACAAAACTTTGTTGGTCATTAGATTTATGAGGCGTTGTCATCTTAGCCTCTAATTGTATCCAAATTGTGAACACGTCTATAGTTTCTTTTTTGTCAGTTAATTTGTAAAAAAAATTGACAAACAAAAAACACATTTACCAGCTATATTGACTATCTTAAAATAGATTTGAAGATAAAAATAACTAATAAAAAAGATACTTGAAGACATGTTTACAATCCATACCTTTAGATAAAAAGGATATGAAGTTACACTTCTAAGGACGAAAATGATGGTTTTACCCTCACAAATCATATGTGGAAGAAGATGATCGAAGTCAAAAGAAAATTGCATTGTAAGACCACGGCAGCCAAGCAAGGAGTGATACCGATACACACTTTACAGCAGAAAGAGCAGATAATATCATACAACTACTTTATTATGATTTGTGATTAAAAAATCATGTAATCAGACGTCCTAAGCCAATGTTATCACAGATTAAGATACGTTAATCAACAGACAAATCTAAAAAGCATCCATAACAAAAAGCTGCTATTGTTCGCCATCATCTTCCTTTTTATCATAACATTATTACAAAATTCATTCCAAAAACCATACAAAATCGTTTGGCAAGCAAGATCAGTTTGCAACTTTACATTACATAATTAAAACAAACAAAAAGTTATATACAGCATGAAAGAAAATGCAGCGAAAAGAAACGAAGGAACAAAATCAACATTACATTACAAGAGTAAAACAGAAATCAACAAGAGGGAACGACGCCGTATCCAGAAATGGAATCAACGGCATCCGTGCGTTTCGCAAACCTCCCTTTAATCCTAGGCCTAGTTTCCGCATAAGCTTTACGAGAAGCATAACGAATCGTCTTCTCGAATCTTCTATTCTTCCTCTTCTCCCTATACCTCATAACCCTAGCTTCACGATCCGCCGCCACCGTCCCGTAACCACAGTTTGATATCTCCGGCACGGTGTTCCCGTCAGGAACAACTCCAACCTCCATTGACGAAGACGAAACCTAATCAATCACAACAAAAAAAAAAGTGTAAGATATATATTAATCAATATTTCTATGTCAATATAACAAGCTTAGAATCTCAGATCTGAGATCTCTTACACTCTGACTAATCTGCGACTGTGACGGTGTTTCTAACTCTGTATGCAAGTGCACGTTGTTGTTCTTGTAAGGTGAAACAAATGTATCGAAGTTACCGTGAACTGGAACAACACCGTCGTTTTTATGCTCAATTACACCGTAATCAAGATCCATAAACGGAATAGCTTCGGAATCAGAGAAGAGATAAGGAGAAGAGTTGAGATCTGCTTTCGGATCAGAGATCAACCACGAAGCAGCTTCAGCTTCATCTTTAACAGCATCGTAGTTGTTGTTGTTGTTGGGAAGCGATTTAACGGAGTGAGAAGTGTTGGATTCGAAGAACGGAGTAACGGGAACACGCTCGTGACGTGCGGCGAGAGGATTAGCAGTGTGGATGTCACGGTCGCAGGTGATGCAGAGAGAAGCTGCATCAGCTTTACATGTGACATGTGCAGGTGCTTGTTCGCAGACTTCGCAGAGAGGGACGCGAGGATGACGGGAGGCGAGTTTGTTAGCGGCGTGGACTTTGGAGTCACAAGCACCGCAGAGGAAGGCGGAGTCAGGACGGCAGTAGAGAGTTGCGGTGGCGGATTTGCATGAGTCACAGAGTTTAGAAGCCATTTTGGGAGGAAGTTTTTTTTTGGTTTGAAAGAAGAAGAAGAAGCAGCGTTGTTATGTGAAAGGGATAAGTTGATTATTGATTACTTGTCTCAGTACAATTCAATTCTACCTAGTGTGGTGGGACAGGGATATCTGAGGAATGACGAATTGATGGTTGACACGTGGAATTGGATTAGCTAAAGTCTGTGTTGATGTAAAGAGGTGAATTGAAGTGAACAGTGTTAAAGGTCGCAAAGCCGTGAAGGAGACGATGACTTTTTGGACCGTTTGGTAGGAAGTTTCAATTCCAATGCAATGTCTTTTTTCTAACTGGACCCCGCTGCATCGCTTAAGCCAGGCTTGATAGCTTGACAACAACACTCGATATTGTCTTGCCCCGTAACCTTCTCTTTTACGCTTTTGTTCTTTGCTCAATTTCAATTGCAAAACTGTCTACTGTACTATTTAATTGAGTCACCACCAAAAATAAATGGAGTAGAAAGAGGTAAAATATGTATTTTTTTCTTTCTGGAAAATATAGTTTTTGTTAAAAAGACAAAAAACAAAGTTCTACCCAACAAAAAAAAAGTTAGGAGAAGAACTCATAAAAGTTCAAAACATTACAACAATACACAGCTTATCATTATTGTTAATAATACATGTTCAAAACAAGTTGACTTTAGTAGAAATTTGATTAGGAAGTAACGCTCAAGCAAAACGAGTGACTTTTAGAAGGATTGTTTTATTCTAAATAATGTTAGTACCGAGCTCACTGAGCTCCCCCGTATAACAATAAATGATAGACTTTGTTAATCGTGTATATTTAGCCAGTTTTAAATGTCTTAACCACTTGTCAGTTACATCATCCTGCAAAATAATAGATGTTAACAGCTCATCGCACTCTCTCAACCAACAACTGTTGTCTCCATTTCCGCAATTTTCCTCTACCTCCCATCCAAGATCGCTTATCTCTTCTATCGTCAATAGTTTATTTTCAGCTAAGTCAAAAACAAGTCTAAACCTAACACATAAATGACCTCCCTCTAGCCATAGATCCCACCAAAATAGCGTAAACGACCCATAATCTACCACACGTCCTAAATTATCATTGAACCAACTGCCTACTCCCAACCCAACACCTGCAATCAAAATCATCAAATCTTTCCAACAAATTGATCCTAATTTACCTTTGTCACAATCTCGCCCCTTCCTCACCATAACGTGCCACGAAGACGTTATATCATAAACAACGATGATCCACTTTCAACCTCTAATATCATTTCCCTAGTAATGTCATATTAAATTCTTTTATCCTTTGAACCACAGCCCTCTTCTCCTTATTCAAGCATATTATATCCAATGTATCAACAAAATTTTCCTAAAATCCCCGTAATTTAAATTTCTTTATTCTAACTTATTGCTTAATACTCTTGTCCCCTTTTGTCATCAAACAAAAAATGAATAAAATGTATAGACAGCCAAAGTCGGAAAAATGAGGGAGAAACATACAAAATCAAATTAAAACGCAGTAACAAACACACATTTGTTTAAAACAAGGATGTTCCAAATTGTCAAGTGTACAAAAAAATAATACTTTTCAAAGCCCGGTTAGACAAAGGGTTGTTTAATTTGGCTAGAAGCGGAGTTAAAACTAGTTACCCATGATTTGAACTGGATATAAAATAGCTAAAAAATAAAGTCAGATTTGAAAAAGAAATATAGAAGAGAAATTAAAATCGTGCATTGAGATGGATTAATCGTTTAGAAGCGTACACTTAGCATTGAAGTACTCCACATATTACATGGTAATAACTTTTTTTTTTTGAGGAAAATATTACATGGTTATAACTTGAAAGCCCTCGATCACACTTATGATTATATATTCCATTTCATTGTATGTCTTGCCATGAACTTAATTACTACTCAGGCTACTGTCAATTTGTCATGATTCTTTTAGATGGCACTGGAGTAAAATAGTCTAAATATCACTCCTGCTAAATCATATACAAACAACATTGATAATTAATAAGTAAATGATTCAACAATAAGTTCTTAAATATTCTAAAAAGTCTAAAATAGACCAGAACAGCTATTTCTCCAAACTACCATTACATATAAATAAATTCATAAACTAAAAGTCAGGGCTAGCTCATTGATCCACTAAGATGCATAGCCTATATAACCTCCACAAGATAACAATGTTGCCATTGCCCAAGATGGTTTATATCTTCCTGCAAGTCACAACACAAGATAAGAAAACAAATACTGTCAGAGGGAAGGAAATTACAATGGGGAGAATATGAGGGTAACCTCATGTGCAAGAAAGAAATAAAAAACAAGAAATGTAGTAAGACCATCCAATACGTTCGGCATATAAAAAATGGTTTTTAAACAAAACCTTAGAACTTCGAAAAAGCACCAATGACATGCTAAAACAATTCATGTCTCAGATCAGGGTTAATGTTAAATGGTTTCGCCCAAAAAATAAATAAATTAATGTTTAATGAGCCCCATTTAAAGATGAGGCATGTATACACAACAATACCTAAGTGACTAAGTAGATGTGTGAAAGGTAAAATATGCAATAGAATTCAATAAGAACATCAAAATTAGCAAAAATATGCAAAATGGTGATGAGGTATAGCTCAGAACCAAGTGTTCTGATGCATATATCTCCCAAATTGAAGATAAACATCTAGAAATATAAAATTATGGCGTAGTTTGTACAGAGAAACAAAGCTATACAACAAAAATATTCTATTTGTTACGCTATGGCAAGCTTTATAAACATAGTGATTAGCATAGAGAACAGTAAAAAATTAGAATAAAGGAAACATGTTATATGACTAAAAAAGAAATAGGTTGATAAAGCACAACAAATTGTAGCAATGACACACAACACTGCATTACTAAAGGAGAGCATACAATTCCAACTCATTACCTATTCACTATTCCAAAAGTTTGATTTAATACCATAATCATGATTTTATCCCACACATAGCATATTACTACTCTTAATAAATAACTTTAACTTAAAGCCACCATAATATGAAGATAGGACAGAAAAAGAACAGAAAAACATGAAAATGGTCATTCAATCTTACGTTATTATAGGGTCTCCATTGTTAGACAACAACCTGGCGCTGCGTTCAATATTGCCCGAGGTCGCGGCCGATGCAACAGTCAGGACAGTTACATTTAGTAAATTCCTCAAATTCATCGAGTTCAGCCATGTAAGAAGGGTCATTTCTGCTGTAGTTCGCTGGATATGGAGGATAGACAGGTTGCCTTCATTTGCAGAAAAAAAAATGGAATAAAGGAATGTGCAAAGATCGTTCAATACTTCTACATATCAAATATGGTTTTAAAACAACCTTAGACCTTTGAAAAAGAACCATAACAGATCATGTCTCAAATCAAATTTAAGGTTAAATGAGAACCCTTAAAGACAAGGCATGTGCACGTAAAGCAATATCTAAGTAGCAAATTAGGATGGAAAGGTAAAAATATGCAATTGAATCCAATAAGAACATCATAAGTAACAAATATGCAAAATGGTGATAAGTTATAGGCGAAGAGTAAAATTTGTGCACCTCGATCTTTCCAAAAAAAACTCCTTCATCACTTTGGTGTCTCCATGTATTCCATATCTCCGAACGCAATCTATGATATCTTTGCGATGCACAGGAGGGAGACCACCACAAGGAAATTCACGAACGTAGATATAAGTGTTACAGAACCAGTTGAACTTGCTTTGTTTATCTTCCTCTGAGGAGAATGTTGCGCCATATTCTTGCACCAATTTTCAAACCCTTTTTGAAAGTATTCACACAGTAATTAGGCATAGAACACATGGAAATATTTTTTTTTTGACAAAGAACACATGGAAATATTAAAATACAAATTATGATCTGTTTCATAATTGTGGTCTCTTGACAGTGATGCTGAAAGGGGAAAATAAAAGTCAATAATCAAGCATAAATGGGAAATGTTCATTACCAAAAGAAGTCTAACGCGAATCATTCTGGAAGCTACGATTGATTAACCTAACCTTCAAGGAAGACGATTTCCAAAACCCTAAACCTTTTTTTTTTACAGATCATACTGCAATTTTAAAATATATATTTCAAAAAAATTGAACACGATCAATTAACTGCTTTTTCCATCGGGCTTCAATCATCTACTATTTTCCGTTTCCAAAAATCCCTAACTATCTCGTCATAGCAGGTGGCAGTTGTGTAGTTCTCTTGTACGTTGTTTTTTTAATCTCCTCAATCTCCAGGCCGGAACCGCCGTGTTGGACGACCAATTCATCAAGACAACCGTCAAGCATGTTCGTAAAGGGTTACTATAAGTCTATAACTCTAACATTTATGTGAAAGGGGTTTCCTAATCCTAAATTCAATTGTTGGGTATATTAAATATGAATAAAGAGGCACAAACTTTGACAGAAAGAAACTGAGGTTGTGTGTGTCGATCTATCTGATTGAGTTTAGGAAGAGTGTTGAATGAAAATTGAAACAGAGCAAAAAAAGAGCTTTGCGGATGATCTCATTAATTTTCTTTGCAGAAGCTAACGAAGAGTAAGCTGAAGTTATCAAGAACGTAATTGGCATTTTTTGCAAAATCTCACGGCTAAAGGTAAGTATTGAGAATACTAGAATTTGCTTTTGAAAAAATGTTAACAGGCAATTCAAGAGTGATTTGGGTAGAACCTTGGGCTTCCGAAGCAGAAAGGACTTGGCGAAATATTTTGGTGTGCCCCTATTGCATAACAAAACCAGGACAGGTACCTATCAGTTTATCCTTGATAAGGTTGCTTAGAGACTAACTAACTGAAAGTCAAATATTATTTCCCTAGCTGGTAGAATTACCCTTGCCAAATCAGTAATTTGTCTTACATTCATATATCATGCAAAGAACTTAACTACCGAGAGCTGATCTTTGTGATAATATTGACAGCAAGTGTAGGGATTTTATTAGAGGAAACACTCGAGAGCGGCCCCACCATCTAGCATCTTAAACTTTGTCTCCAAATTTGAAGGGGAAGGGAGGGGAGGGTTTGGAAAATATGAAAGGACTAAGTGGAAGAATAAAAAAATATTGGGAGAAGGGACTTTGGGGGCTTATTTTTCTTCAAAATATGAAACATTTTCATTTGGGGAACTAAAAAATTGTATTGAAGGAAAGATTTTGAGGGGTTTCAGAAGATTTATATGAATTCTATTTAATATAGGTTGTTATAATATTCTTAAAATAAAAAATATATTAATCATAAGTAATAATTTATCACTGTTTAAAAAAAATCTATTTTGCAAAAGATTTCTCAATTTTCCACGTCCCTCCAAAGCCCTTCCTCCCGGTCCTCTCAAACTCCCAAACAAAGACTTAGGGATCAATTTTCTCGCCTATAAAATGTAGGCCTTGGATTAAGATCTGCTTGGAATATGAACTAATGAATAGTGTGACATCTATGAATTATGATGAAAGTGGAATGGAGTCTGTGTCACAGAAGCCATGACTTATGGGTCAAAACTATCAAATCCAAATATAGGTGTGGCCAAGACACTTTGCCAAAAATGAATAGCAATAGAAAAGGGTGGAAATTTTGGCAAGGCATTTGTAGGTGATGGGAGAATGTTACTTCGAACATTGTTTGGAGAGTGAGAAATAGTGATAGAGTGAATTTCCGGACTAATCTATGGGTATCAAAATTAGGTAGACTTGAGGATGTTGCCTTGGGCAGTCTGTCCTCCCTGAGAGATTTGGTGGTGTCCGTAAAAGATATTGTCACTAGTTTAGGTAATTGAGATGTGGTTAAGCTGAGACAAAAGCTGCCTTAGTATGTGATTGATGCTATCCTCGCCATTCGCTCTCATAGTATTGATCAGCCAGATTTAATTGCTTGGAAAGAAAAATTTATGGGAATTTCTAGCCTACATGTCTCTATTACGAGTGAGCAGTTTGATAAATAATTCAGTTACTGCTATAACGTGGTGTTGGAAGGGACCCAAAAGGATCAAGTTTTTGTTGAAGATTTGGCGAATTCTAACGACGATACTAAGAAGAAACAGTGCGCCATGACCGATAATGACTTATGTCATGTTTGTAATCTGAGACTATGCTTCATGCATTCAAAGGTTGTGGGAGAGGCATGCAAAATTGTGGGAGAGGTATGCAAATTTGAAGATTTTTCAAGGTGGTTGATAATGATCAAATGTTCTTACAATCCAATTTAGAAGACTGTTTCCGATTCAATTTATCTTGTGCAATGGATGTTGGAGTACTATTTTTGTTGTTGTTTTGGACAGGATTTGGTGTACTAGAAATGAGTTGGTATCAACGGAGTACCTAATCACTGTGATCCCCCTGTTCCAAGTACAATCCCTTGTTGAGGATATAAAAGATCCAGAGAGAGGATGATATTGTTATTAGTGCAATGCGTTGACTTAAGAGTAATGAAAGTAAAATTAATTGTAGAGTAAAAAAAATAAAAAATTATCTTGAAGAGGAAAATGATTGTTCATTTTGGGACAATATTTTTTACAAATGAATCACATATTTTGTGAAACGGAAAATATTTACCTTAGATGTGCCAAGAGATGAGGTTCTTGTTAAACAAATTACTTTCAATTGAAAATGTTGTAAGTGCTATTAGAGTGATGCAACAACTCAATAATCAATTACTTGCCCAAGTTCAAAGTTTGAGTACTACACGAAAACAGTTCTAGAAAAAAAGTTGCATTTAATTGTGCCTTTGTGCCGTGTATGTTTGGAAGCCAGCGATGCGGCTATGCGTAGCAGCATAACACATATCTCGTTGACTCATTGCATCCAATGAGAGAAGCACACGCCTGTCTTTTTTCCACCCTGCTTCCCGTGAAAATCATTAATGAGAACTGGGATGTTTTACACAGTCTCGAACACTGTCAATTAGTACACATTTTGTATCCAGGATTTTTTTTTACTCCTTTGTCCAGGAATGTTAATGCGATAAAAAAACTGACTAATGATTATTGAAGTTAAGTTTTTATTCTTTAGAATAGGAAAAAAGAAATAATGAGTTACTAGTTACTTCTTCATATGAAATAAGAAAACAACAATACCACCACTACTCCTTTCTTGAGCGGTTGGTATTTGTAAGTTTCTCATTTTCTTCTCTCACAAGTTTAAGCTTGAATTTGTCACTTCCTTAAAAATAAAATAATACCAAGAAAAGAATAACTGCATAAGAATGGAAAGTTTACAACAGAGACGGTATAACTTGTCTTATTATTCGGTTACGTCATCTATTTTATTTTTATTTTAAGCAGACAAATTTCGTTACGCAGTCATACACTGTTCTGCTTACTTGCTTCTCACTACTACTCATAACACCAAAAGATTATAAGAAATTAATTTCAGATTATAACAAAATTCGCTCATTTCAAATTTATCTCATCTTAAATTTACAATTCCCGAATCATGGAAGAGAACAGATAAAATGAGAAGAACAAAACAAAAATTAAGAAATTAAACAAAATTATGTTACTGATGCTGCTGCTGACTCTGTTCTTCTGTTTCCATTTCTTCTTTCTCTGATTTCTCAACAGTTTCATTGTTTTCACGTTTTTCATCAGACTGATTCTCATCTAGATTCATAACAGAAGACGATCTTGGAAAAACAGGTGTGGCCAAAAACGTGGGGTTTTGATCACCAGCCATAATGACAAGAACTTTCTCTTCATAAACTTTCACAGATTCTTTGTTTGAATTTTCACCTTCTTTTTCATTCTCCATGCTTCTGTTGTTGTTTTCTTCGTCTAGTAATTGACCAGTGAGTCTCCAATAAGAACAAGCTAAAATCAAGAGAGCAAAAGCTATGAGACCTAACATGGCTGCTAAGCCTCCAAAAAGGTAAGGAATTGGTGAGTGCCATGAGGAGTGATTCATCATTGAAGCTGTGGATGAAGGTGCTAATGATGAGTAACTACTTGAAGATGTTGTGATGGTTCTCATGTTTGTTAATTTTGATTTGAAAAATGTTTGTGGTGTTTGAGATTGGTTTTAATTTGGTAGAGAGAAATAAAGAGGTTAAGAATGAGAGATAGATGATTAAGGAAGTTGAAGTGAATGTAAAAGGTGGAGGAGGGGAGGGGTATTTATAAGGGTAAAAAATTACCAAATGAAGAGAAAAGGTGGGTTAAATTGTGTTTTGTTTGAATGAGATAAATCTCTTTTCACTAGAAGTTTATGTTTGAATACACTCATGAAAATAAACAATTTTAAAATCTTTTGATGAAGAGTTTTGTTTTCTATTGCGCTCGTTGCGTTGATCTCTAACTCTAAAAATTAATTGTTTCTCGCGTTGATGTCTAATTTGAGTGGTTAATTTTTACTCCTTTTGGTTACTGTTATAAGTAAAACTTTATTTTTTGGCTTAATTACACTTTTGGTCCTTGCATTTTGACAAGCTCACGAAAATGGTCATGCCTCTTTCAAATCAAACAAAACCGTCCTAAACTATCATGTTTTTTGCAGTTTTAGTCCTACCTCCTATTTTCAACTCCAGAAACGCAGAGAAATGACAGTTTTAGACCTACCCCCTATGATCAACCATGAAATAAACAAGGAATAAAGCATGTGGGTACAAGGAATCTACTCTATTCAGTACACTAACAAAAAAAAACCCTACTTTGAAACATATCTTAGAAATTAGGGTTTTTTGGTTAGTGTGTTGAATAAAGTGGATTCCTTGTACCCACTTGTTTTATTCCTTGTTTATTTCATGGTTGCGCATAGGAGGTAGGTCTAAAATTGTCATTTCTCTGCGTTTCTGGAGTTGAAAATAGAAGGTAGGACTAAAACTGCAAAAAAACATATAGTTTAGGGACTATTTTGTTCGATTTGAAAGAGGCATGACCATTCTCGTGAGCTAGTCAAAATGTGAGGACCAAAAGTGTAATTAAACCTTATTTTTTTAGATATATTGAATAATTAATGTATTTAGTCTATAATAAAAACTAAATATATTAACTATTCAAAATATATCTAGAAAGTAAAATTTTGCTTATGATAATGATTACAAAGAGTATAGCGAAAGATAATTATAAAAAAAGAAAAGAAAAGTTTCATGGTATTGTTTTCATTTAGTGAAGTCACGGACTTTGGCCTGTTTTGTTGGTGTAAGTGTAATAAACAAGCTTGGAGGGTAAGGGCACTAAGTTAGGGTACCCCTTTCTTTTTTTAAGAATGGGATCAAACCATAGCATAGGCGTGTGAGTGTACCCGATGCCGATGAGGACGTGAGTTTTGTTAGGTAGGATTTCGGTGAGCACTATTTCAATTTCCAAAGAATCTAAAAATTGTTGTAGAAGTTGTGAGTTGTGACACGGTTTTGAGTTTTTCATTTTGAAATCTGGTCCTAATAGTGTTTGAGCAAAAGGAGTGAGATGCGGAGAAAATTAGATGGATGTAAATTAATTAGTATTCTTTTTGACAAAATAAATTTATTTATTGCTATTTTGTTGTATATAGGTTTACAGATAAATAATAAGACCCGTATATTTATGAGATAAGATGGGCATTTTTTTCTTGACTATAAAATGATAATAGAATATATGAAATGGCGAATGTATTCATCAAATCATATATTTTACTCTATTTTTAAATGTTTAATTATATTTTTATCTTTTGATTGTACGATTTTGACCCTTAATATTTTTGAGCGGATTTTTTTTTTGAGGGAATTTTTGAGCGATTTTGATCTCTTATGTTTCCATCTTTTATGCTTTGGTAGCCCTCTCAATTTTCTCTAAATTTATGTTATCATTTATTTATGTGTTACATAACTCTTACAACCTCTTCAAAAAAAAAAAATGGAATGAAAGAAAGGTTATGGTCTTAAATTTTAAAAATAAATTAAGCCTAATTAAACAAGACTTATTTTGACAAAAGGAGAGTAAAAGACATTTCAGTTTCGGGGTGTGAGAGACGCTCTTATAATAGTTTCCAAATGTATCAAAATTGTTAATACATTTTCAAGTGTCTCTTAAGTTAGTTTTTTTAGAGAGTTTTTAGTTAGTCCTTCTAATCATCTAATATGTTTTTTTTGTTAATCATTGAATCTTCAAATGTATTTTTTATTTAGTCCATAAAATTACAAAGAAAAAAGAACTTTAAAGATACATTTACAATAGAAATACAATTAGAGACTATAATGATAATGACTCGCACATTTACCGACCAAAATGGATGTTAATTTCAAAACAAAAAAAAAACCTAGCGAACCGCATGCATTATCCAGGTATAACATGTGCTTTGTTTGATTATGAACATCTTGTTGTGTGGACCAATGTGCTTTTATTGTAGTACTATTAGACATTAGTAGCGGGAGAAAAGAAAGGAGGAAGGGGGTCATGCATTATGCAAATGGTATATGTTTGTACTCGATGGATTAAGGGTGATGTCATTTGGAGACAACTTGCACTTTAGAAAAATGTAGGGTTTAAAAATAATAATTAGCTACAACAGTAGTTTCTGCACTTTTTGAAAGAAAAATATCTGTTCTTCAAAAAGAAAGAAAAATATCTGTTTGTAACAATAATTCATAATTCAAAACAGTATTAATTATACTTTATAAACAATTTTTTGTTTAGTTATTTAATTAATTAAATTAAAATAATTATAAAAAACATGTCTAATAAGTATAAATATATGACAACATAAAACATTTAAGAAAAAGTTCATTGGTACTCTGAAATTTTGTTGGGTATCAAGACTTTGTGTACAAAGTTGATTTAAAATTTAATATTAAAAAAACGACACGATATTATATAATTGGCTGGTGGATAGGTATCTAACAAAATTCTGAAGTATATGAGTGTTCACCAAATTTTAATTATACTTTTGAATTCTTATGTCCCTATTTTTGTAATATTTTCTATAAGGGAGTGAGTTGTATTTGAACTAGCTCCTGCTATAGAGCACAGATAAATATGGATTTGGTTAGAAGACACATTTTATGAAGATGTGACAAGTTATTCTATGAACATTTTTTAAAAGACACCAATTAATTTTTATGAAGGTGTCTTTTAGCAAAGTTATAATTAAAAAATGAAAATCACACCTTGAGGTATGAATTGTTAAAAGACACTTCATGGTGGCTTATAGCAAAACCCAATAAATATAATGCATCTAAAAGGACATATCTTTGGCTGGATGATGCAATATTGTCACATACTTTATAGAAAATAAAAATAAAAGGAAAGTTCTTATCCTTTTTAGGAGAGCTACCTTCTACTAATGTGGGTTATTGGGTCCCAATCCAACACCATAGTGAAAACGCACTACATAATATAAATTATAATGCATGATTCGATGTTTGTATATGATGAAATAGGCCACAATGATCAATCAGAGATAAAGGAGAATAAATAATGTGGGCAAAGTGGAAACAAAGCTGCTATCATTTTCCTTTTGTTTCATCATTTGGATTCTGATTTCTTTTATATCTAATACATTTTCAAATTATATTTAATGAAATTAATTAAGGGTCATTAACTCCATATATGGATGGCTCTTACTATTGAGTAGAGGGAATCTTATTATATACTGTTCATACATCACATTTGTGTTTTGATCTTTAACAACGAAATTTCAGATTAAGTGCGCAATTGAATAGTCACATTCTAATTTGCCGCACCAAAGTGGTTGAGTGAGCATATTCGGATCAACTATTCAATTATCCTATCTATTAATCTCCTATAGTTGATAGTGTTATACAAGGTTGCTTCATTACAAATTCACATTTGTGGTTTTGATCGAGAATTTATCTGTTTCAGTGCTGATTGAGACGCATGCACGATATATATCTAGGTCACATATATATTTGAATAATTAACACTTGCTCAAATCAAAATGGGAGGGGAATCAGGGAATGTGTATGCTTCATAATCTTTCATTCTTCTTACTTTAACTCTTTTTGAAGGGTCCTCTCACTTTAACTAAATGCTATAGTTGGTTATCCTTTTCATGTATATATGTTTAGATTTAGTAGAACAAACAAGGAAGATCTATTTCTCTTTACGTCATAAAAAGAAAAGTTACGCACAAAAGAATAAAATAAATTTCACAAAAATCGAGAAATAAAAGAAAATTGGAGACTTTCATGTAGACCATTTGGAATGCAGTTGAGAAAACTTTGGATAAAATAACACTTAATGATATCCCGATTTATACTTTTCTTTTTTGAAGGTATATATATATATATACACACACACACATATACTTTCCTATGATGTTCTACATTTTAAATTTTAAATTTGTGTTCCCCTTAATTTAATTTGATTCTAAACTAAAGTCAAGTATCTAGCTCGCAGCAAAGCTGTGAATGACTCCTACTTTGCGTTAAAATCATTGTCAACCAGCTAAAATTCAACATCAACCGATCCATTATTGGAGCTGTTTTCACTCTTCACTCGTGAAATTCAGTTGGTCATCAGTGGTTGAAGACTTGAAATTAAAAGGACCACAATGATGTATGCATGAGATGAAAATCCATTTATTTATTTATTTAGTTAATTAGAAATGCTATTTTGACACACATTGTGCTTCTACGTGCACAGTAAATATACAATTTGACTTTCAACTTTTAATTTTTTCTATCTTTAGTTAAAAAAAAAATACAAGCAGCTCAGAGTGTATTATTATAATATCTCTTATTTTGTGTAGGTTTTCTGTGTCAATAATATACTACCGTGGACTCCAGCGAAAAACCAATTGTAGACTCACGTTAATGGTCGATCAATTCATGCATGAATATAGTCTTTATAAATAATATTGATAAAAAATTGAAGTGATATCAAAATCACATCAATAATTTTTTTAATGCTTTTTAATATTACTATAACTCAATATTTTTCCCACATATTTTGAATTGCTCTGCGTCAAAATATTAAAGATGTATTTGTTCGAGACTTAAGACTTAAAGGTAAAGGTTATGAACAAGTACGAAAAGCTTACAAACATGATGAAAATCGTTTTCAATGGGTACACAAAGTCTGGAGCCATGGACTATGGTAAGGGTGCCACTTGAAGTACATTGTCCCTAACCGCGATTATTATAAGGGTTAATAGTGTTTTACTCCCTGTAATATAGGTCATTTCCGGGCTTACCCCCTGTAAAATATTTTTTTTGATTTACCCCCCTGTAAAATAATTTTTTTTTTCAAAATACACCCCTAATAGGTCATACAAAAACGAATTTATATTTTTTTTTTTCCAGAAATTTTGGTTTTTGTATGGCCTATTAGGGGGGTTTTCTGAAGAAAAAATATTTTACAGGGGGTAAACCTGAAAATGACCTATATTACAAGGGGTAAAACACCATTAACCCTTATTATAATTTAGAAGTACAAGTACAACACCTCCGAACATTATGTTTGCTTTAATTAAGTTGGGTGAGGGTGGCGAGTCTTGGAAGTGGAGGCGGAGATGGTTGGCGTGCGAGGAAGAGTTGGTAGGGGAGTATAGGATTTTACTTCTCACTGTGACCCTGCAGGTTGATATTCAACATCGCTGACTATTACTTCTCACTAGTGAGGTTCCTTATCATCTTACAGTTGTGTCAGATCTTATTTGGCGGCTGTTTCAGAATAAATTGTCCACAAAAGACAATTTTTTTGGAAGAGACATTATCCCTCGCGACTCTCAGTTGTGCGTTAGTGGTTGTGGTAATTTGGAATCAGCAAGCTGTTTCTTTCAGAAATGCAATTATTTTTGGTTCTTTGTGACATCTAGTGCGAAATTGGCTAGGCTTTTCTTCGGTTGATCCAACAGTTATTTCTGATCAACTCTTACAATTTGGCAACTTAGCTGATGTCTCAAGATCAAGGCGTTCCTTTATGCTTCTGATATGGTTTACTTGTACTTGGGTTATATGGAAGAAAATGAACGACAAGATTTTTAATAGCAAAACAAGCTCTTCACTTAAGCTTTTAGATAATGTTAAGCTGCTTTCATTTTTGTGGCTAAAGGCAAAATTTGCAAACACTATTTTTTCGTTATCGTAACTGGTGGCTTAATCCTCTGATGTTTAAAGGCATTGACTATCCTTTGCTTTTCGTAGTAATATAATTCATTTTGACTTCAAAAATAAAACAAAAAAACATCATCGAACATTTACAAGTGAATTCCTTCGGATAATATTTGTAACCAAAAAAATAAATACCCCCAACCCCACTAATATTAGAGCAAAAGAAGTTAAATGCCTTCGGTGGCACAAACTTGTGACCGACAATGACAATGTGTGTTCTTAAGATAAAGGGAAATACCTAATTTTTAAATATAATTTTATCATAATTGAATAATTTTTGGACTTGATTACAATTTTAGTCCTCATGTTTTTACTCACCCGCATGATTGATCCGTCTATTTTAAAATCACTCAGTTTCGATCTTTTTTTAAAATTTTTAAACATAAAAATAGTGATATATCACTCTTTTTGATAAAAGAAAAACAGTGAAATTGAAAACAAAAATAATATCTCCAAGCATTTTTTCTCATGCATTGAGAGAAATTTATCTCATACATATTTTGTGTACCAAACAAGAGAAAATTTTCTTCTCTTTCCAATCTCACTCTAACCAACCTCTCTCAAAAACTAGCATTCACAGTGTAAAAAATTGCATATGCATTCAATCAAATATTTTTGAAAATATGAAAACATAATAAAGTGCTATTATCGTGAAATTTGATTTGATGTTGTCGCGTCATTTTTTGGAGATCAAACCTATTTGATTAACGTTTGACTCACTAATTTATTTCACGACTGAACATTTAATTTTTTTAAGAAAAGGGGAAAAAAGTTCAAACTACCCTATATTTGAAAAGATTTAGGGTTCGGGGGTTAGTTACATAAAGGGAAGGTGTTAGCACCCTTTATGTCCGTAGTACTCTACGGAAACCTCTTGATTTTATTTAATTAATTGTGCTATAAACTTGCTTGTTTTTTTTTTATAAAAAGAATGGAATTTAAAGTGATGAAAAGGGAAAAACAAAACCTATTTATCTACATTTTTTATTGATTTGGAAGGACGAGTGTCCTTTGCCTACGTACCCGTGATGGATCAAAACCTCGTAGTTCGGGGTAGAAATTGACGTTTGATTTGTTTTGTGTTTTTTATTAGTTTTGAAAAAGTTTTAAAATAAAAAGCCAAGTGGCAAGTAAGAATTGATTTGTATTTTTTAATTTAAAAGAAGATAGACTTAAAGTAGAATTAAATTGATTGACATTTGATTAAGAAAGAAAATAAAAAGAACGATCACTTGATTGAAAATCAAGGTTTATTATGAAAATATTTTTGTGATTTTTGATGTTAATTGCATGTTTTTGTTATTTTAAATAATAAATAAAAACTAAAACTAAAAACAAACGTAGCAATGAAATAAAAGCATGAGAATGTTGCAGTGACGTTGGATCACCACAAAATCTCTTAACCTAAACTATTTTTTTGCATTTTTTTTATAACATAGAAACAAAATAAAATAAAAAATAAATACCTTGAAACCGAAAGGGACAGAAAGGAGTAGAAAAAGAAGAAAGACTTGTCAACACAAGTCGAAAGAGGGAGAAGAGAAGAAAAGCACATGAAGCATCAACTGTGAATTTCGGTCTTTGGAATGCATTGTGTGAGCTCTCTATTTATAGAGAAAATTCACAAGCTAAAAAGTGAGAAACTTTGGGAACAAGTAATTCATCTAGTACAAAAATATCCCAATTGTGTACCAAAATATATCATATTGAGTACAAAAATATATAATTTAGTACATAAATGTATTATTTAGTAGACAAATATATATATTATTGAGTATCAAAATATATTTCAGATCAAGCACTAAAATACGTTAGATTGCCTACCAAAATATCTCAGATTGTGTTCCAAAATATGTTAGATTGCGTTCTAAAATATTTTCGCAAAACTTGGGGACTAAGAAAGCACTTTTAAATAATGATTAAATTAATTAATTAATTTACCATTTCCAAATAATATTTTCCTAGTGCTTATTTCGTTCACACAATTATGCACCCCCATTAATTAATGATACACCCCCACTATATAATTTTAGGTCAAAAATTGGGGTATGACAGATGTATATGTACAATTGTTGTATTTTGATATTAGGTTTAACGTATCCTTATGAAATTTGTGTTTTGAAGTATGAATTGCCTCCATTTATAAATACATGTTTATATTATCTATAATCTAATGTGAGATTTTTTAACATATTCTTTAACGACCAACACTATTAGGTTTGGTGCGTAGATATAAGAGATGTGACCAGAGATCTTAAAGAAGACTATGATATCATGTTAAATTTTGATATTGTGTTTAACTCATCCCTACAAAATCGACTTATGAGATATAAATTATCTTTACTTATAAACACATGTTCATGTTATCTTTCATCTGATTTGAGACTCTTTTGCCACGATATGTTTACACTTTTGTTAGTTTTTCAGTTTATAATTTTTTTTAATGATTACATGAACTATTCCTATTGTATATTTGCTGATTTCCTTATCCTTTAGTTAATGTCATATCGAGTAAATTCTTTCTGGCTGGGATACACCGTTAACAATTTTTTTCTTCTTATCTGCAAAGAACATAATCTTTCTTTAATTCATTATGGATTTCATTAGTTGAGTCTTTTCAGCATATTGACATCAGGTATTGTTTTAGACAATTATTTTTTTTTTTTAAACCTTTAACAAAAAATATAAATATACATAGCCTAAATCTTTTGATTTTAGATGGGGGCATATTCTCTATTTGCTTGTGACGCAGCTGATTCCATATTATATCTACCTTGAGCGGTTAGTTAGTTCGTATAGCAAACATGTTGAGAAAATAAAGAGATTAAAATGGGAATATCTTTAGTTTTTGGCATCATGTTACATGTTATGTCCACCCTTGATGCTTCACTTTTTATTCTGATTTATTACATCAAAATATATTCTTTACCCAATTTCATAAAGTCTCCCTAGAGTTGAAATTCTCTCTAACTTTGATTCTTTGATTTATTAGGGGTCACTTTTATTCGTAACGACTCATGTCATCCGTCATAATGACAAACTAGGAAATTAGTACTTTTAATTAATATCTATTCAATCATTGTTATGGTCTAATCCATCTTAAATATCTTTATCATTTAAAACCATTTTATTGGATCATGTTCATAATCGTCCAATATAGAAAGGCATGGCCACTAGAAAAAAACCCCTATAATTAGCCAAAGGAAAAAGTGAAAAATCCACTAAGCACACTCAAATCTGGCAGACACATAGCATCAATAGCAAGCCAAATTGAACCAATTGGCCACAATGCACAAGCAAAACCACCAATCTAAGAACAGCGGCATAATAATCATATAAGGGATTCCAAATAAAAACAGTCTCTTTGATATTCCAGAGCTAAATCCATATATAGAGTATGATAGATAGATTTATTTAGTGGCTTAAACGTCAGCTCATTTATCCTCTCAATCACCAATTGGTACTATAAACAACAGTGAACACTAATTTAATCTGAAAAAAATACGTTGTTTCACAAAGCCAAACCACAAGGAAAACATAGCTACTTGATAACTGTTATATTGTCTAATAAAATAATAAGTTGAACTTTTTGTAAAAACAGTTGAAATTTTAATTGTTGTAATTAAGAGTTAAACTTTTTTTCAAGAAATAGTTTAACTTATTAATTACTTTTTTTTTTTTGAGAGACTTGCACAATTATCTTACTAACTTATATTTTTTTTTTCATGTGTTAGTTCAAGTAGCATTTAGATTTATACTTATCAATTCATTTAGCTGCTAATCATCGTAAATACTTTAAATTCAATCTGCTAGCATAATAATATGCTATAAATTATCATTAACTAATTTATCTTCTATAGATTCATTTGTTATCAACTAATTTATCTTATGCATGTGATTTTGCAGGTAGAAAATAGAGATTTTTTTTAATGTTCTAACGAGTTAAATTTCTACCAAAATTATATCTAAGCCATTTTTTTATTCTCTCTACTATGAGAGTAAATTGATGAAATTTTTATTAAGTAAACTATCATGTATCGATACATTTCATGTGAATATGCTAGTCATTTAAAATATTTCAAAGCACCTGGAATGGAGTTTCACAATATACTCATTTGCGTTCGATTGACATAAACTAATAGGGCAAATCAAACTTAAAACTTAGTGTGTCCACACACGACTTGAAATTATTCGTGCGGTCATGATCATTTTATTTTGGAAAAATTATATTTTTAGTCTCTTAACTTAATTTCTGGTAACAATTTAGTCCTTTATATTTTTTTCATTTCAATCTTGTTCTTTTTGGCCATTTGCATATATATTTTCAAGCTTAAAATTTGTGTCCCACAAGGTTTGCAGCAGTACCCGACACAAAGTCCAACCCTAGTGTGAGATATTATTATCGAAAAATGGTTCAAAATGTATGGAGAATTGGAGGGTGCTTGATATAATTTGAAAAAAGAAAGGGGTGTGTAAAGCAAATATATAGAGACACAAAAATACAAGTAAATTCTTAATATTCACATTTCATATCCCACAAGCAGTCATATCACTTTCACATTTTTGGCTTAATTCCAAGTCCAACTATATTATTTATTTTACTTTTAACTAAAAAACAGGAAAATGTTTAAGCTTTGTGGGAAATGAGGTTGGAATAAAGCCACATAGAGTGAATGAGGTGGGAGTAGCTATTGTTGCCATGTGTATGCTTTTTTCCCTTCGTTGGCCACTGTAGTAGTTATTACAAAGACTCGTATCGAACCGAGAAATTGCTTCGCGAACAAAATTTGGTAACACTGAATTCGATTGAATCGTCCATCATCAAATGAAGACAATCATCTCGCGCTTGATTCATTCCTCACCATCTTCCATTTCCAGACTCAAGTTAGTTTTTTCTTTCTTTTCACTCTTCAAACCCTTTTTTTGAATCATCATTGCTATTCTTTGTTCTATGATCGATTCAATATATGATTGTTACTTGTTAGGGTTAGGGTTAGGTTACACATTCTAAGTTATAGTGTTTGTGATTTGTGAATTGTTGATTGAATCGTGTTTTTTATTTTCTTACTTTGAAGTGCAATGTCCGTGTCGATTAACGGGAGAGGTTTCTGTACGGACTCTAACAAGATTGATGAGCCCTTTAAAGTTGAAGAAGCTGAGACTGTGCCCCCACCTCCAACCGAGAAGGTACTATCCATTTTTCGATTTTGTTGTTGTTGGTGTGTGTGTGTGTGTGTGTATGGCTTTACTAACTTAGAGATTATGTATATGTGTTTTGAGTGTTGTTGAAGTTGCTTGTGCTGGGAGGCAATGGATTTGTTGGATCACATGTTTGTAGAGAAGCCTTAAATCATGGTTTGTCTGTTGCAAGTCTTAGCAGGTATGCTGTTTTTTTTTTTAATTATTGTGTTGGACCGAAATTAGGTGTACGATAGAACATTACATACAATGTAATTTGATCCATGTAGCCGGTCCCCTAGTCGTTGTTGATCACTAGCAGTCCATAATGCTTTATGTTTTGTACCTCTTAATCTATGAAGCACTAACACATGTACTCCTTTTCATATTTATTATATTATTTAGCATTTTGTTCATGAAACTAATCTGCCTTGCCATTCATTTTTTTTTACCTTCAGGTCTGGCAAGTCATCCCTGCACGACTCCTGGGCTACAAATGTCATCTGGTATAAAGGTCTGTTTTTTCCCTTGCATTTCCTTGCAGACAATGTCTTTGTGGGACACAGAATTCTCTAATATGTTTAAATTATTTTCCAATGATTAGGGAATCTCCTTTCAACTGAATCATTGAAAGAGGCTCTGAATGGGGTCACTGCTGTTGTAAGTTTCCCCTTGTCTTGTTAAAGTGTCTGGTCAATATTTAGGAAATAAATAGGAAGCCTGTAGCTTAAGTGATTTTGGTTTTTTGATGTTTCCTTTGCAATTTACAAGCTGTTGCTTTTGGTTTAACCAATATTTTTGGTGAGGATCTCCCGTGCTTTGGTAAAGCTTTCCATAACAATATAATTCACTGTCAATGCATCAAGATAGCAGGTTTTACCATTTTATTTTGTTCTTTTGGGTAATGGGACATTCTATTGTTATAAAGTAATGTGTAACATAGCAGCGGTTGGGGTGAAAATAGGTTACCATCATTATAGTATGTAAAGCTTGTTGAAATCTGGTCCCTAAAACTAATGAACTTGGATAAAATTTATGAGAATGATGGTAAAATTTGGCTGAAAGTCGTCTAAAGATGAGGGAAAGAAGGATAAGAACTAAAAGAAGATGCTAAAAGATTGAAATTGAGAAGAAAATGTTTGTGATTGAATGCGGATGATTTTGGGTTGAAAGAGTTTGATAGGTACTTGGGTATTATGGGCTGCCCAGAGTAGTATGGCATGTTTGATGGAGTATTTAAGTGGCTTGGTTCTTCCCTCTTGATAGCTAGCTTTTAAGGCAGGGTTCCCCAAGTCCTTGGATGCTTATCAATTGGTACAAAGCTGGTTTTCGGTGGCTTGGAAAGGGCTACTTCCAAAGGGGATTGACTGGTAAGGCTGAGTAAAGCGTCATAGAGTGCTAGCCGCTGGAATGTCGGCTCTCAGGCGCGGTACTATGATAGGTAGTTGGGTGTTATGGGGTGTCCACATCCCACATCTATGTTTGATGGATTATTTAAGCGACTTGGTTTTTTCCCCTTGATAGCTATGTATAAGGGAGGGTTTGCCATACTCTTGGATACTCATCAGAATTGTCGTAATCATGGGCTACTAACTGATCTAATATATCCAAATTTTGTTACTGTAGAAGACAGAAGTATGTTAAATTTTATTTTTTTTGCATTGAAAATAGTATTTCCTTTTAGCTAATCATGTTTCTTTTCTCAGATCTCATGTGTCGGTGGTTTTGGCTCCAACTCTTCCATGTACAAAATTAATGGAACTGCTAACATCAATGCAATTAGAGCAGCTTCAGAGCAAGGTAAACGAGGAATTTGCACATTTCTTATTTGCTATCTACTTTTTCAGTTCCTACCCTCCTTATGTTTTGGGGCAGTACATGTTTGTTTTTTGGGGCATTACATGTACTCATCTATCATTCAAGCTTACAACAGCAACAGCCAGGACTTTCCCTGCTTGATGGGATAAGCTACACGGATCTGATTATGCTATTAGGCTTAAAACAAATTTGAAAAAAAAGTTGCACAATTAGTAATACCTGAGCTTAGTGAATTAATATCCCCAAACATATAGTAGCTAACTATCCACTTTGTTGCAGTCAAATAGTAGATTTATACTGTACAGGTATTTATGATAAAAAAACGTGCTTACTGAAAATTCTTTACTTCAAAATTATAAAGGAGCACAATAATGGTTGCCAAATCACAAATAGAAGGGCCCATTTTTTTGGGGTTATTTTATTGGACAACAGTCAGACCGGCGAACCAACATGAAAATCAAGTAAGTGTAGCGGAGATGAGGATGTTGCGTACTTGCGTTGGATGAGTGGTAAAACTAGGCGGGATAGGATTACGAATGACACCATTAGAGAATGTTGGGGTAGCACCTATAGTAGAAAAGATGGTAGAAAATAGGCTTACGTGATTTGGGCATGTAGAGAGAAGAAGTGTAGATGCTGTAGTACGAAGAGTAGATCAGATGGAGATTAGTTAGATCAAAAGAGGTAGAGGAAGGCCTAGAAAAACTATCAGAGAAACTATAAGAAAAGATTTAAAGGTCAATGAGTTGGGTCCAAATATGGTTTATGATAAAACATTATGGCGTAAGTTGATCCATGTAGCCGACCCCACTTAGTGGGATAAGGCTTGATTGTTGTTGTAATGGCTCCTTACCCATGCCGCTGTTCAAGTGTGAGCGCTAGCAGCAGCAACAATCACAAAGTTTGTTTTACCCCATATAGCTTTCTAACCGCCTTTCTCCAGATACATGTACAAGGTAGGAATAACCATAGAAATACAAATATGGTATATGTTATTTGGATAATTTTTAGAAAGAAAAGAAAAATGAAAGAACTCAGTGCTTTGTGTCCCTGAACTAAGACAACCATATGTCCTACCAGTAATGATTGACACAGAACAATGAACTATTAGAGGTTCCAATTATAAGAAATAAACTATCAGTTACGTAAAAATACTAAAGGAAGAGTAAGAAGAGTAATGATGAATTGAGGGAGGTACTGTCAGTGTGGGGAGAGGGAGAAAATTTCTTAGTTGGCTGCCACAATTATCTGCCTTGTTACATAAAAGAATTTCTGTAGCAATGCAGATCTCAGTGCATCAGTTTTTGCTTCCTCATCTAGAGTACTATGCTACTGATTGTTGGATGATTTGCTTTTTGTCTTACAGGGGTTAAAAGATTCATCTATATCTCTGCTGCTGACTTTGGTGTAGTAAATTACTTGCTGCAGGGGTATTATGAAGGAAAGGTAACTTGTCCAACTCTTTATTGTAGTGATATTTAGTGGAATGAATTGCCATTTGCCGAAGAATTTTATAGTAAAGCTATGTGCAAACGCAAAATGCTGAAAATTTTCTATTTGTAATCCTTGCCTCTGAATCTGAGGTATTAAATATGTTGTAGGCTTTTGTTGATTCATGAAAAGAAAAAGCCAGGAAATTTTTGTTGTAAAAATTGCTGAAATTTTTCTATTGAGATTTCTGGCCTTGGAATCTTAAGTATTAACAATGTTGTAAGGTTTTGTCGATTCTTTAAAAAAAGTAATGTTTGTTTGAGTATTTTGTCTAAGTTATATAAGTCATTCCTCCACATAAGGAGAGTACTTCCATGCTGTATACCTCATGCCTCCAGTTAACAGCTAGAAATAGGAGAAACTGTAATACCTCCACATAAACTTTCCTGTTTAACAACCTCCAGTCCAACCACTTGGTATGCTTGGTCCTCATTCTGGATCCTCTCAAACATGACTCTAATGTTCATCGTGCTCTTTCTGATAATCTCTCCTGCAACACCCTTTCCTTTCTTATTGATTTAACACACAATGAGAAGGTCATTTTTCTAAATGGACTGGGTTTCTAACATTTAGAGCTAGGACCAAGTCATTTTATCTAACAGGTCATTTGAAGAGAAATATACTTATTTCGGTTATCTCGTTTTCTTTTTGTTGCTGTTTACCATTATGCTTAACTTCTTTAGTAAATAGTTTCATTATATTCTTAATTTTCCTCTGGGATGAAACATTTGCCGTGTACAGATGCTTCTATTTTTACAAAAATAAAAATTAAGTACAAGCGATGTTTAGATATTTTCATTTTAATCTCAAGAATTAAATATTGTGCCTTAATTGATGTAGAGAGCTGCTGAAACTGAGCTTCTGACCAAATTTCCTTACGGAGGTAATTATTCATCTCCTACTTTACTTTAACCACTGGATTTCAGAAATTGGTTTAAATTTTATCTTCTGGCCATATGCTAACTATCATGTTTGATAACAGTTAATACTGTTCATTCTTACCAATTTTTCTCCCTGTGGGATTTTGCAATGTTTCATTGTACAAGAAAGTTTTTTTTTTTTTTTTCATCCAACAGAAATCCAATTACTGATAGTTCATGGTGTGGGGTATTATGTTCGAAAATGACTGGACTTTTACATGCCTTTTTCAGGAATAATTCTGAGGCCAGGGTTTATTTATGGGACTCGAAGTGTTGGGAGTATGAAGATACCTCTTGGCATAGTTGGATCTCCGTTAGAGATGGTAATTTCATCTGCTTCTTTAGTATGATATATACATTTATTTTTCAGTCCAGATGTGCAAATAATTTTGTTATGCCACTTCACCAAGCCAATTTGAGGGATGAAATGCAAGGTTTTCCCTGTTTGCATTCCTCATTATCAGTTTTGGTTTATACAGGGGTTCGCCCATTCAATTATGGTTGTCTGAACAGTTCACCAGTCAATTGATTGGTTTTTGGGTGTAAGAATCCTGAAATTGAGTTACATTCTTCCTTCCCCTGATCAAAGTCCTGACTATTTTGTAGTATATGTATGTTTGCATTGATATATGCCTAGCATAGCAGCAGGTTTTAACTAAATGAGGACTAATGATTAAATTGCTTTACTTGTCTTGAATAGCAACTTAAGAAATGTGTTGTTTCCTTTGTTTTTGACTGCAATTCACTTGTGTGATGTAGGTTCTCCAACATACTACAGCATTGACCCAGATCCCACTTGTTGGGCCTCTATTGACACCTCCTGTCAATGTTACTGCGGTGGCTAAAGTTGCTGTTAGAGCTGCTACCGATCCCGTTTTCCCTCCCGGAATCATAGATGTCCATGGAATACAACGTTACAGTCACAATAAATCAAAGTAGAATTAGCTTTATTGGTTTCTTAGGTAAATCTGATAGGAGGCAATTTATCTAATGTAATATCCTTTTTACTATAGTTAAACTGAGAATATTTCTCCATGCCATTTCTCTGAGTGAATAATATCTGAAAGTGCGTGTATGTAACCAAAGACCGTTCTTTACCATTTCCACAATATTAATGTCAGAATACCTTTTTGATGAATTCTCTGAACGATGTAATTAACCTCGTAGTTGGGGTAGATGCATATTTTTTCCCCGATAAGCAGGTTGATGAATATAGTTGATTTCTTTCAACTAGTGTCGTGAGTTATTTCGGTTGCATTTGTATGATTATTATGTGCCAAAATAGTGTACCTTTTTTGAAAAAAATACTAACGTAACAACTACTTGCTAACATTGCCAAAGTTCTTGAAAACTCAACCATTTTTTGTTGGAAAATTAGTAAAACTTTGGTAGCATGGATCATTGTGAACCCTACTTTCAACTAGTGTCATGAGTTATTTAGGTTGCATTCGTATGACTGTAAATTTTGGATCATGATTGGCAATTGATACGAGGTTTCCCATTTCATAAAAATTGACCGGAGCCAACAAACTAAAGAACATTTATTTTTCTTTTTTCTTTTTTCTTTTACCAACTTGCCACTTAGTAGTCCTCCTACAGCTACATGTCGTATTCAAAGGGCGATTGATTTGACTTGTAATGCAAAAAACATGTCCAGTCAAATATTGACTTTCAAATTAGAAGAACAACAAACAATATGGTCTCTTAGCCAATTTCCTTGTAGATCACCAAAAGATAGGAAGAAGAATGATTCTCCTTGCAAACTTCCATGGTTAAAGAAGATTATAAAAATAATCATTATGCAAACAAACTAGCAAAAAACTATATACTCTGCAGCATTTTTCCTTGTACCAAAGTAACCTTGATATCATTCTTTTAATATAATTTGTTGGCATCATGAATGACCCATTGAATGCAGCAGCACAAATGGGAGATATAGACTTGCTATACAAACTGATTCAAATGGATCCATACATCTTAGAACGCTATAATTTAATACCATTTGTTGATACTCCTTTGCATATTGCTGCAGCTTCTGGGCATGCAAGTTTTGCCACTGAGATTATGAGACTAAAACTTGCATTTGCTTGGAAGCTAAACGAGTATGGACTCAGTCCCATACACCTTGCTTTACAAAACAAATATCACAGAATGGTTTGTCGCTTTGTAGATATTAATAAAGACCTTGTCCGAATCAAAGGGAGAGAGGGTCTAACTCCTTTCCATATTGCTGCCAAAACTGGAAATTTTGATCTTATAGTTAAATTCTTGTCAGTTTGTCCAGGTTGTATTGAAGATGTTACAGTTCGAAGTGAGACTGCTCTGCATATTGCTGTGAAATATAAGCAGTTTCATGTTCTTGAGATCTTGCTTGGTTGGCTTCGAAGGACATGCCACAGACGTTCTCACCACAAGGAAAAACGGGTTCTGAATTGGGAGGATGAAGCAGGAAACACCATCCTGCACATGTCAGTTCTCAATAGCTTCCCACAGGTATGAGACACGTCCCTATTTCTCTTTTTTTTCTACTTTTTTCAAAAAAATATCTACAAATGTGGCCGATGCAACTGCAACTGCAATGTGGCCAAGAGGTTCTTCTATTGCGATTGCGGTTACATACCTCAATTTAAAACTAATGATTTCTCTTGTCTTATTTATAAGAGACATTTGAGTCAATAAAAGTTGATGTATCTGATTAAGATTTTGAATTAGATATATCAACTTTTGTTGACCAAAATGTTTTTTTTTTTTAAATAAGATCAGAGTAGTAATTTGATTGAAAATCAAAATCAATCTATGTTTCAATATATTAATTAATTCAACTATTATGTTGGCCTTAGAATTCTCCATGAAGGGTGTGTGTTTAGTGGTACGAGTTTGACATTTTCAAAGTATTTATAATTTTTCTCTTCTCCTATTTTTAAAAAATTAATTAATTCAGCTATGGTCATGTTATATTGTGCAGGCAGTTGGATTGTTAATAGATAGCAACATAGACATAAATGCCAAGAATTTAGATGAACAAACAGCATTGGACATAGTGGAGCAGATTCAGAGCCAAGTTTATAGTGCAGAAATGAAGGACATGTTGATCAAAGCAGGAGCTTTACATGGTTTTTCACTTGCTCCTACTCCACTTCACGAAGAGCTACGATCAAAAATCACATTTAACGAGAGAATAGCAATTTGTGTTACTCGTTTAAGAAGGAGAATTTCAAGTGACACAAGAAACGCTTTGTTAGTAGTTGCTATTCTTTTCGCAACAAGTGCATATGAAGCAACACTTAACCCTCCAGCTGGTGGAGGGAAATTAGTGGTGATGAAAATGCGAACGTACTTCTTAGGGTTTTGGTCGATTAATACATTTTCATTTTATGTTTCAATTTTGATGATGTGTATATTAATGCCAAGAGGACGTATAAGTGTTATAGTGACATGTCCACTTGCTCTATTCTGTGGTTGTTATATGTTTTCCATGTTAGTTATAGCACCAAGCTATACATTTGGAATTGTTACTGTGGCTATTCCATGTATACTTGTGGCAGTGTATTTTTGGGGAGCTATGATATACATTACATTAGCCCAGAAGGTTCGAATGTATGGTCGTGAATGGGAAGATGTATCCAAGTTTTCAGAAGGAAACAAATGGTAAATTGGAGCATCAGTAAATTTACGTGCTTATCTGGTTGTCTTTTGGTTAGGAAAGGCCAAACCTAAGACTTTGTCAACTCGTCAAATTGTAATAAACAAATTAGAGAAATTAACAGGACACTATTTTTGACTTTTTTTAATTATATTTGATTACAAGTTTTCAATGTTAGTTATAAATTTTAAGACTATAATAGGTTTTTTGTCCTTAAAATTATAAAACAATGTTAGTTATAAATTTTAAAGCTATAAACAAGGTTGCTAAATTTCATTAAAAAATCTGAAGAGTACATGAGTTGAAGGATTTTTTAAAAAGTATTTTAGAGACTAAAAAGAAAATGTGATATATTTACTTGGATCAAAATCTTTTTTAACCCTAATTTTTTTAAAACATTGTTTATAAGAATCATAGTTACAATTAGTTGGTTAGTTAGAAGTAGTTATAAGTTTGTTGTTCAAGTTCAATTAGTTGGCTAATTAGAAGTAGGAATGAATTAGTTGCTCAATTAGTTAGTATAGTTGAGGTCTATACATAATACTAATGTATATAAATCACTATCCTTTTCAATCTGATTCAATATGAATTTGAAGGATTTTTCTTTGCATCAAGCTCTGAAAGCTTATATTTTCAATGAGATGCATACTGCTCAACATTCATTATTATTTTTTACTTAATTTTGCTTTGTTGTATAACTCATCGACCAGAAATTCAGGATAATCCATGTATTAAGACATGCTTAACCAACAAATAGGCCGCATTATCATATTATGCCTATATATCTTAATATATATAAATGTTACCACTATGCTTACAATTTACAAGGAATCGAACCGGGTACATATGCTTACAATTTACAACTATAACTACTATGCCACTTCTATTTTTGTTGAAATATTGTTGCTTCCAAAAATGAAATACATGACTAAAACATTTTTTTTAAAGCCCCAACCGCCCTAACGGTTTCCTCTCTCATAACAGCTATTTTTTATTATTAGCGGTAC
>Ga0315914_1001535_pt1 | contig 34678 bp, 15 predicted proteins | sample MpolenodulesMG_FD_203920 | JGI IMG/M metagenome (GOLD analysis project Ga0315914, IMG submission 203920) | Medicago polymorpha root nodule microbial communities from Los Angeles, California, United States - elongated nodules | ecosystem: Host-associated > Plants > Roots > Nodule | place: USA...
ATTGGTTAAGTTTTTTATTTTTAGATTTTGAAGTAGATTAATTACTCTTAATCACTATTTTGATGGAGAATTCTTCTTAATTTATTTTTAGTTTTTTGTTTGTTTTAAAATTTTAGTTTTTAGTATGCTCTTGGTTAAGAAGAAAAGCACAACTTGACATGCTTTTCTTCTTAAGAAAAGTCAGTCCATGCACAATAAATTCAGCTCTTATCTAAACAGGGTTTGGAATTTGAGTTCAGCTGTCCATGAGAAATCCTCATTGGTGGTGGGGGTAAAATATAAGTACTTCTTTGCTAAGTTCTCGAAACAATTTGGATTTTATGAAGTTAATGTGTGACATATTTTTTATAGTCCAAAATGTGTCACGTATTTTGAATTTTTTGGACACAAAATTGCTTGAAAAATAAGGGTACTTCTTTTTTTGACAAGTACACGTTGTTGTTAATTACGACTTAGTGGGGTGGGGTGGGAGAGCTTCTTTTCAATTCTCGTTTTAGTTTTTGCTTACGTTCTTAGATATTTGTTTTTGGAGTCCTTATACATGGACCACCTTAGGTGACATATATCCTTAGACGCTCATATACAACTGTGACATGTGGCAAAAATATTGAAAGAAGAGATGAAAAAGATTGATGGTGTTATGTGAAATTACTAAATTGCCCCTACCACGTGAGAGTGTACATGAGAGGTACATAAAAAGGGTGTCTACTTATCTTTTTCGTTGTTTTTGTTACGTTGTTGGTGTTAATTTTGATGGTAACTAGAGTTCGAATCTAAGTTTATTAAATAATTAATGTATTTGGTCAATGTAAATCAAATACATTATTATCTAATGAAATTAGAAAGAAAAAAAAAATATCTTCTAATATATAAGACCGGAGAGTAAAGTCTAATCTAGAGTTTTTCCATTCAGGAGATAAATTTAAGTTCTCTTTAACTATTCATTTTTAGATGAATTTTTTTTTAAAAAAAAAAAAAAACTCAATCCGCGAATCTTGTTCCAATTCTTTTGGTGCAAAATAAGTTCAGGTCGCATAAAGCACTTGGTTTGAATAAGCATTTTTTAAACTTTGAAGTTTTCTATGATTATGGTTTTACTTCTATGGAAGTGAACTCATCTAAAACTTTGGTCCTATAGAAAAAATAGAATCACACATCATTTGGCATATATTTTCGAACATAATCATTTGCTGAGTGAAATTAAATTTGGGCTAGGCTAATAGAATTTAGTGAGAGATTCGTTCAGTATATTGTACAGACTAGAGAGTGTTATTTTTTCGTAACAATATCTAATATAATATAATATTCTTTTTAAGAGGATGATATCACACGACCAATATTTCTCATACACACCAACCAATAATTAATTATTCAAAGTCCGATTAATAATGGCTAATATATTAAAATTGTAAACATGTATAATAGTTCTTTGAAATTTTATATAATACTTGAAGATAGTGATTTAGAAAAGCTGGCATATACCAAAAATGATTGGTTCAAGTGTTCGATTAATGGCGAGAGATTAGTCACTTTAGTCCTTGAATAGAAAATTAGTTGTCATTTTAGTCCTTAAATGCAGATAAATTGCAAAATAGTCCCTGAATGTAGACTTTTTTAGTCAATTTAGTCCTTGGATGCATATTTTGTTAGTCAATTTAGTCCCTGAATGTAGATTCTGTTAATCACTTTAATCCCTGAAATTGACTATTCAGGGACTGTTTTGCAATTTCTCTATATTCATGGACAAAAATGACTACTCATTTTCCGGAGCGACTAATTCCCGATTAATGGCTTATCCCTATAGAAAAAAATATCGGTCGGATGGAATATATATTCCACCTTGCATGTCCCACAATTTTCTAATAGAGCCTAATTACTGTTAAGCCGTGGTAAAATTTTTGTATTAATATCATGGTAACTTAAAAGAAGAAGAAAAAATAAAGAAAAGTTTCTCAAAAAATAATAAAGAAAAGCTGTATATATGTATGGTCATAAACATAAAATATAACAGTTATAGAAATCCTATGTGAAACATCCGAAATAAACCTTTCTTGTGTATGAATTATAAAAATGAATATTTAGTGAATATAGAATTCAAATAGAATCGACGTACGTTGTAATTATTCTTTACATGATATTTCAAAAAAAAATATTCTTTACATGCCTCACGATATAGGGTAGAATTCTCTGGTCTTTCTTGGACTATAGGGTTTCCAAATTCAATAATGAATTTTTGGTTGATTGCAAAAGTGTATTTTGTGCTGAGGGGAATTTCTTTGCTTTGAAGAGATTGGTTGAAAGTGGGGAATATCTGTACACTGTTGTTCTTTGCAGTGTAGCAGTGCTTCCAGATAGATATGGATGACTAACAACTTGCTATACTTGTCTAGTTTGGTGACGATAGCTTTCTTGATTTGGAAAAAAGTATAAGTGGAGGAGCACGTGGCTAGGGTTGTATTATGCTTGTCAATTTCTTTTCACACATCATCTTAATCAATTTGGTGCGTTGCTTCTATCCACTAACCATCTTTGTGTTGTTGTTATGTGAAAATCAAAACCCCTTCCCTATCTCACTTCACTTTGTCTCTCCACAACTTATTCTATCTATTCTCGTTTGTACTTTGTCTTGTCTCTTTTATACTGCTCCCTTCTCTACAAAGTAATATTGCTAGTTGCTACTAGAAAAGTTGTAATGGTGAGTATTCAATTGAACGTGCTTATTTGGGAGTTAGGGTGTGTGAATGCGTTAAGAGTTAGCTAGAATTTGAAAGACTTAAGTTTGATTTAGTATGTGTTTGGACGTGGAAGCAAGCTAGACGTAGAAATCCTTAAGCTACAAAAGCAAGCTTTTGTGAAAATGTGAAAATTTACTGTGATTCTCAAGAAATCATCGCTAAACCAAACAAGCTTTAAGGTATAGGCTTCGTAAGTAATTTATCATAAGTTTATTTTTAGATTAAGTTCGGCATCTTTAAAAGTCTGGATTGATTTTGTTAGTTTAATTAAACGCTTGTTAATTTTTTTTTCAAAAAAAATGCTTGTTACTTTTTATTCTTTTATAAGAACCTTTTTTTCTTTAAAAACTTGGTATCTATTCGAAAAATCGATTAATTCAAAGAATTTAATTCCATCATACATATGTGAAATCACATTTAAGAGTAAATAGGTAAATACCTCTGAAATTGTAAGTTTCATCAATTATCTATGACATTAACAAAACTTCAATTATCCTTCGAAATTACGTGAGTCAATTTGCACTCTTTGTCAATTTCCTCTGTTAGTCAACATGACGTGGCATTTGAGCATCTATGTGGCACTGCCGCGTGTTTGACATATCATGCCACATCATAAGGGTAAAAAAATTCTCAAATTTTTTTCAAAAAAAAAATCTGGATTTTACGGTTATGTGCAAATACCTCTTTAAAATTTTGCACTTATGTGCAAAATGCCCCCTGAAATTTATAATAATCGAACAAATTGGTCCATGTGACAAAAAATATTCTTTTGCTTCCAATTTTTTATCTTTATTATCATCATCATCAAAGGCTCTTGTTTTGAACCAAGTTGCAGGAATCAAACAAGCAATTTGAGGCAGAAACCTTCAATACAGGGGTTGTAAAGTTTCACGGTTGTCCTATATTGATTGTTTAAGAGAGGGACGAAATCTTCATGAGCCAGTTTTGGACAGAGCAATTCAATTAAACTGACAAGTTAAAATACATATCTGCATTCCATCCATAAATTGAAGGTCATAGGTAGCAAATAGATGTCTTGAATGTTGGAAATTTATGTCTTAATAAAAACAAATTTCATACAACATGTTCAACAACTATGAATCAACAGCGGAAGCAAAAAAATATTGAACATTATGATCGGATCTACAACATGTTTGAGTTATCAAGGATATTAAGAATTAGATATTAGAAATACCTGGATAAAGCTTTGCTTCTCTTTGAAACAAGAGAGGATGTGATCTAATCTGAAACACAACAAAGGGTTAGCGGTGGCTGATTTCGTTAATGGACCATCCGAAAATCCACTCATTGAGTCCATATCACTTAATTAAATATTTAATTAATTATCTAATTAGAAATCTAATAGCCTTATTACTTAATTTGATCACTAATCAATTAAGGCTCACAATTGATAAATAACTAATATAATTATTATTACGATATTTGCCCACATAATGATATTGGAATATAATTAATAAAATATTCCAACATTGAAGCCTACTTGGGTTGCTTTATTTTTTATTTTTTTCTTTCACTTAGTCGAGGATTCCTCAACTCGTGATACATCTCAGTTATGTTATGAATGAATAATAGATTATTGTTGAAATGGTTATTGGTTAAGTTTAAATATGTTATTGGTTAAGTTTAAATATGTTGGCCAGCATTGAACGATAGTTAATTACCGTTCAAATATATTGTTGAGCCATCAACAATAGTTAATTACCTTTCATAGGCAGACATTGGTTAACGACCGTTGATGGTATTTTTGAAAGTTTGATGCCTAAAGGCAACTACTAAAAAAAAACTAATAAGAATCAATTTTAATCAATTTAAAAAGTCCTAACCTCAGCAACGGGTTACTCTTTTAAAAAAAAAATTATGATGAAAATTACAGAAAAAAAAATGAAAAATAATTCAAATGCAAAAACTAGAGTTGCCCAACAAAAATCAATTACCATATTGTAAATAGCAGTATGAAAAGAATTAACTGGGTAAGAAAACCTTATTACAAGTAAACGTTTCATACTTCAATTATCCTCATACAAGTGGAAACCCACAATGCACGACAGTTCACTAACCACAAAAATCATTATGAAATTTGGTGCTTTCCTTAATCACGTACTAGGTTCAAACTTGAATAAGACATTTTATAAATAAAAAATGAAAATGAAAAGGCTAATTTTCTTGGATCATTTCTGAAAAATATATAAAAATAAATTATGAATTTTAAAATCAACCTGTAAAAGAAAACTATCTCCAAAAATCATAGTATAGAGAATCCCCACTATTATTTATAACTTAGGGGCTCCCAACTTTTGTATGGTACTCAAATATTTCAATCCTTTCTTTCTCTTGTCTTTCTATATGATACACCAGAATTTATATGACTAAAATGATTGGATCCTTCTCTCTCTAAAGAATCACTCTCCCTAAAACTACCACTACTCCTACATGTATCTAATTTCCTATGCTCTATACTAGTGTTATGATGCAAATGAGAAACACCTGCCTCACTCCTTTCAACGTTCACCAGTCTTCTCCTATACAAATGACTGTCAATCTCCAACCTCGAACTTGTGCAGGAATCGCCACCCCCGCCTCGTCCTGAGTTACCAAAAATATAATCAGCAAATTCGTCGGTACCTGTTGAATCACATGTGCTATCGGTGCTGCAAGAACATTCGTCGGAATTGTTGCTGATAAGGGATGAATTATCACTTGATGAGTCTTCTTCCATGATACTTTTCATGTGATGAAACTTGGAATGGATCGTCTCTAAAGCGGGTAAACCACAAGAAGAAATCGAATTAGTCATGATGCGTTCAGCAGAACCAGAATGTGAAGATGCATGTTTGTGCTTCATTATGACAGACTTTCCATTGACTTTGCTTTTTGAGTCTGAGGACGCTATCATGTCCCTGATTAATCTTGGAGCCCTAGGTGAGCACCTGCAAGGTGGTTGGTTCAGTTAGAAGTAGACGAGACAATAAATTCATAATACAGAGAAAACAAGATATTAACCTCAAAAATAAAATAAAAAATAAAAACAGAAATAAAATAGATGGGTTACCTTGCATAAAGAAGCATGTATGCGCCTTTTGTCAAGACTGTTTCCAATTCAACAGGTGTCACCTGTAGGACAAATAGATGAGATGGTTCAATGAGTTCAAGGTAACAACTACAGTGGAAATTTCAGAAAATAAAACATAGGACCCGTTTGGATTGGCTTGTTTTTGAGCTTATTAAAAACAGCTTATGCAATTAAATAAGCTTTTATGTTAATTTATAAGTTGTAGCTTCATAACATGTTTTTTCATAAACTACATTGACAAGCTTGTAAATAATACAAAAAAAGCTCATTTATTTGCATAAGCTCAAAATAAGCCTTATCCAAATGGGCCCATAGTAGTTGTCATTATTGATAAACACAGCTTTATATGAAAAAATCTATGAATACACTTTGGTCCAACATTATATCCTTACTCCTTAATATAATTAATGGAAGATTTTAATGGGCATACACTAGGAGGCCACGATTTGTCCTTGTCATACCACTATAATCCCAATACTCTTATAAAAGGGGTGATGTTGCAAAATAATGCATTTCCATTGACTGTCTGATTGTGCATATCCATTAAATCTATCATCGAACTCAATAAGTCTTGTCATAGAACTTGAACTAGGTCTAACTCAACCCAAAAGCTAGTTCTTAAAGTAAGGATTTCCTCCACCTTATAAGAGAGCTATACTTTGGTCATATGTCTAGTCAATGTGGGCTACAATGAAAGCAATCCATAGTAGCCGCAAGGGGCTAGGAGTGACAGCAATTAGGGTGTTTTCCCAACAACAAAAAAAAAACCTCAACCCATGCCTAGAGGATAGTGCAGAACAAATTTACATGGGGTTACATGGGCTCAAACAAAGGTGCCATACATCTAACAATGCATTTATCATTTGTCTACCTTCATAAAGTTATTATTCACGGTTCTATTTTGCCATGGTTAAGAGTTATGCAAACTTGAACATAGAATTTAATGATCATAAAGTCCAGTTGTCTTATAAAACTACAGAGTACATAAATTCATTCAAGCACCAAAATAATCTGCTATCAAGATATGCAAATAAATAGAAACTGACACGTACCACACTGTCATCAACCTTGAACCAACTGTTCTGGAAATTCTTCACATAACCCACATAGTGACCTGAAAAAGCAGCGTTCCTGGTATCCAGGTGTACAACGACCCCATACAGCCTGTATATGGCCAGATCACTAGTTCCACTCATGAAGGGTGCCAAGTCAAGTATTTCTGGAAACCGAATTGACTTATTAAGCTTCCCAAATTTTCCAGACTGCCACACGTGTCGAAAATATTAAATATGCATACAGGATAGATTGAATAGTAAAAAAATTATTTGAATTTAAGACAAATACCCGAAATCTCTTCAATGCAATTGTTAGAACATTAGGTGCCTCTGAAACTGCCATTTGCTTCTTGGCCTTCACATAAGATTTACATCTGTTTAACATGGAAGTGTTTGATTAACTAAATTTACATCTGTTTAACATGGAAGTGTTTGATTAGTTAATAGAGGAAATTCCTTCGATAACCAAAAAAAAAATTGAAAACACAATATAACACAACTATGCCAAGGATTTCAACAATTTAACACATCAAAAAGAAAACAAATGAAGGACAACAATCATTGAAGGGAAAAGAAACAATTTAATCAAAAAACTTGTGTTAAGTTTCAAATTCCAATTCAATTCCAGATATCCAAATTATGATTTCAGGCTACAAAAAATGTAAGCCACGAATAACTATTTCTAAACCACGGTCAGATTATGAGACATATCATACAATAAAAATCCTTGCAGACCTTAATAAACCAAATAATCTATGATCGGTCATTTCAGTCAGAAGTTGTTGTGAAGTTACTATTATACTAAGTCTCCAACATCTACAGTTGACCTTATATAACATTGAAAGCACTGGTGAATTTAAAACTGTAAGCACCGAATATGTTCTTTTGACCTTGTATAGCTTTGACAGCATGCATGAGCAATACATTTTATTTTCCAACAAAATGCATGAGTAATACATGATTGTTGAAATTTTCCAAAAGGCACCTACCTGGCACAGTGGTATTTGTTTTCTCCATCCAGAGTCTCGGTGCTCGTAAATTGTTTAAGGGCCTCCTCCAGAGATGTTATCTCCCCTTCTATCTCAACAGTTAAATCCATCATCCTTTCTTGGCGCTCAGATTTCCCTCCACATTTCATGCATTGTATCTGCAAACATATTATCCATCTTGCTTGGGTAAGTAAATGCTAGTTAAAAGCAATAATAGCATTATCTATTTAAAAACACAAGCCAACACTGTGCTACATCCAAAAGCTGGAGAGGTGCAAAATTGTTACAGATAAATGCATATTATTTTTCAGAAGAAAAAAAAAATACCTTCGAGCGTAGGTAGCCTCCAAAGGTAAGACCAACTAAATTAGTTTGCTCCTTTAATGCATCAGATGCATCAACCCCACATTCCATAAGGCAAACAGATTGCATTGTTTCAACTACATGCCTGTACATGATTCATTAACCAAGGTAAGACATAAAAAAGAACTATAAAATATTGATTTACACCAACTCAAAGATGTAAACACACCTTAGAAATTCATGTGCATCCTCTTCTCTTCCATTACCAAATTGACTTCCAATACTCTGTAGTTGAGAGAGTATGCCTGTAGGTGAGAGGGGAATTTTTTTGTCTTTTGACTTCAAAATCAAACTTTCAAACTCGCAGGTGAAACACCATTTTTTACTTGCACCTGAAATTGACATGAGAGATTACCATCGGGGTACAGTTACAGAGATAGTAATCATGCAGTATGGCATGAGATGATTTAAATATGAAACTGTGATTGCATACATACATGATTTAGAATGAAGTCCTTGAAGCAAATATGCGGTCAACGGTGGTGTAAATACCAAGCACTGGAGTACAGCATTTGCATAACAGCTGCAAAATGGTAGTAAAATTATGAAATTATAAAGAAATCCTAAACATAGAAAAATCTACAACATAAGGGTTTGTTTACTTTGTAAAAACATTTTCTGTTTTCATTTCCTAAAACTAGTGTTAGTTTTACTTGTTAACAAAGAGAAAAGAGACTCGTGAAGTGAACAATTGTTGAGTATCTGAAAGCACATGAAAAATGGAAAAATAACTATTTTCATTATTTTCAGAAATCCATCCTCCCTAGCTAGCATGTTATCTTCTCTCCATCACAATACCCACTTCAAAAGACTCTAATGTTCTTATCAGCAGTCCCTAAACTTCACATTTTCTAGGAAATGAAAACAAAAAATGTCTTCACAAAGTAAACAGACCCTCACTATTCACATAGATCGATCAATCAACAATGTGAAAGAAATATAGGATCTTTATGGCAAAAGAAAAAGAAAATAGTGCAGAGTCACGCTGCTCTATTGAGTCATGAACATATTAAAATCAATACATATAATGCTACAATTATCAATTTTTCATGAACAACTCATTTCAAATTACCTGTTTCCACAATTTGTAAGACCAAATGGTTGAAACTCCGCTTTGTTCCAGTTATAAAGCTTGACAAACAAATCATATGGAAAAAGACCCTGTAGCAACAATTAAAATATCGTGTAAGAAAAAATTTCCTTAAGACACTGAAGAAAATAAAAAATTTGTTAAAAATTAACCTTGTCACTATATTTTCCAGCAATATCACTCCCAACAGCTACTGGAAAGTGTTTGGACAAATTTGATCCTCTAAACTGATCGTGATCAACAACTTTCAGAACAGATGCTTTAAGGCAATCCTTAGAATTTGGAGAACAGTTAGCAACCTGGACTGGACAAGCAGTGCCAGAACGGGTACCATTGTTCTTACATTTTGAACTGTAATGTATATGTTCCTCCTCTTCATCTTTTGAAACTAAATTAGAATCAGCAGATGTTCGTGGAAAACAACTAACTTCAGTAGATCTCAAGCTGCTTCTGGGGTTGATTGTAACATGATTTGATACCTTAGAGGCAACAGTGTATGAGTTATTGATGCTTGAAGCATCTGCACGACGTGAAGAGACAAGACCTTCATTCTCGGAAGATCCTGATCCTGCATGTGGAATATTTTTCCCAACAGACTTTGTACGAGATTCATTAGAGTGAGATGGAAGAGTGTCAGCAAAAGAGTCAACTTTTGTCCCCTTTAAATCAAGAGTGCAATTCCAAAATTCAGACGACGCATTAGAAGGTTCTGTTGTTCCCCCTTTCAGCGTCATCAAACCTGATCTACCGTTTGATGTGGGCTTAATCTCTTCTTCACCAAAAACAGGTATAACTGAATCAACCAAACTAGCAAACTTAGGTGACAATGGGATGGTTGCACCGATGCTATTGCCATTTGATGTGTTGTCCGAGTCATCAAAATTGGGGTCAGTACAAATATGTCCCTCGGATCTAACATGTTCATTTGAGATGATACTCTCACAACCAGATGAATCATCAGATGACTCATTAGCGCCAGTGGAAGCAGAGAATCCAGAAAATGAGTTGCATGATAATTCAGAATTAGAGTCTGCATTATTCTCCTCTGCAAGAGACTCAACCCTTGCATTATCATTCTCTGCACATGAAATTTTGGGAGGTTTTACATCAGAGAATGGAGGTTTTTCAGAGAATGTTCTATCTTCTGGGCTTTCAATCCGAGACTTCTCATCATTGATTCCACGGTAGTCTGGCTCAACTACCTTCTTACCAATATCGCATACCAGATTATCAGCCTGGCTCTGGCGAGCTGTACTGGGAGGATGGCATTTGTCTTTGTGACCTTGACGCCAATGAGCAATTTGACACTTACCAGAACTGAAATACAAGAAATTATGGTAAGCAACAAGGACATTTTAATTTTATTAAAATCTACGGAAATAGAAAAGTTGCAGAGCAAAAGTGATGAAATGGCAACGACAGTAATAAAGTAACTAAAAGTGATGAAATGGAAACCACATAACATAGTAATAAAGTAACTATGTGTTCCTAACACTTTAAAGCTATTGCTTAGACACGAGCTGATGTTGATAGAAGCAAAACTCAAAGTTCCTCTTAGTATAAGGAAAATTGGCTACACAGCATCCCTCTAGCTTCGTTCTAGCAACATCAATTATGCAGAAAATATATTCCGGAACCATGTGATAACTTGAAAACTTTCAGTTATACTTGTTCCAGCATGTCAATTAAAGAGTACAAGATTGTCAAATAATACGACTTTACGAATTTACAATTTAAGGACACTAATGATGCAAGAAAATGTAAAATTAGTAAAAACCCTGCAGCCGAAGAAAAAAGATATGTTAGTATCATCTCTGCTATAGCACCAATACCAAGCTTTTGAGTGGGGAAAATGACTTTTCAAACCTTAATATATCTCATCACCTACAGGTAACCAATAGATACTCAGTATTGAGCAATTTAATACATGTGTGTACCAATGATGGATGCAGATAACTAGTAAAGGTCCAATAGCACTTACTAAGGCATGTCTTTATTAGACATCATCTAAGAGAATCAAACAAATCTAAAGAGGGATGATATACATCTCTTAGTTCCCCAATATAATTATGCAAAAACATAAAACCCTACAACTAACAGAGGATCTACAAAAAAGGGGTCAAAACTAACAAAAATGCAAATATCAAGCAATCAATCATATTACATTCTACAATCTTGAGAAGAAAATTTAAAAAGAAACCATCATCTTCAACAAAGATTCGATACAAAAGAAAAGACCATCTTAAACCACAGTTCTATTAACATATAAAAAGTTTCAACATAATCACATCAACAGTATCCTTAATTTGTTGAAACAAACAACCAGCTGTTCTTTCAACATTGATCATATTCAGAAACAAACTTAAAGAGTCCAGTGTGAATGCAAACAAACAAAAACAAAAACCAAGTCTTATCCCACTAAGTGGGGTTGGCTACATGGATCAAATTACACCATAATGTTCAATCATAAACCATATTTCGATCCAAATCATTAATCTCAAGATCTTTCTTAATAGTTTTTCTTATAGTATAGTTTTTCTAGGTCTTACTCTGCCTCTAGCGATCCTACTATCCTCCATATGATATAATGTTCTTACAACAAAATCTACATGTCCGAACCACCTAAGCTTAGTTTCCACCATCTTTTCTACTATAGTGTGAATTCAAACAATTTACTACATGTTTCCATTGTAAGGTTTAAAAAACCACACAAAAACCATTCCACAAGAAACATCACTTAAACCTAAAATCAAAAGCCAACACTATAAAAGCTTACAACTTTATACCATGAAAATGAAAACCCTAAATTTAGCAAAACCAAACCAAAAACGTACCAGTAATGAACCAATTTGCACCTAGCACACCGCGTGGTAGTGGGAGAGCAACACACAGCACATTGATTATTCTTATTCTTATTCTTAGCAACAGAAACAGCAACGTTTTGATACGAATTCTTGTTCACATGTTGATAAGAAGCTGGAACGGCATCGTTTTGAATTTGATACGAATTCGCAGCGGTGACATATTGATAAGAAGCTGCCGCCTCACGTTCAACCCTAGCAGACTCCTCCGCCGCGAAAATCAACAATCTCCTAACCTCCTCCGCCCTCTCCGCCGCACGACGCCACTTGTAACGTATCACAAATCCAATCACCGGCAACACAACGCAAATTAAAGCGATGGAAAGGAAAGAATAAAACCCTAGATCGACTGTAACACGCATTTATTTACTCCTCCTCCGGTGTAACCCGGAGGCGACGGTAACGATCACGGTAAGGATTGGTCGGAAAATTAACGGGATCAAAGAAGTGTGAGAAATGCATGTGATGAAGAGTTTGATAGAAGATTGTGAAGTAAGAGTGTGATGAGAATTGAACAAGGAAGAAATTGTTGGGTTGAAAATTTGAAACAAAACAACAACACTATTGGGTTTTCTTGCGGTTACGTTGGGACAGAGGAGAGAAAAGGAATTTTATTTTATTTGGTTTTGGAATATGAGACATGTTTTTACTGTTTTACTTACACGATTTTGGAATTACGTGGAACGCACGCGGTAATAAATATGTATTTGTGGAGAAAGAAGGTCGGTTACGGAATTGAAGAAATTGATGGTGAAGGAAAAGAATTTTAATTTCTTTCCCTGTAATGGAATTTTCTTCGATGAGGGAGTTTAGAATCAATTTTTGGGTCCACCTAACAAGTATCGTCAGAATATAAAATTACTGCATGCATATTCCTTCAAATTTTAACTAACTTAATTGTTATTACTAGCAGCAGCATATCATCATCATCTTCTATCAATATTTTTTACAAAATACTCCTCCTCCCAAGATTATAGATCACTTAAAAAAAAAATTATTGTCTTTGAATATAGGATTCCATACAAATTATTCTCTCTGTCTGTGTTTCATCTAAATCATATTTTTAAAATACTAAAAAGACAGTTAAATAGGAACGAAAAATTCACCCTAAAAAATATTTAAAAAGGAACAGAGGGAATAAATAAGTCGTAGTTGTAATAATAAAAAATATTTAAAATTTTCTCAATCAATTTTATTATTTTAAAATGAAAAATCTAATGAAAAAAAAAATGGTTAGGTGAGCCCCAGGTGCTCGTCATGGTTAAGGCAAATTACACGCTCAATTCTCAAAGAGCATTTATAAAGATATTTATAAAACCTCCACCAAAGATATTCTCACATCAATAGCGGCAATTGAACTCCCAATCAAATCCTTACCAATTGAGTCAACTTTCATTAACAATTATCTATTAAATTTGATAAAAGCTATGTTGACTTTTCCTTAAAAAAAAAGCTATGTAGACTTTAACATAATTTAAACTAAAGTTTAATGAAGAATAAAACTGAGAAACAAACAAATAATTAGAATTAAAATGTGGTAAAATTTACAAGTTAAATAAAGAGTTTAAAAAAAATTATTGTGGTTAGTCCCAATTCTGACAAACATGATGATATAAAAGAAAAGCAATGAAAAGGAAGTCAAAAGAAGAAAAACATAAAGATAAAGAGAGAAGTCAATCATCAAATTCAATTTAAGCTAACCATTGATACTATGTCGAATTTTGTAAATATGACTGACATGTTAAGGACTAAATTGATAATAAATGGTCAAATATATAAACCGAATTAACAGTAATTTGTTAGAATACATATATTTAATTGATAGCAAATGATTAAATACGTGGATTTGTTTAATAGCTAAATATAGTCAGAGATCTTGAAATACTAGGTGACGCATTTGAGATGTGATAAGATGGTTTGATTTGATTTTTGAAAAGAAAAAAACTTTTAATTAATATAAAATGGTCGGTTTGGTTTTGCAATCTGAATGTGAAATCCAATCCAATCTAAACCGATTAAAAATGAGTTGATTAGATGGAGTTTAATTGGTTTGACATTTTCAAAAATTTAAGAATTACTTTAAAATATCTAAAAAAATAAACTTTTGTACTCCATTTGACACATTTAAGAAGCAAGTAGAAAGAAAGTCAACATAAGCAAGTACAACGAAGGACATCAATCATCAAAAAACAAGAACGAAACCCAAATCAAACAGACATACTATGTCGGAATCCGGAAATCTCGGTGTAGTAGTAGTAGCAGTAGACGGAAGCGAAGAGAGCATGAACGCTCTCCGTTGGGCGTTAGAAAATCTCAAGCTCCGATCACCTACACCCGATTCCACCGACGCTGCTTCTTTCATCATCCTCCACGTTCAATCACCGCCGTCAATCGCCACCGGTCTTAATCCCGGTTCCATCCCTTTCGGTGGACCCAGTTCAGTACATTATTTTCTTTTACATATTTCATTTTCTCTTTAATTCATTCCATGTTTTTACTGAAACATTGATTTTTCTTTAGGTGATCTTGAAGTTCCTGCGTTTGCTGCAGCAATTGAAGCTCACCAGAAACGTATTACTGATTCTATTTTTGATCATGCTTTGGGAATTTGCTCCACCTTCGATGTAAGGTTTAATTCAATTTGTTTTTCCGTTTGAAATAACTGGGATTTGTGAAAAAATAATGCTGCTCATGGTTGCATTCATCTTTAGAAATTGGAATATATAAAGAGTTCAATTTAATTGGTATGCAAGTAAAATAGTTTCACACATGTATTATACGATCTATATTGTTTTACCACATAGATATTGAGATAGTTTTAAAACTAAAATAGGAAAATGACATGATTTTTTTGGTGTTAACTCTCCGGTTCCCGGGTAATCAGAAGTTGAGGAGGAGCAAGTAAAACCTGACCAAAAATTGTTTTTCCAATGATCATCGAATTTGGGTTCTCGTGTAGGAAAATGGTATGATATTGATATGTAATTGGATAGACGCGTTAAAACTTTCTTACATTTACGGTTCATACAAATTAAATTCATAGTTAAAATAAAGGAAAATGACAATAGCATTTTGTTTTTTGTTTATTCGGCTATCTTTTTTTTTTTTTTAGTTATTAATTTAGAAATAATTCAAGTGTGTGAAAATTGGTTTAACTAACAATTTATTTGCAGCTTATGTTTTTATATTTGTCTTTTTTTATACAATATATTTTTTAGTTTATTATTTTTTCTTTTCTTTTTCAGATGTTTATTACATTGTAAAACTGTCATTCTCCATTGAATTTAACTTAAACAGTATGAGAATTAGTCATTTAGTAGTTTGAGGGAGGAATATAAGAGTTTTGAGCGAATCCCACCTTCCCTTTTTTGTGCAAGTCTTCAGTTTCAAGTTAATGGAATAATGGCAGCTATATAGTACAGTAGTTGCATTGCAATTGACTTTTCTTTATCTATGGCAGACTAAGGTCAGGACTCATGTTGTTGTTGGCGATCCAAAGGAGAAGATTTGTGAAACTGTACAGGATTTGCATGCTGATGTGCTTGTGATGGGGTCTCGGGCTTTTGGCCCTATTAAGAGGTACAAAAATTTACTTCTGGTGAGGTTATATGGTAAATAAAGAGCGGGTTAGGATGCTTAGTTAGAAAGTTTGTTATGCCTAGTGGTATAAATAGTGAGGTGGGTAAATTGTAATGGGTATGCAAGATTAGTGATAGTCCCATTATGTTTAGCAAAGAAAGAGAAGTTCTCTTTCTTTGAGGAGCTTAGCTCCGTGGTTGTTGAGAATCACTTCCCTACTGCAATTTATCTTTCATTTTCATATTGTAAGACCTTTTGCTCAATTTCCGATTAATTAACATATTATCCATATATCAATATTTTAGGGGTTCTTAACAAATAGGCATAGCAGACTAATAATCAGCTATTAATTTGTTTTCTTATTCTTGTGTCATTTATCTGCAGATATAGACCAGCTTCCATTTACATTTTGGATATTTGGCTTAATGATCTACATTTTACATCAAATGTTGTGTTTTTCATATTTTATTGTTCTAAGGAATCTGAAGTTTAAAGATGGAAACTATATGGACTCGCCTCTCACAATGCTTTGAATTTTTTGTTGCAGAATGTTCCTGGGAAGTGTTAGCAACTATTGTGCCCACCATTCTGAGTGTCCAGTCATTATCATCAAAGGAAAGGGCGGCGTTAATAAGGGAAACTAATACACTTCTACTATGATATATCGACTTTTATTGAGTACGTATATCCACACTTTTATGTTGCATCCCTTAAATTTGTTGAATATATTATTTAGGATTTGACATATAGAGGCATAGTTAACGTTGGAGTGAGAACTGAGGAGTCTATCGCTCTTGCAATCTGTTAATCAATGTGATACGCATGGAGATGGGTAATAATTTTGACTTAGGCCTTAAATATTCGATAACTACCTTAGAAGAACCTCGTTGAACTTTTGTTAAGTGTTGCTTGTACTAATACTTATGTGACAGCCTGCCCTTTTGGCCTTCTATTTCCATCCCTCCCTCCCTTTTCCTTCAAAAAAAAGTTTTCCCCAAAACTTGTAGCAATATATTCAGAACACATCCAATATCATAAACAACTTATCAATATCTTCATATATAGATCAAACATGTATTAGAACACTCTTGTTAAAAAGGTTAACCATTTTACTCCTGATATTCATATGGGAAATCATGGGACTATGAAATCTTAACCAAGAACCGAGGTAGGGAGGGACATGGGAGCCTGTTTGAAAAACTAGCCACTGTATCTTCTGCTGCAGAATATAAAGAAATGGAGTTAAGCAAGGACTCTGGTTGAAGGAGGCAGGGGGGATTTAGTTTTGAGTTTTGACCCATTAAATACGCTGCATAATTTTAAGAAGTGTCTTGCCATTGCATATAGTTGTCATGTGTAAAATATCATATAAATGACATTTAAAGAGATTCTAAGAGTATCCGTACTTAAAGATATGGTTATATAATACAATAATGATAAGGACTTCATGATTAAAAGGTTTTACACTAAAAGAGTCTGAATTAATAGTTGGTGAAATGAAACTACAAGGATGTACTAACTAATTTATTCTTGCTTTCACATCTAGTGGAACTCTTCTGTCACAGACTTAAAGCTTAACTATACTGTCATGCCCAGAATTCCCTGCAGTCACAGATTTGCTGCATTCACGTATATGGCACATCCTCAATTTTTGGATCTAGATCGAGCAGTTTAGATATTAAGCTCAGTATTTTCATTTCAAAACAAATTAAAAATTGTATTGAAATCTAGACCGTCCAATCTTGATCCAAGGACCTTATGTGCTGAATGCGTGAATGCGGCAAATTTGTGACTGCAGCGAATCTGATGTGTAATTTACAATGGCGTGGGGTTCTAAAATAAGTTTGGTTTCTTTAAGGTGAGTTGCCACATTTCAGGTGCTGATTCTGCACTTGTCCAACTGATCATGTCAAAAGTTTTTCATGCTTTGGATTTGCACGTTTTTTGCTGGTCCTGTGCCGTAGCTAAGCTTTGAAGTTTGTATTGCCATTGCTGGTCAGATCCTGCTACAAGTACGAGTTCTCGCTGTTTGTGGACAATAGTGGTGTTGTGCGTGTGAAATTATTGCAGTTAAGAGTGGATTTTCACCTGTGCTATTATATATTTGGTAGTTGTTGCAATGATTCAAAGAGATATATGACTCCTGAAATTTTTTATTGTTTTTTAAAGTTGTAAACAAATGTTGGATTACTTTAGCTGTGTTAGAAATTTTATTTTCTGAGCATTATTATTTCATTTATGGATAGAACATTGGTTGAATTTATGTTTATGGGTCATGAAATATCTATCTTATAATAATCAATGAATATTGGATATATTACCCAAAAAAAGAGGGATGTGATATACTGATTTGGTGAGTGTTTTTGAATAATGTAGTATATACGTTGAATAGATTCATGATGAGTGGAACAACCACTATAACTCTTATGAAAATGGTATGATTTGAATAGATGTAACTCCTCTGGTAAGGACATGTTGATGAATTATTGCAAGTCATCTCTCTCCTTTTCATATAAGTATATGTTTTGGGATAAATGGATAACTCTTGTGAGAAAGTTTTTGTGATTGCATATACGCCAGTTTTCCTAAGCCTTTAAGAGATATTCATATTCAAGAGCATCACATCAGTTTACAAGATATTATTACTTCAAGAGATAGTTGTATATTTCCCTTTTGATTATAATTGGTGAATTTAGATAATGGCTTATAATTGGGGAATAGAAAGAATCTTATTAATTAAAGTAACACTATTGATTATTTTACAAATGTCTTTGAGGATTTAAACTTTGTCGTTTGAGATTTACAAGATCAAACTTTTACCGTAAACCGACATTTTACATGACACTCATTTGTGGGATGGAGTAAGTAATAATTAACTAACACATAAAAATCAAACATTTATATTCATTATTTATTATACTTATATACCATAATAATTTATATTACTTTAAATTTCATTGGATACAAAGTGAGGTAGCTCAATTTACCCTTTCCAAAATAGTAGTATAATACATAAAGCAGCAAAATAAAAGAATGAAAAAACAAGAAGAGATAGAGATTAAATCCTTGGCTTTAATTTTGTTGCTCTAATTAAGGCCAGCTAGATCCACTCCCATCTCTCTAACTCTCTCAAGCCTTTAAAACTGGGAAGTCTTTGTTTCCATATCCACATCACTCTCTCTCAGACACCAATCCTGCATGAGCACAACAATGTTCATCTATAATAATGCATGGTCTCATGAACTTTTTTAATAGATTGTGATTAGGTACACTTTATTGTTAATCTCATGCAATAATAAATTAATTACTTCTGCCAAAAGCAATTAATCAACCAAATAGTTAATTAACCCCACCACTGATGAACTGCTACTCCTTCATCTCTTAATTTTCCATACAAAGCCAAACATTCCCAATATGCCCTTCTACCTCTAGTCCCTCGTTTCAAATTCAAACCATGTGGCTTGCACTCCAAGAAAAGCTCATCCACCAACATAATAGACTTACTCCTCATCATTTCCTCAACAACTTCAGCCTCAGCTTTCATCACCACGTACTCTTCATCTTTTACATTCTTCATCAACCAATCCGACATCTCAACTTGTGCCGTGGTTGAACCCTCGACCACAGTCTCTATCTTATACATCTCAAAATTCTTGTTCCTTGTTGGATAATTCTTTGAAAACCAATCTGTTCCACTACCTCCATCTTTTTGTGGCAACCCTACGTCGATGAAAACCCGACGAGGGTAGCTTTCAAGTGTGTCACCCATTAAATCAGGTAAATACTTTGTACGCTTCGAATACACTCTTGATTTACCGGAGGCAGCACGTGGAGGCTCAAGGAGAACGTCCTCGAGTTTCTGAAGTGCTGCTCTCTTTGCCTCTATTGCGTATCCACATAGCTTTCGTTGGGAACCAAGTTTAACGGGTGCAGTTGTTATTTTCTTCATTGCCATCACTACTTTCTCGAACCTTCTCATGTAAGCTACCTTGTAGTTTGATGGCTTATGAAACGCGGCAGCATTTAGAATCACCGCCGCTGCAATGCCATTTGTTTTTAGGGTTCTATCGATGAATTGTGATGAAGCGGGGAAGTTGGATGTGAAGACGAAATCAACTGTGCCATCAAGAATCAAACTTTGTTTCTCCATGTCATTTAATGGAATGTAATTCATATTGTATTGATCTACGAAACTCTGAAACTGATGAACTCCTTCTAGTTCTTGATCTCCAAGAAAAACGGCTTTGTGTTTATTCGATTTCTTCACAAGGCCTTCATTCGTTAGGTCGTTGAAGAGGAGGGTTAAAAGTTGATCCATGTTGATGGAATTATCAAATCCGTTGAGTTGTTGTTGTGGAAGAATCTTCATGTTTGAGGCTGAATCATCAAGACTAGGGTTTCTTGAAACAAATGATGAACTTATCAAAGGGAATGAAGCCACAAACAATGCCAAAAGAACCAAACTATAAAAAATCTTCCATGTTCCTGAATAAGGAAACCTTATTATAAGATAATAGGCTTTTGGGTTGAAAGCAAGTGTACTAACATGCTTGTTTTTGTTGGAAATGCAACCTTTTGGTCCAAAGGAAAAAGCAGCTAGTTCAACCGCCATGGTTGGGATTTAAAATCAAAAGAAAGAAATGAAGAAATATTGTTTATAATGTATAGGTAGAAATTAAAACGGCAGAAGGAGAATATATTATAGTATATGAAAAGAGTTATGATGAAGGGTGTGAGAGAGGAGAGAGGGGGTGTGTGGATAGAAACGGAGGTAAATATTTAGCGAGAACAAAATCTAGCTGCGGTATGATTACCACCAACAAGAGCAACTCGGTTACTTTTCAATGCCAAAAGTGATGACAACTCTTTCATTCTTTGCATCTCCATTTGTTAATTCTCTTATCTTATGATGATTCAGGTTGATGATGGTGTTTGAGGATTAATTAATCATATATTTACTTTAGGAACTCATCTCTCTCTCATTCACCTTCATTGATAAGGAAAATGCGAGAGGGGGAGAGACTTTTTGAGAGGCTTGTTGATGTAATTATAATTATTTAAAGGTTATAATTATTTGGTTTTGGTGTTTGAATTAGGAGAGAGATACGGATTTGTTTGGGGGTGATTATATGGTAGAGATAGTTTGTAAAATGGTTGGTGACACGAAAATTGTGTTATGCCATTCACTAATGGCTAAGTGCTAACCACTCTTTTATGTATTGTGATATGTTTGTTTTATTTAGATTAGTAAATATATATTTTTGAACAATAGATTAGTAAAATTATCTCTAAAATAATACATGCGTGTATGGTGTGTGTGAGGGTGGAATGGGGTGAACAAGTTGGTATAGGTTGGCATTGGTTTTGGTTTTGGTAATTAGGATAATAATGTGCTATTATGGGCAACTAATGACAATAATAGTAGTTATACATGTCGAATGTGTCTAATTGCTCGCTTTGTACCTTGAATTCATGTAACATGATATTAGTTTTATTTTGGGGTTGCACCCTTGACAATGGTGACATTTAGGATAAAAAATTATAAAACTTGTATACCATCCAAATGCAGCATTAGCTATTGATATATAATATAAATCTCCAATGGCTAAGATCTTCAAACGGTGACTTGTAACTTTTGAAGTGTGTGTATTTTGTCAAAGCCTTTTGAAGTGAGTTGTACTTCCTCCGTCTATGTATGTAAGTATCATTTGCATATAATAAAAGAGTGTTTAGATATAGGGATAGAGAGAGTATATTACAGCCTTCAAATTTTATTTTTTTTGGTATATGGCTCCAAAACACTTAAAATTAAGTTTTTTTTTTCTTTACTCAAGATGCAAAAGTTGAGAACATTATTTTAAGCAAATAACTTTTTTTTTTTGAAACAACAAATTTTATTAAACAACCTAATCCCTGTTTAAGATAAACCGAGACCGGTGAAACTGAGAATACAAACAAAAGATGTCGTATATAGGCGGAACACCCTAAAAACACACATGAGGACCACACCCACCAAAAAACATGTCACCACCTAAAACAAACTCCTTCACGAAACCATCACTGAAAAACGATATCCAATCATCCATCATCACTACTCACCCCCAACGAAAAACACCCCTAAAAAATAAACCCCTCGCCCTGAACACCAAAGTTGAGCCACATCCGAAAAGCTCCTAACTGAAAGACCATTCAGCTTCCACCACCTCTCGACCTCCAATCCACCAAAAGAAACCATAAAAAGCCCAAAACCAAAAACTTGAGCCAAAGAACTGACTCCCGATCTCGAATCAAAAGTGATCGGCCCGCCAAACTTTAGGACCAAATCAGAAGGGCACCCCTCACACTCGGTACACCAGAGAAACACCAAATCACGCCAAACAAAATTGTAGCTGGACACCAACTCCCGATCTCGAAGCAAAAGTAGTCGGCCCACCGGAAACCAGCACACAAAAAAGAATGACAAACGACATGATATGCGGTGGTGCAAACAACAAACATATCAAAAGGAAAAGGCAGAGCTCAACGGGACCCGCTTCCTCCAAACACCCTAAACACCTTAACAACCCCAAAAAACGCGAACAAGAGTTAGTGACGACGAACAGGGACCCGGGTAACAAAGGCAGCCTCCCAAAAGAATCACAACCCACAAAACACCCACCTCCTCACCTAAACAAAATCAACCACCCCCTTATATAGCTCTCGTCCACAAACAAGCAAAATCCGAAGCACCACGGCCACCGGCACGAACAACCACAACCACCACGATCCTTACGACGACAAACAATCTGAGAGTTCGTTGAAGGAGGATTAGTCATGAATGGAAGAGATACCATCACACCTACAACCGCCGGAACCGGATCACACATATCGGGACCACCACCCATCACCACCATGTCTCCACTACCATATCTCCACCAACATATATTTATTGTGTAAAAAAAAGAAGAAAAAGAACACATATTTATAATATACATCCTCCTAAGTGTAGTTTTTTTTATCGGCCATCACGTATAGTTAACATCTTATTTCTTATGGATGAAAACAATATTATAATTTAAAAGATAAAATGTTTTTTTAAGAAAGATAAAATGATATTTTAATTATAGATAAGAAAGAAAATTACTATATATTTTTTTAAAGGAAAATTACTATATATTTAACTTATTTATATTTTTGTCAAAAAAAAACTTATTTATATTGTAATGTATTAGAATTAAACGACATTAATTTCTCATATTTCAGAGCATATTAATTTCTGCTGTAAAAAAAAAAAAAAAACTTGAAGTTTACTTTTTTTTTGGAGTTAATTGTCATATGATCATTAAATTTGTGTGGCATTATTGTTACTGGGGTTCATGAATCTATCTAAGTTACAAATACACACTCACTTGTCTCTTTTCTTATTATTAGTTTTGAGGACCAAATTGACTTGCAAAAGACACATTCAAGAACAAAAATTAGCATGGTAGACTATAGAGGAATTCATTGTTAGTGTAGTGATTCTCTGATAAATTGTTTGTATTTTGTTAGTAGAAAAAAGTTATATTAGATAGTTCAGTTTGATAATCTTGTATTGTCTGCTAATGACTTATATGCTATAAGAATTATAATGTGGTGATATGTAAGACGAGAGAAAAAGAAAATGAATTATATAACTTGAAGAAGATGATCTTAGCCTTAGGAGTTCAAGTTAGTGATGTTTTAAGCTTGTAAGAATTCTTTAATTTTCATAAAGAATTAATGGTTGGGAGACCTGAGAATGAAGTTGGATTTGAATTGATTTTATCAGATTTTGAGCTTAATGGTCCAAATATTGAATTGAGATTTTCAGATATATAAGCTAAAATGAATAGTTGTTACATATGTGGACAAACCCAGATTTTTAAATATCACTGAATCTACAAACTTAGACTACACCTTCCTAATTAATTGGCTTGTGAAAGTGTAAGATTTTGTTAGTATCGTATTATAATTAGGCTTAAACCACCCGTGTAAGTTGTTAACCTTTTGCATTTAGTCCCTCCCGTTAACTCCCGTTACAAAAACGTTTTGATGGTAAACGGAGTCACATGTGGCGTAGTGTGAGTTGGCAAAAGATTGCATATCAGAATTAAAGCTTACTGTGACTGAATTTGCAGTGCCTAATATTGTAACTGAAAGTGCAACAAAGTTACTAATATTTAACCAAAATATAACTTACCTATGAAGTCAACCTTAAATAAGATATTGAGACCCATTGATCGTCTTAACAGACGATGACACTGTAATTGCAGGTTCAATTTACAATTTTGATGTTGGGTGATGAACAATTAGAGTCAAATAATGACAAATGAAGGACAAAATAAAAATTAAGTAAATTGGTAGGCAACAATTGATAGAATGATATTAACTTGTCAAAAATAATAACATACTAATTTTTTTTTTTATGAACTTAGTAATAAATAGATAAAATATAACTCATAACATACCAATAATCTATAGAAGAAACATATGTTAATATATGGTTGAAGCATAAAAAAAAAACATACGTAAATAAATCGTTGAAGGAAAAGAAAATGCATGCATATGTAATTATCTCTACTTCCATCAAAGCCTTTTAATCATCTTATCCCCAAACTGATAACATGAACACACCATGCCATTCAAGCAATCTGAAATTTGTGCTCTATGGTTTCAGAGCAAAGGAAATTGGACTAAGGTCTATCTGAAAATGACAGCTTAGGCCATACAATACAAGTCAATATACCAATTCAGTTGTAATAATGAAATAACAAAACCATCATGCTCGTCAAAAGGAGCCAGTAAAATATCAGCATGTTATGTAATTAAACAGTCTGGCTTATGTCATGGAGATGGTTGAACTGTGTCCTATACATCCTATATTTTATAGTACATAGAATGCTACTTCTTCGAATATAGGCCTTGTATTTCATAAGCCACACAAAACATTGTTGAAGTCATAGCAATGTAACGAAATATTTGGCCTTAAAGTAATTGACTTTTGTCAACATTATGAATCTGCCCTTCTGACCTTCCTCTTTTCAAGTATAATTGTGAAGATTCATTCTGAATATCTGAGTGATATAGCTGGCTATCTGACTTTCTCAGTTTCTCTGAATATTGAGGTGAACGATCTTCATTACCTCTAACTTTCTCAGGGGTTGATGGAGAATGATTTTCAGATCCTCGGGACCTTTTTGGAGACATAAGAGACATGTAAAATTCAAACCCTCGAGGCTTATTGGGGGATGGAAGTAGCGATTGACGTTCGTTTTCTCGAGACATATTTGGGGATCGAAGTAACTTATTTGGCGATTGACGTTCGTTGGGAGATGGAGGTGGTAGCTGAAGTTCAAGTGCTTTTCCTTTATTCATGTTTCGTATTTCATTTGAAAACTGACTACGGCGATCCTTCAAAAAGTTCAGTTTGGATGTTAGTCTTGTAATTGTAGAAGTAGTGGAACTTGCTCCCTGCTGTGAAAGAATTTAATGAATAAGTCTGTTTAACTCGACAAAATTTCAATATAAAATGGTTATTTCTGTTGAAAGAAAATGTCTAATCATGATGCTGACAAAAATTTTGCTGCTTTCAAGAAGCATCTTTGGTTAATTGTGTGTTTAGATCAGATTTTGCAAATTTGGTTTGCTTGAACTTGATTTTCATAAGCTTGTTTGTTAGAATTTATTCATTCTTATTAACTTTTATTTAGAAAGTAATTTGGGTAAAAGAATTGTTTGAATGCATATGATGAAAATTACTATATATGTAAAATAATTTGTGACATCATTTGCTTCTTCAAAAAATCAAATTGTGACATCATTTTTGTCAATATAATGGTGTTGATGTAAAATTGACTTTGTTCCTAACCTGCCAAAATGTCCGCACAGATTCCAAGCCATGTTTTTACATTTTAGAGTCAAGTGTGATCTCATGGCTTGCATACTGTGTTCCAAAGATGCGCAACTCATTTACCAACTTAACTACTAAAATCACAATGATGTAACAAATATAATGTGCGTAAAAGTAATTAAGATTCCTTTTATATCAACTAAGCTTTGGAATTTTTTCCTACAACAAAATTACTGGTGCTGATTTCACAATTTAATGAAAAGTCTGATTAATATCTAGATTCGCAGTATAGTTCATGAAACTTACCTCAGCTCTCGTAACAGACTTCTTGGAACTAGATGAATGTTTGTTTGGTAAAGGTGTTGACTCTGGTTTTCTCTCATTCTCATTTCCTGCTCCACCAAAATGACTGTCCTGCTGTAAAATTGAGAAATAATTCATGGAATAAGGGTAGAAATATACTATAAGTGAACCAATTCATTAGTCTTCTTCATCCAAAATTGACAACATAATCTTCAAGTTGATTACGATATTAGATTTACCTTTCTTATTGACCTGTCAGATTCTGAAATGGCTGCAACTTCAGTATCTGGCTTGTTCTTCCTGTCAAATAGATTCCCGTAAAATATAAAATTTATCATCCATACACAATATTTTAAGTGCCAAAATACCTCAAGATTTTTTTTAAATACAAAAGTGATCGAGTCTAATATTGTAAAATTAGGAGCTAAGAAAGTGATGCTCTCAAGTAATGATTAACATACAAATTTCTTTCATGGCTTGATATCTGTTGAGATATGGAACCAGAATTCCATTCAAGTTGTGCATTAAGCCGTAAACCAAGCTCATTAACCTTCCGTTCTAAGTTGGCAAGATCTTCTTCTATCAGCACTATTTCCTCAACATTTGTCTTGGTCTGTGGAAAGTATGAAGATTAAGAAGTTGTTGCATTATGAAAATAAATAAACAATATATGAATGAGATAGACTAACCTTTTCATCAATACCAGATAACTCAGACGAAGTCCCTGGAGGAAACTCAAGTCCTGCTTCAAGAGTTGCCCTGAAGCTCTTCTCCTTTAGCAATTGTTCCTGTAATTTATCCACCTGCAAGGAAATAGTAGGTAACAGAATCTCAATTTACATGAGTATGGAGCAAGAGGGGCACGTGGACTGGGTATGTTCTCTCATAATGAACTTACATTTCGCTCAAGAACCACACGACGCTCGTGCAATGCTTCCTTTCGTGTTTCCGCATAAGACTGCAGCTTTGCATTTATTTTTACCTGCAAGAGGAAATGAAAATGGACAATTGATTCTTGTACACAGACAAGGTAAAATTGAGAAAACCAAGGTTTAACCTCCTCTGCAATTTGCCTTTGCAATTCTGTCTTAACAGCTTCAAGCCTCTCAACTTCAGCTCTAAGAATCATGAGAAACATAAGTTAGTGGACAGAGTAAAGTGAAAAAAAAAATAAGAGCCATTTAAGTGACTTCTCCACTTCTAACGATACTTTAACACTGGAAACGTCCTGTGAAATAGTATAAGATACTCGACGTTAATATCAAAATATTATTATACATTTTATACCTTACAACAGTTCGATTTTATTTATAATGGAAACTTTAAATACGTCAAAACATGAAGAGGAAAATAGGTTTCATGGCTTTTTTAGCAATGAGGACTCAATTTAATATATATGAGTGGATTACATGGCTTTGATGTTTATTTCATGTACACTCTTTATCAACGTATTATTATCTATGTTTCTGAAAGACTCTTCATGGACAAACATAAATAATTTGATAAGCATATTGCATGGCCTTGTAGAGTATCCCTCACATATATCATGCTCTGATTGATCACTCACTCATGCACGCATAAAAGGAGTCCGTATCTACGAGGCATAAAAAGAGTTTGAAGAACCACAGTTCAAAGGTAACGAACGAGTTACATCACAAATATACCAAGAAAAAATCAAACCAAGAATTTCACAGTTCTTAGATGTCAATTACTTACTCATTTTCGTCTAGAAAATCAATGGATTCCATAGAAAGGTTCTTGCTTTCCTGGACATCATACAGAAAGAAGACATATTAACCTGGACTTTATAGTTACGGAATAAACTTAAACCAGTCTCAAGTAAAGTATAAAATTAGCCCGAAATATGAAAGTTTTAGCCAATTTAGGGGAAATGACAGTGACAAAGACAATTGCCAATATTAAAAAAGTCACATAATTAATCATGAGAAGATTTGCTCACAGGGTTTTGCCCCAAAACGGAGCGGCGTCGATGCATTTTTCTATTGGATATGGCGTCGGTACATGAAGAAGTGCTAGGACAATTTGATCTATTCATTGTAGTTTGGTCAGGGGATAAGCCTTCAATTATATCTGTGGGCTTAGTGGAGTCATTTGCAGAAGCAGTCTTATTTTGGCTTGTGAAATTTTCACAGCTTTTGATATCTTCAGACTGAGGCAATGAGACTTCAAGATAGTCACTAGCCTCTGAGGACTTTGAACTTGAATATGAAAGATTATGGTCCTATACATCAAACAAAAAAAAGTAATTGATTAAAGAATTTATTAAACATCAAACCATATATAATTAAACAAGAAAAAGTAATTGATTAAAGAATTTATTGAGTTTGGGTAGGGAAAAAATTGTTTGACAATACAAAGGTTAAACTAAAACTAAGGTCAGTTAAACGTTATACTTGAGAAAAGGATGTAATTAGAGTAAAACCAGAGTTCCACCATGTTGAACTACACATTTCTTCTTCCATGAAAACATGAGTTCTGATCTTTTTCATAAACTAAATATAGTCCAACAGAAATAAATGAATATGCTCACATACAAAATTATTTGCTATAATGTCATCAAATTGTCATGACTTAACTAAGACTCGAACCTTATCATCATATTCATCATTGACTGCAGAGTCTCCGGTCTCGCTGTTGGTTTCACTAACAAGTTCATCACTAGCATCTACATCTGACCCCTCTATTGATTCATCTTGCTCATCATCATAATAATCATCATAGGACAAATCATCATCCTCACTCTCAGATTCATCATCTTCTGAGTCCATGTACATATCAGGTCCAGGACACGAAGAACCTTCCTGATAGAACACATAACTTAGAAACATGTGGAGACAGTAGCATAGAGAATTTGAAATTAATATAATTAGAAGAAGCGTGTATTTTTTTTAATCAAAAAGAGTCAGAGATCCCCCTGTGCATTAAGTCCAAACATTCAAAAAGTTTAAATTGACTTTAACCTTGTTGCATGGAGTCAAGATTAGGAATGAAAATCACATTTTAACATTGGCGTTCTCATCAAAAGATGCACCTTATTTTCTGTCGAAGTTATGGGTTTTATATAAGAGAGAAATAGTAAGAGCTTGAATATTATCGAAAATAACTTGATAATAGCTTGATGCAAAATACTAGCCTCAATTTGTAGAGATTCATATTCTTAAATAAATAGGGAAATAAATAAACAAATCATAATTATAACCAAGTTATACGGAAACTAAGGCACTCAAACTGATGTAAGAGAAGCATGCAGTATGAGCATGCCTGCTATCAGATGGAAGTCATGAAAATAGAGATATAAATTATAAATAAAACTACCTCAAATATGCTGTTATATTCTTCTAATAAAGTAATAACAATTCCTTGAGCATGGTTAGCCGCAGCAGCTGCTTGTAGAAGTTGAAGGGAACTATCCCCACCTACATCAAAATCATTTTCTATCTCACAATCCCCAACTAGAAGGGGGCGAAGAAGTAATGGTGCCATGCATGCTGCCACAGCCGATGAGCTCATTCTGTTCTCATCTTTTCGGGAAGCTACTGCTTGCATCATCAAGAGTATTCTGTACAATAGAGAAATGCATAATTTACATAGTATAATAATATGCATATGTATAATGGAGAACAGAACAGAACCAAAAAGGAAAAATAGCTAACCATAAGTTAACAACTGAATGTTAGTCCTATTCATGGAATATATTCTATTCACAAGTTACTTCTCCCAGACATTGGAAACAGAATAAAATGTACACTATCACCATATATAGAAAGATTGAAAACCATAATCATTATCATTTCCAAAGACATTGTCCAGCATTCTCCCACGTTTAAATGTCAATTTGTATTCGAAGTGTTAAAATTAGAAAAATTGGTATTTCCTCTCATAGGTATGTGTGTGTATGCGCGCGCGCGTTCCTGTACACCATATTTATCATATCTAAAGAAATATTTATCCCAATATAACTATTATATTATATTAAGTTTTTTAAAAAAAAGAAAATGTTGACTTTGTATCAACATTAACATATAATATAATTCAGAAAATAAACCAAGGAATAAGAGCATTCTTAATCCTGAAGTTTGGCACATAAGATAACAAAGATAACAATAAATGGTTTAAAATGAGGGTAGCAATCAATGAGATCTTTGGAAAAGAAAGATATCATAACATGAAAAGTAATTAGTCAAATACCTTTGCAACAAACGGCGGTTTGGTTCAGGAAAAGTGTCACATATTGCTGTACGCATAGCAGAAACCCTATTCTCACGTGCAGTTCCTAATAGATGTGATAGGTTCAAATGATGAATGAAAATTAAGCTTCAAAACATAAAAACTGAAAAGAATATGAGAATTTTGTTTGTGTTTATCTATTCTGTTGTGACTGTACACATGAAAAACAGAGAAAATTTCAAAGAAAATGTGGAGTGCATGTAGTACAATATATGTAATGTACCACCAGTGTAAAATGTAAATGCCACTGTGTATGCCTTGTATCACAAAATTGGTTAGCAGTTTAGCTAGTTAGTTTTGACATTGTACCATGTTAACCATCACAGTCTGTTAGAGTGGTTACTGTTATGTTAGCGGCAGTTGCTGACTGCCTTCTCCTCTGTACCCTATAATGGGCCATGGCCTGTGGGCTTCGCATACCATGACCAATGTTACAAAGAAATTACTTCTAATACAATAAAATATAAACAATCGGGGATAAACAATACAAGTAGAGACTTATCTCTTACATTCTCCTCTCAAACTCTGGTTGGTCAAGTGCGAAACTGCCAAATGCTCTAACTCTAGGTCTGGCACAAGCACAGGGAACGGGACTGCAGGCAGAGGGTTAGTGAGTGCATCAGCCTACGGATCTTGAGTTGGGATGACGCACGGTAAGGCTCTTATTGAGCACCATATGTTCAGCTCCTTATGCTTAGTGCGAGAGTGCAGAACAGGATTACGAGACAATTTGTACATGTTTCAAGTTCTCAATTTATTTTGCTTTCTATTAGGCAGTTAACTCAACTCACCTTCTTGACTATACTGTACAATACATATTTCACTATATATTATGTTTCCCTATAGGACCAGAGTTCAGGTAAGATGGTTGCCATCGGATGTGAGTCTAATGACCTCTAAAACCACCCCCAACTACCCTCATATTTGCACTGCTACTGGTTCCCCCCTTCTTCTCATACATCGGCAATTGGGTCACCCTAGCCTTGCAAAGTTTCGACTGTCGAATTTATACAATGTGTCTTGTGTTCATGTCAAATTGTTAAACATACTGGTAGTTAGTTTCTTAATCATATGTCCATAGTCCAGATAACTCTCTTTCTCCTTTTGCTTCGGCATTACACTCTGCACTCATTGACACCATACATCTCTGAGTATACTTGTTTTTTACAGTCTTGCACCAGATCTTGATAAATAGCTCTCTTAGTTTCTCAAAGGTCTTTCTGGGATACACTCAATGCATAAAGGATTATCGTACTTCATGTATCTAGTCTCGGCTTTTGTTACTGTCTGAGTATATGCATCTTTCTCTGGACCATTGAACAAACCTTATCTTGGTCATTTTACTTGTTCCTCCAATTGTAGCCGAGTATACTCCACCGCCGTTACCCAGGTTCAAAGTACTTCTACCCTAATTCATCACTTGTATAATTATCATTATCATCCATCTACACCTCTGACTCCTGCACCTGTGTTTTCTTCTTCTACTGATATAACTCCTGTGGACTCTCACTCCACCTACTTTGAATCAAACTCTTGAAATTGACCTTAATATTGCACTTGGACATGTATATGGTCCACGTGTAACCCTTCTCATTATATTTGAGCTATCATCGCTCGTCATCATTACATCATATTTCTCATGTCTTTCTTCCTTGTATTCTATAACTATTCCTAAGTAAGACTACACAGGAAGAAATGTCCCTTCTTGGGTGGAACTAGGCTACGGTTAAAGAAATATTTGCATTTCAGAGAAATTGGTTTGGATAGTTCAATAATTAGAGGTAGAATGAAATCAAGAAAAACTATAAATTAAATAAAAAGAGAGAGATTTAAAGCTAAATAGCATATTGTCAGACTACATGACAGATAATTATGGCATTGTTTGATCTATGAATCTAATCTCAGCTGATGGAAAAAGGCTTGATTGTTGTTGTGTGGTTATTTAAGTATAGCTGGACAGCAGAAATATCATGTACAATAAAATAAATACTGGGTAACCTTTCAAGTAATATTAAATGAAGAATTGAATACTTAAATAATACTTACGACAAGCTTCTAACAACGCCTTGCAACAAGATACTGGGATTGGAAAAGACCGCAACTCACGAAGTACATGCTGGAAATTTTTTGATAGAAAAATAAGAAATTAAAGCTTTTAGTATATGTGCTGGATGAAGGAATGAGTCATTCAGTTTATCATGATACCTTAACACAATCAGCAACAACATGTGCGTCCTCCCCCTCAGAAAATTCAACTTTACCTGCAACCATAGAGCGTACCCATGAACATAAGATTTAATGAGTAGTTAAGGTAAAAAAAAGTACAGTGTCATAAAAAAAAACTGTATGACCTATAACGGCCTTGTAGCTAATTCTCGTAAGAATAGGGGACACACGCAATTTACTACAACGATTTAGTAATATACTTGAGAAAGAATTCCGATTATTTGCATCGAAAGGCCTGAAGTATGGCTGAAGCTAAGCTAGACATGTGGAAATGACCTTCAGCACACAAACTAATCAAAATGGAGGTATCCCTAGGAGGAAGATGTACAAAAAAAATAATACAGTACAAGGATTTTTAGAATCAGAAGTACAAACCTTGTTCATATTCCCGCACTCGATTTTCAACATCTTCAACATCGGCTGCTTGTCGCAAAATCCCTTCTACTTTGGCTCCTGTGTTTCTAACATTAATTAGCTTCACTTGAAACAACTTACCGGTTTATGCCATATTATAAACAATTCCATAAGGGTTATAAAGACATTATGTTCGTTGCAAGGTCGCATTGATAGTCAATTAAAGGAAAACCGGAAAACCTAAAGTTTAGAAGAAACCATTGAAAAAAAAAATTGCTTTAGGTTGTTTGACTGAAGCTTTGGGGGTTCTTTGTTTGGTTACTTTGGAGGTGCAATGTACTAGGGAAAGTGATATATTGATCACCCTTAAACACTAATGCAACTACCATTCAAGCTACAAGTTCACTGGCACAAATAATTTGGTTTATGTATAGCCTATAATATGCATCATGTTTGTTTTAAAGCTGTCTAAAAACAACAAGTGTTTCAGTTTGTATGATTGTTTTTGTGTGAACAAAAAATACAGAAAATAAAACCTACCATGCTCTTCTATGAACCTCAGGGCTTTTTCCAAAAAAGATGGAGTTCCGTCAACTTCCTCCAAAGCAAGTAAAATTGGCCGGCCAAGTACTGCATAATTTACTGTTTCTTTATCCTTCACTATAAAAGAAATGCAGAAAAATCAGATGAAAGCTAAGCAAGATATAATATATTCTTCTAAACATCATTATGAAAATTCATGGTTTTCAGAAAACATCATATTGGTCAGTGAGAGAAAAATGACAAAACAGGTCTGCTAATATATTGCAGAACAAACCAATATGTACAGAGAAAACAATAAAAAATTTCGGCATCGTGAATTTTAATTTTAATATGTACAATTTAGACCCCTTTACTATAGGGAATGAACACCAAGAATCTTCAGAAATTTACTAATTACGGTTAAAAAAAGATATACATACCTAAAGAGGGAAACTAGGATAGGGAAAATACAAGAAATACGAGGTGTTGTGAAATCAACCTTGATCGGAATCACACCAATGAAAAATAAAGATGTGTGGAGCAAAAGATAGTGGTAATCCTAGGTCTAAGTGTCTTCAAGCAACAACACACTCAAGAGTTAAAACAATGACACAAACACTAGCCAAGCATAAAGATAAGCAAGCTTAAAGGAAATAAACAAACACACGCAAGATGGTAACCCAGTTCGGTCCAATATGACCTACTCTGGGGGAGAGAGCAGCTCTCCAATCCACTATGAGAAGATGTTACAGGAAGTTACAAGAAATCAGCCTTTTCCCTAATCTCTACCCTTTGTTTCCCTCACCACTCTCATATGAATCCTACTTGAGAATACACAAAGGAAGCTTTAGATCCTTCCAATGATTTAATCTCACTACCCAAGGTGTTTACAATGTTTATCCCAATCCTATAGACCCTCCTTACAAAGATACTCAACCCTCAAGTTCCCCCCTTTGTGAACCCTAGGCCTCCAGCTTCAGCTCTCCTTCAAAAATGCTGCAGAATCCATTTAAATACTAGTCACAGCAGTCCAAAATCGTATCACGATTTTGACCAATCGCGCCACGATTGCCTCTGAACAACCATTGTGACCAGTCCCTTTCAAGTAAACTTGGTGAGGAAGTTGTTTAATCGCATCACGATTTCCCAAATCGTGTCACGATTTTCCATCTCAAGAAACCAACCTCTCTGCCTATCCAATCGTGTCACGGTGCTTGCAATCGTGACACGATTTCAGGGTTTTCCAGAATTCTCAATTTGAAGCCAATATACAACATTCTCCACCATGCTGCTCTCTCCAAAAGGGAATTACTCTTCAACAAATTTGATCAAGTCCAAGCAATGCTTGAACCTTGATCTAGGCAATGACTTGGTAAACACATCCACCGGATTCTCTTCCAATGCCACTTTAT
>Ga0315914_1001536_pt1 | contig 34672 bp, 15 predicted proteins | sample MpolenodulesMG_FD_203920 | JGI IMG/M metagenome (GOLD analysis project Ga0315914, IMG submission 203920) | Medicago polymorpha root nodule microbial communities from Los Angeles, California, United States - elongated nodules | ecosystem: Host-associated > Plants > Roots > Nodule | place: USA...
TTGGGGGCAAACCCCCCCCCCCCCCCCCCCCCTCCCCCCCACCTCCGCCACTGACCGGAAGGTTAACGTCAAAAATGCAAGGAAAAAAAAAAACAAATGTGATACACATTCTAATGTCATGTATTTGTAAAATATGTTTATTTTAACCATTTGGTTCAAGAAATGACAAATGTTGGCAAGAATTTGTCAACATTACCAATTTACATGCATATAAAATTTAACTAATGTCTCAAATAAACTGAACACTTAGGGTGTGTTTGGATTGAGGGTTTAGGAGGGGAAGGGATGAGAGGGCTCACTTTTATTTTTTAAAGTACGAACAATGTAAAATGTTTTTTAAAAATTAATCAAGTGTTTTTGAAGTATTATATGATCATTTATCATGTTGTTAATTCAATTTTCTAAAAATTATTTTATAATGTCCGTAGTTTAAAAAAGAAAAGTAAATCCTCCCCTCTCTTCCCCTCATAAACCCTCCATCCAAACACACCATAAGTAAAATTTAATTAAGGTCAAGGATTATCTATGTGTTCTCTTCAATTAAGGCCAAGGATTATCAATGTGTTCTCTTTGAGCTTGTGCATTTTAATCACACGTATAAAATTCTACTTTAAACCCTATTTTGATTTTTGTCTAACTTTAAAATTGCTTTAGCAAGGATTTACATGTTTCCCAGCAAAAGAAAGTTACCAAAAAAAGAATCTATGAAAACAGAACGCAACGATGAAAGAATCCTATTGGTTGGGTTGGCACAACGTTCCTCGGTCAATTGGTTACATATGAAACCAATAAATTTATGCTCTTTACCCAAACACTTTTGCTCATTCCCAAGTGAAATTCTCTTTTTATCCTTACGTGATTTAAGTTACGCTAGTACAAACTGCCACGTGACTTAAGTCACGCTAGTGTTAACACTAGCGTAAGTTAACTCACGCTGGTTTTGTGCGCACCAGAACAGACATGCAGTGGTCACTGCCTTGTTCTCCGTTTAGCTTCGTTCCTGCATCCGTTCATACATAGGAACAACCATTCATTCATTTAACCAAAACTCATAATTTAGAACACATGCATTCATTCATTCATAATTTAGATACGCAATATTAACTAAAAATAATGTAAATGTCATAAATAAGCGCAACCGCGCAAATGTAAATATAGTACAACCAAAATGTCAGAAAAATACTACAAATATCCAAAAAGTCATAAAAACAAGTCATAAAATAAGACACTACTGCTGCTCCTGTGGACTATGACTCCTAGACCTCCTTCGTGGAACCTGCAGATGGTCAAACACGCTATAATCGGTACGGAGGCCCTCCAAAATGCTGAAGAATAGTGGATTTGAAAGCACCTCTGGAATCTGCATCGCATGCTCCACTCTGTCTCGCATGCTGGTAATGACCTGCAATGGATCGGGAGGATGTTTGGCCCAGTCCTGGTCAACAAGAATATCCTGGTAGACGGGTCTCGGGATGACAATGTCAGGCTCTTGAGCAGGGTTGAAGATAAGAGGATGGGATACACGGTAAAACCACCTAATGTACCTATCTGAATGCTTCCAAGGCTCGTCGTCAGGGACCTGGTGACCCCTCTGCTGCTGGGGAACGACATGCAGAACAAACTCCAAGAAGGCAGCAACCACATCTGCTAGGGCAAGGGACATAATCGTAGTATGAGGTCGGGGAACTTTCTGAACATATTTGTATTGCCTCACAACCCGCTCGGGCAAGTGACGCACCATCTTTTATTTCCCAGCCATGATCCAGCCGGAGTACCAGCACACGTTCTGAAAAGGCGTCACGTCTCGTCGGTGCTCATACGGCCTTCAGGTGACATGACAATGCTCCATCGAATCCAACAAGCCTCTGAAGTGATCAGCATGTTTAAACCCCCCTCTGAGGTTTCCATCTACCCACATACGGGTTCTCCCGTTCGCAATCTTGATATCTCGACCTCGGAACCACATGTCTGAAGTGAGCTATAAATCATCCCTGCAAACACAAAGAGACAAATCTATATCAGCACACAAGTGTCATACAAGAAACTATACATTTACGTTTAACTTAAAAAGAGAAGAAAAAAATATATTACCACAAGCAAGCTCATGTAACAACCAATGGAGCCAACATGTGGGCTGGAGGTAAGATTCAGCTGCTCATACAAGAAAGCAAGTCTCATCGTGCCCCATGACCACGTGCCTATTTCAGCCAAATCCCGAATCGCAAGCATCCACAACAGATTAATGGTTTTGCTGTTCTTACCGGCAAAAAGGGTGTAGCCAAGCAAGAGCAACAAAAACACCATCACACAGGCGGGCCTAATACGACTCAGCTCCTCCTCTGATAAATCCTCCCCCAGCAAATGGTTACACCTATTCAACAGGTGCTCATAACGCTCTTTCAGGGCCATGTAAGTGACAAAGACACCTGAATTATTACTCACCTGCTCCACCGCGTCCTCCACCGGAAACAATAGGTGAGTCACCATCAGCTCTACACCATGGTCAGGATTTAAATCATCCTCCTAAATGAGCCGTCCAGCGGGATGCCTAGAAGACAAGCAACATCGTTCAGTGTGATGGTAATCTCTCCAACAGGCAGATGAAAGCTGCTGGCCTCCTGATGTCATCTCTCAGCAATAGCACGCACTAACCCGTGGGAGATGTTGTCGTACCCAGTCATAAGGAGGGGCCTTAGACCGGATGCATCCACCGGGCCCCAAAATCAAGGGTTATCTTCTACCGACAACGGAAGTGACAAGACAGAAAGCTTCAGTTTCCTCCCGTGCGAGACGACATTAATCTTACGATCCGTTTGCAACTGAAATACAAAAAAAATAAAATTAAATAAGTAAAATAAACATGAAATAAACTATAAATATTATACGTAAAATAAACTTGACATAATAATAAACTATAAATATTCTACGTAAAATAAACTTGACATTATAATAAACTATAAATATTCTACGTTAAAAATAAATCAATTATACTTAAATACGTAAAAAAATAAATCAATTATACTTAAATACGTAAAATAAACATGACATATTCTACGTAAAATAAACTTGACATAATAGTAAAATATCAGTAAATTAAATAAAGCAATTATACTTACTATTTTATCATTCTAAAGCTTGAATGCCACATGTTTACCGAAGTCCAGTAAAAGAGACAAGTCGTAAGACCCCCCTGGAAAGCCCTCATCCTCATCTTCCATACCAACCTTTGCATGCTATTGAGGCTGCTGCTCAAGATGCTGCTCATGGTGCTGCTGCTGAGGAGGCTCGACATACTGTTGCTGAGGAGGCTGATACCCCTGGTGATACTCATATCCATCATGATACTGATAACCCGGCTGAAATTCAGGCTGCTTCTGATACACCTGCTCCTCATACGCCTGCTCATGCTGGTATTGTGGCGGGTCCACAATCTGGGATGGACTCGTCTGTGACGTCGATCCCCCTACAACATCATCAGTAGCAAGTCTCGTGCCCCCCGCTCTCCCTCGACCTCGACCGGGAGGACGGCGTAGTGCATCCTTCTCCCTCCTTAAACTATCAGTAGGGGTTGGCCTCCCTGCCCTAAATCTGTCAGTCCTCTCATGCTCATACATATCTGCACAAAAAGCAAAAAATCTGTAACACATTTTCACACAGACTTAAAATTTCGACAATGTCATCTTTAATAATACAACAACACTATAATGTCTACAATGTCATTTAAATCCATAAACTACCACATTGCAGTCAAATTAACTATAATCAACATTAACAAACACAATTCTAACTAATTACATCATTAACAATCCAAAAAAAATATCATTCAGGCATTTTTACCGAACACGTAGTGTGCAATTTTCAAACAACTATGTAATCTAACAATTTCTACATCCTAAACTACCACATTGTACCCTAAACAACATCTAAACAACAATTCCTAAGTTAAATCATCATTAACAATCAAGCAAAATTTTAAAAAACCTAAAAATGTAAATTTTCTACAAAAATTCAAAAATTTCAACAAAAATAATGCAAAGAAATAGGATAGTCATCACTTACTTGATATTATGGATGAATTTGGTTTTGAATGGCGCAAGAACGGTGAAATTCTGATTTTGGGGTGAATTTTTCGTGTTTGGAAAAGTTGAGAAATGAGGGTTCTGGTTTTGTGTTCTGCTCATAACTGACTTAAGTCACGCTGCGTGACTTATGTCACGCTAACATCATAATTGGCATGAGTTAACTCACACTACGTGAGTTAACTTACATAAAGGTAAAAATGGAATTTCACTTGGGAATGAGCATAACCATTTGGATAAAGAGCAGAACTCAAACCCTGATACTCCAAAACGGAAACGTACCTGCATCGAATACGTATCAGATATTGATACTCTACGGATATTTGTGGATATGCACCCACGAAATATCAAAATGAATTATTTAAATTTTAAAAAAAATATTTTAATAGATACATACTCTGCAGATACACAATGATACTTATAAGATACTTCACAGATCGATACGTATCGTAGAAAAAGATGAAGAATCAAAAAGTGAGACAATGTTGTAAACATTCAGTAGAGATGTATATGATTCAATTTTAGATATGCATAACTAGAATTGTTTCTCGATGAACCAAATAAACTTATACTTCTTGTGGATGAAGGTAACGAGTGAGAGGTGATTCAGTTAATCAACATTAGATAAAATTTGTGTTGAGTTATTTCAATTAATGTCTGTTTTCTTTAAGTATTTTACATACATATAAGTTTTAATATAAAGTTTTTGTTAACGTATCTTAGCCGTATCGTATCCTAAATTTTAAAAAATTCACATATCTGCGTACCCGTATCGTATCGTATCCGGATCCGTATCCGTATCCAGGCTTCATAGGAGATTCACGGTCTGTTGGAAATTTTTCTTCTAAACTAGAGGAGTGATATTTGAATTTGAACAATCAATATGTGACAAGTTTTGGGATATCCATTTAAAAATATATGTAGAATGAAAACAAATCATTATTAAATGGACAACGGTATACAAATAGATTCTCATACAACTTTTGAGTTGTCAAAATAAACTATTATTTGATAAAATTAAGTAGTAACTTTAGAAGACTTAAACTTGACAAATGTGATTTTTGCATCATCTTTGTTTCACATAATCAATTTTTTTAAAATTGAATTTAAAATAATAAATTTGTTTAGCTTAAATCATCCTAATGCAAAATCACATTTGAGAAAAAGAAATTTGTTGAAATTCTTTATCAATTAAAACACAATCTGCGACAGCCAGAGAAGGATTATTTAGTTCAATTATAAGGAGTTATGAAACTAAATAGAATTGTAACATAGTTTCTGATAATCTTTGCCAAGAGACTAAAGTAGAAGTCAAATCATTTTGGTTGCCAGTAATTTGGTGGATAGAATCAAACATTGTAAAGCACATGAAACATAGGATATCTAGTGATGTTTTTCTCAATCATTCCAACCTTTTGCTAAAAATCTACAACTAGATAACGATCAATACTTTAAAAGGGAAGCAAAATATCTCATGTACGATGAACAGAGAGAAAATTACAATTGTTGTATTTTGATGGCATCCAAATTGTGTAAAAAAGAAAAACTAGTTTGTGGTATGCTTAAATGCAATGTCGATGCCTCCTTTTCCAATGTTAGTAATGAAGTAGGTATAGGCATATGCATCAGAGATGAAGAAGGCCAACATATTCGCTCTAAAACTATGTGGTTCACTACATTATGTTCGGTTGATATAGGGGAGGCCTTGGGACTCTACCATGCGATTCGGTGGATATATGACTTATAACCTACAAATGTTGATTTTGAGGTTGATTCGGAAAAAGTAGCTGGTTATTATAATGGTCTAGGGAGATATATCACCCAATTTGCTCTCATTATGGATTGTTGTATGCAGCTTTGTAGTGCTCAACTAACAAACTCTAATGTTAGTTTATTAGGAGGCAAGTGAATGAGTTGTTCATGGATTAGTTAAGGCAGCCACATCCTTACCCAGCTTCCATATTTTTGATGAAATCCTAACATGTATCACTGATTTGATTAATAATGAAATGATATAGGCAACCTTTTCTATAAAAAAAAAACTAACAATTAAGATTCAAGAATCATCATCTTGACATGCAATTACTCTGCATCTTTTTCCGTTCTTTTAATCTAAATAAGTGATTTTTACATAGATAACATTTTTATTGTTTTATTTTATTTTATTTCGTTGTTTGAGTGTGGAATTATATTGTAAGTCGATTTAGCACGGTGTTGTTAGATTTTCCGTGTTGATGCGTTGTTTATGTGGTTCATATTCAAAGATGAACTTTAATCTATAGATAATAATAAAGCAAGCTTATTATCCCGATAAGTTTGCCATTTGTCCTTCTATGATCAATTCCTTCCAACATACTCTTCCTAAATAATTGCTAAAAGAGGAAACTATTAGTCTAATTTACTATTAGTATTTTTTTTAATTTGTTAATTATGAATGAATTAAATAATTTTAAAAAAAAGTTATTGGGAATCAAACAGTTAAATAATTTTTAACTATGATTGACATATTATTACTAGCAAAAACCCGTTTGCTCCTCCTTACCTCTCAATATCTCTTCCTTACAATCTGAACCATATTAGGATGATTTCAAACATGTGATTCCTCTTCCATATGGGTTTTCTGATTTTTTATATCTTCCTTTTATTTTCTCATTTGCAAAGCTTCGGATTAACTTATTTTTATTTCGTTGTGTTTTCAGGGAAACCTATTTGCTCAGTTTGTCTTTTGGGCTAAGTATTTTGGCAAGTTTGTCATTTGTCATCTCCCAAAAGCATCCTTCGTTATTACTTCCTAATTATTGCTTAATAAGGAAACTATTGTAATTTCTTTATTTTTATTTTTTTGCGAATAATTTTTTTTTAGGCAAAAAGAGTTTCATTCTTCTTGGTTTCACCGTTTCAGTCCGTGAACGTTTCAATTTACACCTGTTCTTAATATTTCACGGTCCACTTCTCATTTCTCATATATATATTTAATTAGGGAAATATTAACTTGTGTCATTGAGACATAAGTTAAGAAGTCAAATATAGAAGTTTTGTCTTGGAAATTGCGCATTCAATATCTTAAAAGTTTCAAAAGTTATATTTTTAATATAAAATTTATTTTGAATTTCTATTTTAAGCATGACCCATTTAATTAAAGTAAGGTGTTATTGGGTTCATTTGTTGTTTGCTCTCTCCTTTTAACTCTAATTGGGACCAATTTCTGTTTCTCATCTCAAAGAATGGGAATGAAACTGGCTTGCTTCTCATCGAAGTTGTATATTATTCCATTCAAATTGCTATGTCGCATTTTGATCAAGGGATAATGTTCAAAGAATGGGAATGATGGAGCTATTTTTCAGCATTTGATCATAGAACTTTTCTCATTCTATTTTGAAAGATAAGTTCAGCGATCATCAATTTAATTTCTTTTAAACTAATTTTTACTGATGAAACTGTTAAAGAAACACTTAATAGTGTAGGTCATGTGTGATTTTTTTTTTATTTTTTTTTGACAATTCTATGCCATATTTGATATATAGATTCTTCATCATCTGTTGTTGCATGTTGAACGTATCTGAAGTAGCTGAAGTCAAATTTTTTTTTTAAGGAGCTGAAGTTGATGGTGTGAAGCTTGCACCAACAATGCAAATTGAAAGAATAATAAAGATACAAGTTTGAGGATATATGAAGAATTGTAGCATTGTCTTTATAGGCTATATGTAAAATTCATGTAAGGGTCATTATTCTTTAGTTTGATTGATATTGGGATCCGTCAAATTTAATAGAAAGTTCTTTATTCTTTAGTCTATGGATTATGTATTGCTTCTCTGTAATTTTTATTATTACATTACTATCTGAATTATTATATACCCAAGTTGATTTATTAATTTACTATAAAAAAAAAAAAATCATGTATGCTTGAACCAGAGGGAATTGGTATTGGTTTATGGTATGAAAAATGTGTGATTACTCTCTTATAGGTTATGGTATTAATATCCTCTAATCATTATGTGTTTGAATATGTTTTGCTAGAAAAATGAGTGTCTGCTACACCTGTTTTTGATGGCTTGAATCCTGTCAAACATTTTTTGAAATCTGATGGTTATTTTAAAATTAGAATAGATACAAATGCGACAGCAGATGCTATGATATTTTGAAGGCATGATATGATACAAGCACTGCTAATGAATTTGACTTTTTATTATTATTTATATTTGTAAGGTCAACCGTTGAATTAGTCATTCTTAAATAGAGAGTAACAATAAAAAGAAGCCTCTCTAAATGCTTTGAAGTTTGAAGGAATTATGTATGTTTGTAAAAGACGGAGCTTCCTCTAATGCTTCATTTTGTTCCACAATCTATTTTAGAGGCAATTTCTGGTAAAACTCAAATGTGTCAAACACTGTTGTTTCTATTGTTCTATTCATAAAGAACCGTCATTGCAACAAAAAAAAAACGAGTTTATTTTCCGACTTTGAGGCTACTAATTTAGATACCAATTTCGAAGACGTTAAATACGATTTGGATTCTATTCACAAATTGCACATGTAAGTTTGGAACTGACATGACATTGTATATTTAATGTGTGGCAGAGTATCAAATCTATGTCACTAACGTTGAGCATGACATTTGTATATTTAAACTGGTTTTTTATTGCTCTTATTGTTAGCACATCTTATGCTATGATTATCGAAATTTAATTTAGATACACCATGAAGCTTAAAAATTCTCTTATTTTCACATGTTCCTTTTTCACGTTTAATGTATACCCTTAGAACCTTATGTTAAATTTAACACGATTTGATATAAGAAGTATAAATATTTTCTCGTGCGGTGCACGGGACACACTAGTCAATTATAGACTAATCAATGATTTGGAGGTCAACTTTGCAAGTCACTTTAGTTTTATCATATTATTTATAGGTATTTTGTCGTTATATGATATTAACTTGTAAGTTGTATATTTGTTTGTAGGTTTATCCCTTTTTCGTTTTTAGCGATATTGAATTTGTGGTTGTATTCAATATACTTTAACAATTCCAAGTAATGAATGTTTTATTTTCTTTTTGTGAACAAAATAAATAAATCAAGAATCTTCAATGTGAAAGCATGTCATGAGTTATTTCTATAATCTTACGTGAAGGCTATTCAACATAAGACATGCAATGTAGCAAATCAAATCAATTTTCTCACGAGGCTAAAATGAAATCTCTCATTATTCATACTCAAAATTGCTCGTTTGTTTTTCATGTATTCTTAAATGATTAGATATCACATTTTACTTTCTCCTCCGTTTCATTAGCACTAAATGTCATTATGCCAATTATTGTCTCTCAATTATGCAAATTCCTATTAAAAAAGTAATTGATATAAAAGTATTAAAAATAATAGGAAATCTAAGGTTGACACTTAATACCAAAGCTAAATGATGATTTACTAATTAATTTTTTTTAACTTTAGTGATGATGTGAACTTTCTTATATGGGCCATGCATTTGCAAATTAAAGTTGGTAAATAACGCGTGCTTAGTTGTTTTGGGTGTTAACCTCTCGATCCTCTTCGGAAGAAAGAGGTCTTGATGATTTGGAGTTCGGCAAGAACTGTTTTGTCTAGGAATCAAACTCAGGTTTTTCTGAATGATCTGTTCTTGATGAAGCTCATTAACCACTTGAGTCGAATTACTTGGTGGAACTCATTATCGCTTGCTTAGTTTAACTCAGATTTATAAAATAATTTACTAGAAAGAAATATTTCTTTAGCAATGATAAAAAATAAGCATGTATATAGTATTTCTCTAAGAAATTATTGTAGTAAATAGAACTATTGATAAAAGTGATTGAGGTTAGTGACATTAACTAACCAATACCTTAATGATTCAACAAAAGCCCAAAATTGTGCAAGCCTAGGGAGAGAAAAGAGCCAAACTTTTTCTTATCTTTTTCATCCTTGAATGGCATTGGTGATTAGATGGTCAAAATTATCATCTTGTGAGCTTAGATCATTGAAAAGAAAAATATGATAGACAAATTAAAGTAGCAAAGTAACGATCGTGTGGTGAAGAGTACTAAATTGTTGGAAACAAAAAGGGCTTGAACTCACTCTTTTAAACCTCTTGGCCATGTTGGCAATTTGGCTCTTTGACAGGCAAAAGCCTGAGATGCATGATCTAGCTTTCTTTATTGGTCTAAATTCTCACAAGTTGCTTTCTTTATATCAATCACAAAGAAAAATTATCACTACCCGAAATTTATCATTGAATCTAAATGATTAGAGTTGAATGGAAGTGAATCTCTTTAGACCAAGACTTTGTTTAAAAGATAACAAGACCCTAAACACTTAGACCATAAAATATTGGCACATAAAACAACTTTGTGACCCAGAGGTTTATCTAGGAGTACAAGTAAAAGGTAAGTCCTCCAAAGAAATACTTAAGAGATTACGGGCCAAACAAAGAAAGGAGAGTATCTCCTAAATATAATAGAGTTTAGGTTCTATCATTAAAGCTTAGATAGCTTCTTTTCCCATCCTATTAGCTTCTCCCACGCCTTATTCAATCCGGATTATAGAATCTGAACGACATAAAAACCTCCAAAAAACACATTGAAATGTTTCAAATTTTAAAATTCGAATAGGACATGCGAGAAACTCATAGGATGGAAAAAATATCATTCTAAAGCTTGTAATTATTGATTTTCTATTTACCGAAAAAGAAAACTATAGATTTGCTAGAGGCCCAAGGGAAAGATAATTTCTCAAGAGGTGTCTTTGGTGATGATTTTGGACAAATTTTTACTTAGATAGTCATCAATGTGAAGCAATGACTTTAGGCCTAAAAACATAATTACTTAGTATTAGTAACTGATTTTAACTTTGAAAGAAAGTCTATCATAAGTACAGAAGACCTAACCTTAAGCTCTTCCTTTTAAAGCTACTCACTCTTGGGGCAACCCTAATTTTGGAGTCGAGGTCTTACTTAAAGTTAATATTCAAGAGATATGGGAAATGAAAGTTGCATTATATCTATTTGCACTTTGTCTAAGAGTACAGAAGCGCAAAACACTAAACTTATATGTTTGGTTGAGGAGAGGGGAACACAATTTTTTTAGAATCAATTTTAGCTCCTCCAATATTAGGGGATTTAGTGGAAAAAGAATATGTATGTATTTATAATTTTTTATAGGCATTAGCTAAAGTAATGTTAGATACTTACATTAATTATCATATTAAATAACATAGTTAAATTAAAAATATAAATTAGGACTTATCTTTGTTAAGATTAATCCCCTTCTCTGGTCTAAACCAAACATAACATCTTGTTTCTGGGGTATCTTGCTAAGTCTATTTCCTCAATTGTATTTTTGTTTTGGTTAAGCTAGTTTGTTTATCATCTTTTTTTCCATGGATGTATTATTATAAATATTGGCACTCTTGTGCTTGATCATTATTAAAAAAAATTCTTTTGCCTTTTGAAAATAAATAAATTTTCCTTCTCATTTCCTCTCCTTCATCAAATTTAAAATACCAGCTTCTCTATACTATCGAAGATTAACCCCAAGTGGTGGACGCATAGAATATGTAAATGTTGTAAACTCCAGAGTATTTTAGTTTAATTTCTCCTAAAAAAAAAATAATACATATGCTTCTTTGCCTTTTTTTAACCAGAAAATGTATGGTTCCATTTCTAAGGAGCCAAAATTGATTTTGAAGATGTAGAATTGGTTAACATGTTTCTTTTCTTTAAAGTAGAATTGATTTTTTTCTCTAAAATTGATTTTATCTGAAGCTAACATTTGTAACTTCTAATTTTAAATTTGAGTTTTAAATTTAAATTTATCATTCAACTCATTTCTACATAAATGTATCCAAATACTTTATCTTCAATTCATTTAAAATCAATTTTTTTTCCCAGAATCATACCTACACTGAATAAAAAATTAAACTTTATGAAAGTGTCTCTTGGGAGTAGTGAATTCATATCTAAAAAGGAGGTCATTTGTCAGGGAACTCGAAAATGATACCGTCCCTAAATATGAGTATGAAAAGTCAGTGACGACTCCATAACATTGAGAATATTCGCACTAAGGTAAGGTCAATCATTTGTGTAAGTTTTACTATTTTGTAAGTTTTCACTTTGATCGTATGTGTTTTTCTACTTGACCAATAGTTTAAACTTCTTTGGGTGAAAAGAATTGGACAAGCAAATGTCTGGCCATTTATATGTAATCAGATTTGAATGCTCAACTTTTTACCGAGCATATTAACATAATGTAAATATTCTTTTTGGCACTATGATTGGTGGAAATTAAATAATGTCTGCTATGGTTGCATATATATAATGCCAAAAGTTTTTTACTGAGCATATTAACATTATGTAAATACTCTTTTTGGAACTATGATGGGTGGAAATTAATTAATGTCTTTGCTATGCTCGGTTGCATATATATATAATTCCAAAAATATCTTTATAAGTTTATGTGTAACCCGGCTTTTGATTCTTAGCAGAATAATTTTTGGTTAAACTAAATTTATCTTACGATATAACTCTAGATTATTAGGGTCCAGTTTTTCGTAAATGGGAGGGTTAACATAAAAAATTAATATAAAGAATGATGTGGTAAGAATCATCCTCGAGTAATATATTGTGTTTATAAGTTGTGGGTATTTATCATCTTAGGAATTGGCTTTGTAGAGTTGTATTAGGTCAAACTTGAATTATAATATGATATATAAGGATCTTTAATACTTATCAAGTTGGACCACCAACTATTGCATCACCACTATTGGTTGGTTTGGGTTATATAGGTCACACTACAAATGTCCGGTACTGAACTTAAGAGAATGTGCGAAGAGTTTCACATTTTTTGATATCATTATATATGACATGATAATGTTTTTATAAATGATAGATAATCTTTATCTTTTAAATAAATCAATTTAGGATTTAGCTAGGTCCAACTTAAATTATAATGTTTTTCAACCTTCATAACAATATATATCAAAAGTAAAATGAAATTAGTTATCAAGTCTACTCTAACTTTGAGAGTAAATTAACAAGTTTACTCCCACTTGTTTTTGACCAAAAAAAACCTTATATACTTCCACTAAAAACATGAAGGAGTGAGTTAGCAAGTCTACTTTCATTTTGAGGGTAAGTTAGCAAGTATGCTCTCACTTTGGGAGTAAGTTAGCAAGTCTACTCTCACTTCAGAAGTAAGTTAACACGTTTGCTCCCACTTGATTTTAGATAAGATAAAATTGGTTTTTTAGTAATAAAAAAAAACGGAAAGTATGTTTGCTGACTTACTTCCAAATGGAAGTAAACTTGTTAACTTACTCCTTTATAATTTTGGGTGAGATTAGGTTAGCAGTCCTATATATTTTATATATGGCAGCACTTGTTACTAATAAACTCATTAAACAATAATGCAGCACATCATGGAATATGTGAAAAATAGTTTACACAAATGGTGAATAAATTAACTGTTTTCTATATGTATTTGTTTTTAATTTTCACCATGAATTGGACTAACATCACTGCATAAACACGCAATAAATAGAGAAAAGACATAGAAACACAACAAAGTTGTCATTTTCATTAATAGAAAAGAGGCCATTTTGATTTGCTAGATCGCATTTTGTGTGTAGCTATTGAGGATGGCTATGGTTCAATATTTCTACCAAGTAACTCTCCTTCCCTTCGAATCCATAATTTTTGTTTAAGGCTAAGTGGGGCTAAGATTTTTGTTATTATTAATCTAATCATTGTATGTTAGAAAATATTATCATAGGGTCTCTCAAGCTAGTGTCCCTTTGTTATAGCTTTCTAGCTTGCTTTACCTTAATCTTCTTTTCTTATTTTCCATCATTTTGTCCTATCCAAGGAAGTACATACATTTCATATTAGATTCTCTCTTTCTTTATTTAACGCATAGTAGGGGCTAAACCCTAATGTAAAGAGAGAGAAAAAAAACTCAAAATCCTTAGGAAATGCAGCACTCCTATCAATTAGAGAGACAAAACTAAGAATTATATTAAAAATTCTATACAAAAAAGACATCTATAAGCCATATTTGGAAAATTCCACTTGATTCACGATAAATATGAGATAAAGAGAAATCAGCTAACTGACGCAAGATAGTAAGGATCTCATTCACCAAAAGATAGTAGTTGAGGGAACAATAAGAGATCAAAAGTGTATGTGACACACTTCCTGACTTCTCGACCAAACCCTAAAAATATGAAATAAAGATTAAGAAGAAACACAAATTGGAAAAATACTAAACCAAGCCAACTTACAATGAATATGTATGTTGTTCCTTAGGAGGTAAATACGTCGTAAACAAAATATTACTGATTAACAAATTAGTAGTTATGTAAATTTCTACAAATTGAACCATATATCTTCATTCTCGTGTGCCCTATTTTGGATTCTAAAATCCAAAAAATGGAGGGTTTATGGTGGAATTTTTGAATGTATTACACCTTTCAAAATATACAATCCAAAAAAATCAAATTTTTATTGCTTGTTATATAACTATATTTCATGATGTGTAGCATAAGCTGCTCCTTATTGGCTCTAGTCTTAGGGTGACCCTCCACAAGTAGGTTCAAGGTACAATCAATAAAGAAGCCAAACATATATTGTATAGGAATAGTCTACAAGAAAAAAGGAACCTATGTAGCCCACCAATAAACAGACATTTGTCTCAAAATCAATTTTGGTTGTAAAATAACAAAAATATTACCCTATATAAGTTTATTCGTTCTTAAATGTTAGGCAAAGCAAAAGGCTTATCCTCCAAGAATCTTGTAGCACTTTTGTGTTTCAGAGCCGTGCCACGACAAAATCAATTTTGGGTCAAGATAGCACTGAATGTGTGCTTGATTACAGGGTGATGAAAATAAATTTTGATTGAATTGATTTTATTAGTTAGTGAAACTAAAGTAAAATTATTTATGTTTAAATACATGAAAACACTGTTAAGAGTCCTACATCGGATAAGAGATGGTCAAACAATATGTTTATAAGGGAGGGCAATTATCACCTCATAAGCCGGTTTTCTGGGATCGTGTTAGGTTCAACCACGATTTCTAAGATGGTATTAGAGCCTCTTCAAGATTAATTGAGTCACCTGCTATCAGGTTTTCGCTGTTAGGTCACCCACCATTTATGTCCACGAACCAAGCCAATAATGATGGTCGTGAGGGGGTGTGTTAAGAGTCCAACATCGGATAAGAGATGGTCTGACAGTGTGTTTATAAGTGGGGGCAATCTTCACCTCACAAGCCGGTTTTGTGGGGCCGTATTAAGCTCAACCATAATTTTTAGAAAACGCTACACTTAGAGTCAAAATTACATATTATAGCTTTAAGTTAGAATTAAAATTGAATCTAAAGATAAAAATCAATTTTATTAATCGAGAACCTCCGAACATACCAAAATAATTTTTGAAGTCTTTAGAATTACTTTTGACTCCTCCAAAAGAGAATCCAAACATAAGCTAAGTTATGAACAATATGTATGAAGAAATCACAAGCAATGTTGAAGGGAAGATGGATACAAACAAATCAAGAAGAAGCAGGGGACAGAATAGAAATGACATGAAAGAACAAAATAGTGAAACAAATCCTCAAGAGGGTGCATATCACAGCATATCTTATACTAATAATTTCATGCTATTATAGCATTTTTATACTTCAATTTGGTATTCAAGTATATTTGGGGTGTCAATGTGTCATCTCATGTTTGGAGTGAAAAGAAAGTGTATCACGCATGATGTTGTTATTAATTGAGTTCAGCTGAATATGCAAAAGATAGTTAGTGGAATTGATCAATGTTAGAAGATGGTCAGGGATAAAAGTAAAGGTTGAAAAAAGCTTCAATGTTTTACTATGAGTGGTGGTCAAATTTTGTATTATATTTATCTTCTTATTGTAAGGGATATTCCTTATACTCCCTCCTTTTAGGAAATTTTGTTTCATTTCAATTAAAATGTATACTTAAATTCTAGAATAAGATTCATTCTTAGCTAACATTTATTAACCACTTGATATTAAGTACTTGAATGTTTGCTTTGGTTTTTTGATAAACAACCTTGACATGCATTTAATAATTGGCTCATTTCTCTAGATGTTTTCTTATTTTCATTTATTGTTTTCACTTTTAATAACAAAATTATTGGCTTACTTTTAATTTATTTCTATTTTCAACTATATTTAGAAAAACAGAGAATATAGAAAATATTTTCTCAAATAAATGGTTTCTACTATTATTCCTTGCTAACTATGTAAATAATGTAATCAAAAATTGATTTTGAGGATCAAATATAGACCTCTAATTATTTGTATATACTTGAAAGAATATTTTTTTTCTTTGTGAAATTTTTTCTGCAATTTATATAGGCTTCAACACTATAATTTCTGGACTTGTATTTTTTAGTTGGCTGATTTCTTTATAACTTTGAAGTTTAGTGATTTTGGCAACCATGTGTCCTAAATCTTCCGCATACACATGGTCTAAGAAGGGGTTCCATCATTTTGGTGTATTGTACGCAGTTTTATCATATTTTTTTAAAAAAAAAGGTTGTTTTCAGGACTTGAAGCTTAGTAATGGCGGTAACTATAGCCAATTAAGTTGCAGATGGACTAGTCAAATATGAATTGAGTTCGGGTTCTAGTTTTAGGATCTTTGAATTTTCTCCGTCTCCGAATTTTATATAAAATGTTTTGTTAGCGGATGTCTCTTGTACTGTTTTTTCTATATGTTTCTAGTATCTTGGTGGAGATTAACCCCTTTTATTCAAAAAAAAAAAAACTATAATCGGAAAAATAATAATAATATACCCTGAGATGAGTTTTCCATGATATGTTTGGGACAAGCTAGTTTTCTCAGTCACTTGAATCCAAGGTTAGATTAAGGACTTTTAATTCTCCAAAAGCTTTAAAAATATCTTCTATGTTTAATTTCCTATTGTTATGATGTGATTGGATTATTATCAATGATCACGCTGAAGCTTAATTATATTAGGACGTAATCATCAGACAAAGTGGCAGATGCTAAATGGCAGTGGCACTTAACCATTATATAAAATCAAATTAGGTTCCATCATTTTCTTAATTAACAATCTAATTATCATAGCCGTGTGTGTTGTTTTTTATTTTATTTTATTTTTGAAAAAGATCGTTGGTGTGTTATTGGATAATCTTTGACAATTTTGTCACTACCTCATTAGCAGCAACAACAACTACATATATAATTGCAATTAACTTTGATGATGAGAGACATTAATTTTTGCGTGCCCCCAATAAAAAATTGGAGATACTATTGGTCAATGACCAAATTGCATTATAAAATAAAACCACTATACTAGTACTTTCTTATCCACATTTTTGCTAGTGCCCCAAACTTAAAAGAAGTACGTAAGCCATATATATAATTATGAATTGTACGTGCAAGTAAAATGCTACTTCAAGCAATATAGCTTGAACTAATTGTATATATAATTAGTTATGCAATGAGATTTTTTTTTTTTTTATAAGCATTATGCAATGAGATTATGAAATAACATCAACAACAACTAATCTTATCCCATTAAATTGGTCGGCTACATTGATCAAATTACGTCGTAATGTTATATCATAAATCATATTTGGATCTAAGTCATTAACCTCTCAATATTTCCCGATAGTTTCTCTTAAAGTTTTTATAGGTCTTCCTCTACCTCTTTTGATCTTACTCTCTTTCATATGATCCACTCTTTGTACGACAACATCCCCGACTCCTCTCTCTACATGCTCAAACCACTTAAGCCTATTTTCTATCACCTTTTCTACTATAGGTGTCACTCTAACTCTCTTTAATGGTGTAATTCTAAATCGCATCCCTTCTAGTATATCACTCATCCAACACAACATTTTCATCTCTACTACGCTTACTTGATTTTCGTGTTGGTTCTTAACCACCCAACACTCTGTATCATATAACATCGTCGGTCTGACCGTTGTCCAATAGAATTTTCCTTTGAACTTAAATGATACTTTCTTATCGCATAAAACACTCGAGGCTCCTCTCCATTTCGACCACCCAACTTACCTACGATGATTTACATTTGCTTCTATTTCTCCGTCATTGTATAGATTTGACAAAGTTTTACGTTGGCTGTTGAGGCCTAACACAACCCTATTTCAAAACTAAAAATTTAACTACCTGATCCTTTGAAGCTCAAGTAGGTAAAATCAAAATAATTATTGATTACAAATCAATTTTCTTTTGTCTGAACTTTCTGGTTAATGGGGAAAAGAGCAAAGGTAATTAACTTGAAGTTTGATCATGAGGTAAATAAAGTCTGATCAATAATTATTTTTGTCATGATTCGATCTAGGGTACTTCGGTTAATTCGACTTTCACCAAAACTCATCAAGCCATATGGTCCTTCATATTATTGATAATCTTGGTCAAATAAGACTAATGTGACTTCAATTGTCGCATTCTCATAGCAAGTGACATAAAAACGATGATGCCCCGATATCATGGTTGCAGCTCCTTTTATTTAAATTTTTTAGAGACATTAACTGGTTGTACTAGCCTTTGAAGGGGGATATTGTAATCATGCTTGGCTAATACAATACCTTTCCACATGCTAAAGAAAATAAAGCATGAAAATTGCAATATACCTTTAAGATTCTTGCTGAAAAAAATGTCGTATGAAAAAGCTTATAATAAAGTACTAAAGTACTATATATCCAATATGAAAGATTCTTATGTCTTGATCCTTCATCCTCTTACTTCCCATGAATTCTGTAAAATTGTTTTTGTTTGGTCTTTAGATCAACAATGTGTTATGCTTGGTATAGTTTTGGTTGATGTAAAGGAAAGAAATGAATTGATTGATTAAATGTTTGTGTATATTTGATGAAATCTCAACCTTTCTTGTCATGAGAAATGTGGGTTGTGATAGTGGGGTGCACATATATATTTTCATGTGACATCTCCAACCCATGCTTACTCCCCAAAATTAAAAAAGGAGAAATAATAGACCCCACGACACGAAACCAAAAATGTACAAGAGAAAGTAGAATGAATTATAAATTTCAAAACTATGTAATAAAAAATTAGTAAACATGTGGTAACGGTTCAGTATGCATATAGTTGGAAATTAAATAGTGCATTAGAATGTTTAAGTTTTTTGTACCAAAAAAAAAATGTTTAAGTTTTTTTTTGAAGGGAGAATGTGTAAGTTGTTTTTTTAAATTAAAATACCTATGGTATATATAATATATTCTTTTTAAATAGTTGACGTACATGCGCCCGTAGAAAAGAAAAGTTGAAGTACATGCGCCGTCATTGTAACATAAAGTAATTACACAAATTACGTTATAAAAAATTTATAGTGTTTTGTTTCTAAAAAGAATTTATAGTGTTTGGATAGAGATTACTCTAAGATAGACTATCAACTCAGGTTGAATAATGGAGGAGAGGTGTTATACAAAAAAAATTGAGAGGGTTATATATACGATCTCTTCAATGTTTTTTAATGACGAGATCATACACATAATCTTATCAATTTCTTTTTCACAATTAAGAGAATTCAAATCCACATCAACAATGTTGTGTATTTTGTTTTAGAGAAGTTGAAACTGCTAATCACTAAGTCGTAGGTTGTTCAAATAGATGAATTAGAATTCTTCAAGGCGGAAAGGTGGATTGATAGATAACTTTTTACTCTTTAAAGATGTAAGAAAAAGTGGTAAGAATTGTTGCGTTTGATTTGTGAGTTATGATCATCTTCATTTATCAAAATAAATAGAAGATGTCATTTAGAGAGATACAAATAAAAGTAAATGGTCGATCCTACCACTAAATATGTCCCACCACTATTAATTATTTTATAAATTTTTTCAAACTTTTTTATGTCCTTCTCTTACTAAGTGGAAGAAATGAAGATGATCCTAACCCTTACTATGGCTAGCAACGGTGTGGTGCATATGGTTGGCGTGTAACTATATTCTCTTCAATGTGAAAGTAAAGAATATTGCGAAGGTGGTTAATAGGATTAAGCAGGTGACATAGTCTTGGTTTATTTATAGAGAAGGTAAAAAAAAATTTGACAAAATAAAAATAAGAATCTTATTATTGTAAATTGGTGGACAAATTCACTAACTTGTTTCTAATGTATTTGAGTTGAGTTGTTGTAATTGTTTTTTAGTACCATCGTTACTCAAGTTAATAAATTGTTTTGTTTATTAATAAAAGTTAAACATTAGTAATATAACTTGTAACAATGGCAAAAGATTTGGGTTATGCGGAGTATGTTTGCTATTCTGATTGTTTGCATTAATTTTATTAATGGCCCCATTGAAAGGTACCATATATATGATGTCCTTATCCAAGACATAAAACATTTGCTCCATCAAATCAATGTGACAGTTTCACACACTCTTAGAGAAGGGAACCAATGTGCAGACTTCATGACAAAGTTTGGAGCTTCTTCTGATATTGATCTTCTTCTTCATGAGTCGCTCCCTGATGGTCTTATTAATCTTTTCAAAAGCGATGTTGATGACACTTTGTTCCTCCGGGAGTAGTTAGCTTTTTTTTGTTTAGTTTTGTTTTGTTGTTTCTTCCTTTTATCATTGTAACCAAAAAATAATAATCTTTCCTCTTTTTTGATAATAATGTCGATTTAAGTTCGAAAAGAGGAAAAACTACACTAAAATTAAACGAGAGGTTGTAATTTCATTACATCAAATGAAAGTAAATAACTAATTTGAGTCAAATATAACTTATATAATGTGATTATATATTGACATTGTAGAAAAAGCCTACCGAGACACTAACCCATTATATGAACATTAATTTTTTTGTCAAGTAACATAATAGCTACAGCTCACACCTTTTATTTAAATGTAAAGAAGTGGGGTGTCAAGAATTCGAAGTTTGACATTTACATATATTATACAATGTACTTACCATATGACTAAGTTCATGGGAACTATATGAAAATTAATTAAAATTCTAAAAATATTACATTTTTCACATAAAAATCCTTAATATAAAAAGTTAAATGTTAAATAAATATTTAAGATATGTACTTAAAAATGGAACATAAAAATTAGGGAATTAATCGTTGAGTTGACGGTATGAGCAATAGGGCTGGAGAATGGTGGAATGGGTAGCCATGCGTGCTCGTTAGCATGGGCCCCACAAATTACATCTATCGTGCACTCGCGTTTCTCCTCTTCTTTGTCCTTTTTCGTGGAATTTTTCTGCCAAGTGTCAAACGTATGCAAAATTAACTTCTTTTTTTTTATGATAAAAAAATGCTAAACCGAAAAGCAACTCCAAAATTACACTAGGTATGTAAACCCCAGAAAATGTCATCAAATAAGAGATTTAAAATCTTTTTTTTTTCAATTCGTTATCTGAGTCAAGGATTACTAATTTGAGTGGACCAATCTCATCATCTACTTGTGGGGGTCTCATTTAAAGCCAGATCAAACTCTGTATGGACTTGTCCATCGAAATTGGCACCAGAGGAAATCGAACCTGAAATCTTGAGAGAAGCACACTCCAAGATTTTCAAGAAACCACTAGGTTAACCTCAAATGAGTTAAGAGACTCAAAATCTTATTTAGAGGATTCATCGTAATGTCAAAGTAATATAAAAAGAAGTTAAAACTTGTTAATCAATCAACACTTCTATTTTTCTCGTAGTAAGTATGGTTGAATTGCATATGTAAGTTTCACTTTAAAAACTCTTGTATACGACACATTAGGGTAGAAATTTTTTCATCAATTTTGACGTTTTTCTCTCTGATCATGCCAACACAGTTTTTGAGTCGGTTTCCACATGAGTGGTGAAATCTTCGTCTCCAAACAAACTATATTTCCAAGTATATTTCTCATATTTTACCACTAAAAGCATCACAAGTGTCTATTTTGTGCAAGTACTCTTTATACAAAATTAACTTTAATGTAAAATAAATAAATTAATGCAGGTCTCACGAATTAAAAGTAAAAGGATATTTCTTATTTTTACACTAAATCTGCGTAATATTATAGTCTTCAACAAATAAGAACAAAAAATTGAAAGCTGCTTCGATTTGTTGATGTTATTTTATTTAATCTAATAAAATTAATTTATGCTAAGATGCTCAGGTCTCTTAATTTTTCAAGAACATTTACATGGGATATTTAGAATTTTTTCTAATAATTTTTTTAGGTGAGTTGTACATCGAGGTTCACAAAAGTCAGAGCAGATTTTAAAACTCAAATAATATTTACATAAGTACTTATAGATCAACCTCGTAGATGTTTAAGCTAATATAATAAGTGAGAGACTCCATAATATTAAATTCTCTTTATGTGATTGTTCTCAAATAGTTTGAATTAAGAGACAAGTAGATGAAAGTTATGGATTAAAATTCAAACAAAAGAAGAAAAATGCAATGATGTGATAGAATTTATTCATCTAATAGTTAAAAAATAGTGTACCATATACTAGATTTATATCATTTGTGTGATATAGTTTTAATCCAAAAGTAAAAGTCAGTATGATATAGTTGTCCACTTGTCCTTATGGTTGAAAATCCTTTTAAATTTTTTTAAGATAAGTTGGCTTATAGCATTTTGATTTGACAAAACCGATGCATGGTAAGTACTACTAAGTACATGTACAATGTAGAGTACAAGTATAAAGGTAAGTGATCGATATGCTGCTGGTCATCTCAGTCTCCTAGAATAAATACATAATTTTTTTTTTAGGAAGAACAAATACTAGAATTAATAATTCAAGATTACAACTCTTTTATAAAATAATTATTAAAAAAAAAGTTTCAAGATACAACTTTTAGACATATTTATTTACTCAACAAGAAAAATTAGACATCTAAAGAAAATATATTAGACATATTATCTCGTCTTTCTCTTTTATATAAAAAAGTAGTTAAAAAATAAATAAATTATCAATATTAGCTTTAACTAACGGGTCACGATAACTTGTGTTCTTAGACACATGTTATGGATTCTATAAATAATAAATATTTATTACAAATCATTAATTTTCAATTTTTAGAAGAATAAATTGCCACAATTTTTTAGACAAAATTTTCTATTTAAATATCCTTAACATGGACCTTAAGGACACAAGTTAATATTTCCCTTGCCTAAATCATATCCTCTATCAAATGATATAAGCATTAATATTTTTTGGGGAACTAAGCATAATAGTAGTACATTGTAATCATATTGAAACACTTTAATGTAAGTTTCCACATGTGTGAAAAAATAAATAAAGACAAAGTAAAGAACAATCAAAAGACAAGAATGAAAGATGGGTCAAAATCTGTCTTATGATATTGTTGACCATTCAATCCACTCAACTCAACTAGACACACACGGGTAAGTGCATAGCATTTGTCTAACAAGATTTCATGTTTCTCATCTTTCTCAATGCATTTAGCTGGCTTAAGGGTTAGTGGAATATACAATTTAAAGTATAATTCTTGTTCAATAATTTCCACTACATTTGTTATATATGACTTTTTTCCATGAATGGTTAAGATATCCATTCAATCTCTTTTCTTTCCATTTTTCCTAAATGAGTAATTAAGCTTGTGTCAATTTGTCAAAAAATTTAATTAAATTTGTGCCAAAATAGCAAATAATATAACAACATTCAATAAACTAAATGGATATCAATTTGAGGAAGTAGTTCAGAGAGAAAATGATCAATGTCTTGGATAACAATGTTTGAAATAGTGTCCCTCTAGTGATCACTTGTTCCCCATTAGAATTTCCCTAGCATTCTTGTAATAATATAATTTTTGACACAATTTGAGGTATATGGTCCATATACTAAAGAGGCAGTTTAGAGTCTCATGAACTTAGCTTAGTTGGTAAAGACAATGCATAATATATGCAAAGTCCAGGGTTCGAACCTCGGACATCACCCAAAAAAAAGAGACAATTTAGAATAGGTTAGAAATATCATAGGTTTTAAATTTCTGTCCACAATCGTAATTGTAGTTGCAATATAAAAGTTTTGGAGGTCTCATTAACGATATTTTTAACAATTGTAGACATATCAAACAGGCCGGCCTAAGTCATAAAGAGACGAAGACAATCTAATATTAAACCTTTTAGACCATATAATAGTAAAATTACTAAATTTTGGTTTAATTTTTTCTTGCAGTTTTTTCACACTAAATCATCATTTTTTTTTTCAAACTCGAAAGAACTGACTTATATGTGGTTCAACCCCACCGTCCACTAACAAAGGATTTAATAAATTATTATAATCTATTTTGTTAAATATTCCTTTTGAAGATCTATAGCACTTGCTTTGGCATCCTTACGTTTTATCCGGTACTTTTCCACCATACTCAAATTTCATATTAAAAAAATAAATTCTATAATAGAAAAAGATATATTCGAATAGAATATATCGAGAAATAAGATATAAACGAGTAGTGAGAATCGAACCCGCATCGTTAGCTTGGTAGACTAAGGGTTATAGTAACTTCAATTGTGACTATAACTACAACAATTACTCTACTCTAAACATTGGTGGTACGTTGCAATTATTTTATTTTACTTCTGAAAGATAGTCTATACTCTATACTAAAATAAAAAGCATCAATCACTGGCTATGGAAACTTTCTCAAATTAGCACCAAGTAAAAGACAAAGATGTGGAAAAGAAATGTAACCACCTACTTTACAATTTAGAAAGTTTGCAACATAACAAAAATGTATCCTTTACATTTGCCTTGATAATATAGCATTGATTTTCTATTTTGTTTGTATACAAATGAATTGACGAGCACCTCCTCAAACTCATAGATGTAACTATGAGATCCTGAATTCAAACCTAATAAAAATGTTCGGTCTAACAATATTGGTCCTACGAGTTAAGCTATACATTTTGGACGGCATAACCAAATATTTTAACATTACACCTTATATTAATAAATACCTATTCATATCTTTAACTGTTCACCATCATGAAACCATGTTCAAATTAATTAAGGGCAATTTGATGTAGAATAACTATAAGAATATGCCAGTAAATATGTAAATTTAAAATCAATGGTAACTTTAAAGTTTACTACAGAATAGGCATGTGGAACTAACGCAGTGGGCATAATGCATTAATTCAACATTTAAGCTGGCATACAATTGGCATGTGGAACTGAAACTTCTAGTTGTGTTCCCTTCATTGTGATTATACTGTTGAAGTCGTCATTACCATGGCTTAATAATATACTTTGATTATCAAGTACCTAACCCTACTAAATAAAACAAGTGATTGCTGATGGGTCAGTGATTTGGCTTCTATTTAACCCACATATACACATTTTGTTTGAGGTCCCAATAGAAGTGGTCCTTGAGTCATCAATATTCTTAAATTTTCTTTATTTGTCTCTCATGGTTGTTACCAATTTAGAAAGTTGTGAATTTCACAATTACCTTTTTTTTTATCTCAAGTCTCTTACACCATTTTTTCCGATATGGTATGTATAGAGTCCTGTGCAAGTTATCACGATTTTATCCTTTGTAAAAGACGGAAAATAGCTTATAAAAAATCACACTCCTTAATCTACTGAGGCGTCTTTAACACATGACAAAATTGTGATTTGTAAATTGAAATTGGTGTAGCAGACTTGAAATTGGAACTTTTGTGCAAGTAATAGGTCCTACGCCACACTCGATTACTTAAAATATTTTTAGGCACGAAACTGTGGTCCTATGTTTGTAAGACATACATCAACTGACAATGTCAATATTGTTAGGCTGCATAACTTCATCTCAGGTTGAACCGGGATGTTATAGTTGTGTGTGTGAATGTGTTTTAATAGTGTTTGTCATTTAGGTGAGGGGAATTTTTTGTGTCCCTATCCAATAATCTATTTTGTGAATGGGAGCAAAGCTTCTAATTTTAATATAAATAAAATAAACCAATGATATTATACTCGTTTCTTTGAAGTTGGACCCTCTAATTAAAATTTCTTAAGTTCCCTCAACTCAAATATCAAATTGCCTACTTTGGACATAATGTAATTTGTTACTTGAGATTTTTTTTTCCATTGAGTAGTGATTGCAGTTATGATACAATCTTCCAAACAATAAAATATTACAAATAAGGATGATGCAACCTTAATTAATTACAATTGCAATGAATGATTGAAGAAACCTCAAAAAAACATTAACTTACAACCACAATTTTGATTATACTTTAAAACATTGATTATATTTAGTCCAATAAAATCTGAGCCAACCTAATAAGCCTTTCTCAACCTTGTTTTTCCACAATTCCACCAAAATCTTATGTCATTTAAGTGAATACTATCCACATCAAAACAGATAATAAGCTTGGAAGTACAAACACACTATTATTATATATTATAATAAAAATGACTTTAAACTCCAAACATTGTATTGTGCTTGCTTTCAACATAACAGTCTTCCATTATAGTTATTATACTCCCCATGATGTGAAATCCCTCTGGCTCTATATTACGTAAGCATATTTTTTTTCTTCAAAATGATTATATCCACAAAACCAAATCGCATTCACTCTTTGGGCCACTTGTGTGCATCATACATATGCATAAACATGTCACATGTATGTTGTTATGCACATAAATGCACACAAATGAAATTAGAGTTTTTTTTCCTTGATGAAATACCTATACACATTAAACTCTTCAACACTAAGAGAGCTTCTAATGATGCAATGGGTAAGGTAAGAATCAAATCCTATATATAAGAACCCTAATTTAACTCAAGTGGTTAAGGAAGTTCAATGAAAGTCAAATCGATTAAGAGTGTGAAGTTCAAACCGCGTCTTAAATAATTAGTAATACTTTACTTATTTTTCGTATGAACTTCAAATACACAGAGCCACTTTTTCTTGAAAATTGTCGGGTTAAAAAATTCACCACATGTGCATGATGTGCATCTCCGACACGATCTCAACGGCATGAGCTTCAAATGATGTAATGAGTTAGGTAAGGATCAATTCTTATATATAAGAACCCACACGCAAAGGAGTATGCATAAATAGAGAGATGTTCAAGTACAACTAATTAAATTCATCACATACTTACTAGGATTTTGGACTGAAATCATTAATGAACTTTAAGGAATGTTGAATCGATCAAAAGTACGGAGTTCAAATCTTGGTTGGAACAATTCTTTACCAGAATATATTTATTTTCCGGAAGAACTTTCTACTAACAAAACCCTTCCCCCTTGAAGCCAAAAAGTTTTAAAATAATAAGCCACATATACATGATGTGCATGGCATTCCATCAAAATACAATAAGCTTAATTATAACAAAACATCAACATTGCGAACTCTACTATTATCCAAGTAGGGCCAATTCATCAATTTCCCCTTCCTATATAATACCTACTCTGCTCACCTCACTCTTCAAACTCAATTGAACCTTCCATCACTCTTATTCCTCAACAAAACCCTTTCAATCCTTAAATTTCCTCATATATTCCTTTAAAAAAAAACCATGCAAACAAGAGAAGTAACAACCGGACTCAATTACATGCTACCATCAAACACATCACCTTATCTACAAAACTATAACAACATGATTCAAAATAACAACATTTCCTCATATCAACTCCAAAAATTCTCAAACCAATTATATGGTAATTACCTAAACACCCCTCATCAACAATTTCCTGACTTCAACTATAGTCCACAATCATCATGCATAAGCAGCAACTCAACTTCTGATGAAGCAGATGAACAAAACCTTAGTCTCATCAATGAGAGGAAACATAGAAGGATGATATCAAACCGCGAATCAGCACGTCGGTCACGCATGAGGAAGCAGAAACACCTTGATGAACTTTGGTCACAAGTTCTTTGGCTGAGGAATGAAAATCACCAACTTATAGAGAAACTTAACCATGTTTCAGAGAATCATGATCAAGTTGTTCAAGAGAATGCTCAGCTTAAAGAAGAAGCTTTGGAACTTCGACAAATGATAAAAGATATGCAGATTCATAGTCCTTTAATCCCTTCTTTTAGTCCTTTGGATGATACATATCTTAGAGATGATTCTTCAAACAATTCCATCTCAAGTTCAATGGATCTTCTTGGCTGATTTGAAGACAATAAAGGCCAAACTTTTATCTATTTGGTTTAATTTCTTTACTTTTTTTAGTTTGTTTGTGTCTTGTGTTGATGTCGAAATCAGTAGTTTTCTCCTCCTTTTGAGCTATGTATGAGGTGAAAAGCATAAATGGCAATAACTTGAGTTGAGTTTCATTATTTGAACCTTTTCACTTCTTTAACTATGAAACTACCTCTCATTGTAAAAAAGTGTAGTCTCTAAATTTGTATGTCTTTAGCAATAAAATTTTATGAGCCTCAAGAGTTAGAGTAAACAAGTGTTTTCATTATAGTCTCTTAATGCATTTAATATTAGGGTTATCCTAGGAAATAATTGTTACATTTTATGTAGAAAAAGTTGTTTATTGATCTTTCGATAAGTTGATGAAAAAACAATTTTCAAGATAAAGTTGCTACTTTAAGTTTCTTATCAAGTGTCATTAGAGCACTTGTTAGCATTTCCCTTAATATTATCATGATTGTGTTTTCTGTTAGTAAGTTTCATCCTCAAATGTATCTTTTGTTAATTAGTTTATAGTCTCGAATGTATTTTCCGTTAGTTAGTTAGTTTAGTTTTCAAATGTTTTTTGTTAATCACTTTAGTACATGAAGTTACGAACAAAAGATGCACTAACTGATGTTTTAGTAATTTTGATACATTCAGAGACTGACAACAATTTTTTCACATATTTAGTGATTAAAATGAAGGTTTACTCCCATAGTTACAAATTTTTTATATTCTTGAGTAATCTAAACATCTAATAAACCATTAAAGAAGCTTAGGAGTTATCTATAAGCATGTTGGCTTAATTTGTTGAACACCTACTTGTAGGACATACAAAAGAGTCAGAAACACCATTATCATATAACATATTCATGTGTAGAAAAATGTATATTGAAAGACTTGATAAATGACCTCATCTTCAAGCAATAACACTAGAGAATTGTGGATGGATAAAAAAGGAAACAAAAGAGAAAACCATATAATATAAAAGATATGAAGCCAAAAGAAATCTAGATGAATGTGAAGCCAAGAAATATATATAATCAAATTAGTATATGATTTGTGTAGAATAATGGAAGTAATTATGTCAGGTGGAATTGGATAGGGAAGGAGTTGGACATGACACTGAATTAAAAAGGTGGTGTAGTGGTCATTGGATGATATGATAGAAAAGTTGCCATAAAAAGGAAAAACATTTGGACATGCCAACCCACTAGAAATTATTATCACACTATTTATTGGCTTTTTCAAGAGCTACCTTGACTGCATATTATTGGAACATAACTTCAGTTTTGGTTTTTTTTACTTTAGGTTTTGATAGGGATCCAACAGAAACTGTGCATATTAATCAGCCAATGATGTACCTTATATTCTATAATATGTTTCTTGATAAAATAATTTTTTCTATAATTTATTATATATTACATAAAAAGTTATATATACAATAATATGTTAATAATTGTAAAACAAAATGTTAATAACTCCTTTAAAAAAAACATAATATATTATTAACTGACATTTTTTTTGAAGGATATTATTAACTGACATTTATTAAATATATATTTACACAAATGAACATAAATATTATTTCTTCCATGCAAGTTCTAATGGAAATATGGAACTTTTCTTTCTAAATTTTAGAGGGCCATCTTTTTTACATTCCTACATGTGATCCTCTTATGTTACAAAATCTTAAGAGACCAACACCATGAATAAGATATTAACATCATAAAATTAGGCACAAGTTTTCAGTTAGTACTTAGTAGTAGGTCGGTAATGCTTTATTTGCTGCTACAAGCTAAAAGTAGTGGAAAAGCTAAACAGTCTTGGCCACAAATAATTTTTCTTTTTAAAACTGAAATAAAAGAAAAATGGGAGTATTGATTCTCCTTTATTCCATCTTATTTTAAACAATTAAAATAATAAAACCTAGTATTATTTTCTATTTCACCTTTCAATCCCTTTTTAGAAGTTCAAATTGAACTTTAATCTATCACTTTGGCTAGTTTACAAGTTTTTTTAATGATCTTTTCTATATATAAACCAATGGGTGAATCACATGTTCATGAATTCAATTATTTCTAATATTTCAGCTAATACATATATAGAGAAAACGATAATCCATTTTATTTTGTTATAAAGTTAATTTTTATGTAAACAATTAGATAAAAAAAACTGCAGATTACTTTGATCATAGAAATTATATATGATACATTTTGTATATTATGACTTAATTTAAAAAAAAAATTGCTTTGTTGATCATCAATAAAAATGAGGTTGATTTTTAAAAAAATCGGGGAAGGTGAAAATTGCCATTAACTAAAAGTGACGATTTTCAGTTTTACACCTTTTCTAGATAGAATTTGAACTCCGTCTCTTGAGACTATAACGTCAAACTCTTATCACTAAATCAATATCTTGCAAACATAAACATGAGGTTGTTGCATGTATTTTCCATTTTTGGTCCATAGATTTCCATTTCATTGGCAAGGTTTTGAATAAAGTGGCAATAGATGGGTATGTGTTTTCTTTAACCAGGAGTCATATATTTAATCATATAAGCGAACCCCATGTTGGAGCATTAAAATATGTTTTGGGTTCAATATATTTTCAATGTGTATAAGTATGAATGCAATAAGGAGCTTTGCTACAATGTGTCTGTGTGTGGAATTAATAGGGTTAAAGAGTGATTGAGACTCAAGATTGATTTTGGGCCTTGAGTTTGGATTATAAAACTCTAGAGAAATACTGTTTAATATTTTTTATGCTGCTATATATAACATACTGTGGAATTTTTAACACCACCTCATGTTTTCTATAGTTTAAAAACATGTGCTAACTTACCTACTTACTAGTTGATCATAACTCATATGCTTAATTTTATAATAATCTTTTTATTTTATTTTTTCTCTTTCAAAAGGCAAGTAAATTTGATATTGAGCCAAGCCATAAAAGGATTGTTCAATATTGGGATTACGCCTAACATTCATAAAGCAAAACTAGAGTAATTGTTTAGAACTAAAAACATAATGATACTTTAACCAAGGCTTTTAAAAAAAAAATCTGTCAAAAAGGCCATGAAAAATAAATAAATAAATAAGAAAAGCAAAGGAAAATGGTCCTAGAAGAGAAGGTGTTGTTCAACCATCCTTGGATCGAGTGTTGTAGGAATTGAGTTTACTTATTTGTTTCTACTTATTCATCAGGTAAGGCATAAAGAGGACGTCGACATCTTTATCTTGAATAAGATATTAACTAACAAGATTAAGTTCCTTCTAAAGTTGCATATCAATATACGTAGCTGCCTCTGTATGTTTCAAAGGCGCAACTACTTCTTGGTTATATTAACTATCTTCATGTTCGTTACTGGTTGCAAAATAAAATGTTTTTGATTACGATTTTGTCCTACCAAGCCATAAGTATAAACAATATCATCGGTGACATTTTATAATGGAAAGACGTGCTTGACTTTGGAGGCTGCTCAAGACGAGCTATCTGGGAGGCAGCATGTTCATATTATATAGTGTGACCTTATGTACCTAGTTGCAATGGTGTTTATGTAGGCGTGATAAGTGTAATATCCGAATCTGCACTAGGGACGACAACATGTTCTACATGAGAGATAACTGGTACTGCATGAGTAATAGGAGATATTTCAAATGCTTTTGAAGACCCAATCCCTTATGGATTATGTTTTTCAACATATTTCTATTTTGTTTTTCAACATATTTCTGAGTAGTACGTTTCGGGAGCAGCTATAGTTTGAAAATATAGATAGACATCCTTTTTCATACCACTCTTGTACACACCTTATGTGGGAGGGTATTTTGGTAATGTGTAACAAAAGATATGTAACTATTTTGGACCCACATTGCCACATGTTGCATTTATGTGTGGGGGTTTAAGGGGTGTATGCCACCTATGTGTGTCTATGTATAAGCACTAGTTTTTTTTACCGCGATCAATTTTTTCAACGTCTGTGGGGGCCAATGACAAACCGTAACATTATGCCTAATCATTTGACAATTTGAACAGTAATTTGGTAGTCATTCATAAATAACTTCTAACTTAAAAGCAAAATTGTCTCGTTCAAACATGATCTCGTCAAATATATGATGTAAAAAATCAACGTCCACTAAAACACGAGTATATTAATAAAAAAAATTCTTTTTTGCATAGCTGTATTAATAGCCAAAGATGTATCTGTTGCAAGTAAACCTCATTTCACTAACAATGGGAACACGGTGAACCTACCCAAAAGTAATTGAAAATTGTTGTTCACACATTTGATAGGGCTGAAAAACACATGTAAAAGATGAATTTACCCCTCAGCAGTTAACTATCGAAGGGTATTTATGTCTTTTACATGTGTTTTTCAGCCCTATCAAATGTGTGAACAACAATTTTCAAAGTAATTTAACTCCTTAAAAGTGTGTACGGTAACTTTTTGGAAGAATCAAAAAGTAGAATTGAGTTTGGGCACCATAAAAGCTATTATTTGTAGCTTGATGTAGAAGTGAGTGTATTCCAAACTCAATAGTAGCTTTTACGGTGACCAAACTCAACTCTACTCGAAACTTCCGAATAATGTACACGTCGTTATGTGGCGACGAAACTGAACCCCGTTTGGTTTGAGCTTATGAAAAATAGCTTATGTAAATAAATAAGCTTTTATTTTAATTTATAAATTCTCACTAACGAAAATTGTATCTTCATAAACGGGTTTTTCATAAACTACCTTAAAAACTTATAAATAGTACATAAAATCTTATTTATTTGCATAAGCTGTTTTATATAAGCTCTAAAATAAGTTAATCCAAACGGGCTCTTAGAAAGAATTTAATTAGATTATTTTATCAGCGTACAATTATTCTATATATACATTAAATGATGTGTTGCAGTGTCGTTGAATGAATTTGAAAGTTTTTGTGTATTTATATTCACTAGTTAACATGACTGCACATTATTTGATGCATGTGTAAAATAATGATACATTAACAAAGTATACTAATTAAACTGTTTTAAAAATTAATCTAAAAAAATTATATCATCAAATGTTCTGAATGAATACGTGTATATAAAAATCACGACTTCAACATATAACAAGTTAAATCCATCCTAAAGGGGGAAAAAATGTTTTACAATAGGTGTCATGAAATTTTATTTTATTTTTATCATGTGAACTTACGTCTTTAAGCACATGTTAAAGAATATAGAAGTAGAGACCATTCATAAAAAATAAAAAACATTCTTTTAAATTTTATATATTTAATTAATTAAAAATTAAATTGAATACACAAGTCATCGTGAACATAGTTAAGTTTTTTTTTTTGAAGAATAAAAAATAGAATATATTAACAAACACTAGGTCGGTCCTTAGCACAAGGTATGCTAAAGAGACCACTCAAAAAGAACAAAGAATCAAACAGATACAATCAAAAACCAAAGCACGACTAGCTGATACCCAAACATTTTATGGGTCTGACCACCATCTCTAACTATCGTACACAAAAATGGTACTATGAGCCTTTAACCACCAATAAGAATGATACTTAACTTTTTCCTAAAGCTCATACAGGGAGCTTTGAGAATCATTAAATAACCTATTATTCCTGTCAGTCCAAATTAACCAAACGCACAGAAGCCATAACATATGGAGGAAAGATCGACAAGCCTTCATGCCACCTAAGAAATGAGTAAACTGAAGAGAAAAAAATGCTCATGGAGTCTTGGAGGATCCACGCCTGAGACGCCTATCTAGGATCGGACCAGCTGCCACAACGCTGCATAATAGTCACACTGTAAAAAGAACGCCGTAATTCAGTAAATTAGATCTTGTAGACAACCTATCACAAAAGAAGTCTCCACGCTACAATAGAAACCTTCAATGACACCTTTTTATGCCAAATAAGGTTGTCGGAAGTACCCATCGTCGCTGAATCCTGAGAAGTGAGAATCTGATATTCGGAACGCACTGTGTATCCCCCAACAATGTCAGGAATCCATTGCCACTGATCTGAAATAGTAGGCTGCAAAACAACATTGTGAAGTAAAGTCCTATACTCTACTACCAACTCCTCCTCCCATGCCCACAATCTTCTCCTCCACCTCCACCAGCCTCCCAACCCAAGTGAGACATAGTAGCGACTGAGCACGACTTATTTAAAGATAACTCAAATAAGCGTCTGAACCGCACACGTAAAAGAGTCTCACCTAACCATCGATCACATCAAAATAACGTATTTACTCCATCCCCCACCTGACACGACACCCCCTTTGCAAACCACCCTCCCCCACTCTCCCGAACGCCATCTCTAATATTTGCTATCTCCCTCCACCACGAAGAAACACTCCGGTCCGCAACCTCCAACCTCCCTGCCTCCACACCATACCTAGCAGACAAAACTTTAAACCAGAAACCTTCCCTATCTACCAGCATCCTCCAACACTACTTTCCCAACAAAGACA
>Ga0315914_1001537_pt1 | contig 34663 bp, 16 predicted proteins | sample MpolenodulesMG_FD_203920 | JGI IMG/M metagenome (GOLD analysis project Ga0315914, IMG submission 203920) | Medicago polymorpha root nodule microbial communities from Los Angeles, California, United States - elongated nodules | ecosystem: Host-associated > Plants > Roots > Nodule | place: USA...
TTGGTGCATGATATCCATCTATTGTGGTTTGAGATTAACTTGTTTATTGGATCCTGATTTGTGTGTTTGAGTGTTTCAAAATCAATCAACCATTTTGTTCATATGATGTAAATGGTATATGTATTCCGTGTTCCTTTTCAGCTGTGAAATAATTTTAGCTTTGAAGCTACTTAGGGGGTTAATTAATGGCTTCAAGGCTACATCCATTAATCCGCTGCATCTGTTTGCCCATTTGTTTTAGCTTTTGTAAGGTTTCGGGCAGGATTTTAGTGGAAGCAAGAATAACTTAATTAGGTAAAATATGCATTAGGAAATGTTTTTCTTCAATTGCTTATGCTGAAACAAAATGGTGATGGGTTATACAAACGTTGAGACCAAGATGCATTTGTTAGTTTTATACTTGATCCGTTTTTACCAAAAGTAAAATTATTGTCGTTGACATGGAGACCAATATGCATTTGTTTGTTTTATATATCATACTTACTTGATTGGTATTTATGAAAAGTAAATAATTGCCGTTGACAATTAGCGGCGCGTGCAAGATGGGGTGTGATTAATCGTAAACAACACGACAAAATTCATTCCAAAAGGAAAATCAATGATGAGCGCCTATTACTGTTTGATATCCTTGCAATCATTGATTAGTTTATCCTCTTGTATGGAGCAGTTTTTTTCCATTTTGGCACTGTCTTAACACACATATTTTATTGATTTTGCACGTGACTTTAGGTGCTTTTCATGTTATAATGCACACGTCACATATTTTACTTGTCGCTTAGTGCCGGTCAGTGTTGTCAAATAGTGGATATAGCAGCTCAATAGCATAGAAGAATTGGAACAAATAGCTATTGTTCCGCAATCCTCTATTTAGTACAAAGTGTTGTCAAATAGGCATAGCCGCTATTGCGAAGCTATAAAACGGTAGCATAGCAGAATTCGAACAAAACACTTTTTTTTGCAATCATTGATTAGTCTGTGCTCTTGTAAGGAATCTTGGATGGAGCAGTTATTTTCCATTCCGACACTGTCTTAACAAGCGTAATTTATTGATTTTACATTTGACTTTAGATGCTTTCTACGATACACGTAACTTGTCGTTTGTGTAGTGCCGTTCATTGTTGTCAAATAGGGAATATATCAGCGCTATATCATAGCAGAATTTGAGCAAATAGCTATTGTTCTGTGATCCGCTATTTAGTACAAAGTGTTGTCAAATAGCCGCCATTGTGGTGCTATAGCACGGTAGCATAGCAGAATTTGAACAGAACGCTATTTTTTGCACTACGCAATTGTTATCACTGGTGCCGGATGATAGAATGTTTTTTGCAATTGAATTAAAAAATTTGGCATGACAAAATTCTGTCCAAAAGGAAAATCAATGATGCGCGCTTTGTTTTTTTTACTTAATGAAGAGCGCCTGTTTCTGTTCGATATTCTTGCAATCATTGATTAGTTTATCCTCTTGCAAGGAGTCTTGAATGGAGCAGTTATTTTCCATTCAGACACTGTCTTAACATGCGTATTTTATTGATTTTGCACGTGACTTTTAAGTACTTTTTATGTTATAATGCACACGTCATATATTTTACTTGTCGCTTAGTGCCGGTCAGTGTTGTCAAATAGTGGATATATCAGCTCAATAGCATAGAAGAATTGGAATAAATAGTTATTGTTCCGTGATCCTCTATTTAGTACAAAGTGTTGTCAAATAGGCATAGCCGCTATTGCGAAATAAAATGGTAGCATAGCAGAATTTGAACGAAACACTTTTTTTTGCAATCATCGATTAGTTTGTCCCCTTGTAAGGAATCTTCGATGGAGCAGTTATTTTCCATTCCGACACTGTCTTAACATGCGTAATTTATTACATTTGACTTTAGATGCTTTTTATGATACACTTAACTTGTCGTTTGTGTAGTGCCGGTCAGTGTTGTCAAATAGCGGATATAGCAGCGCTATATCATAGCAGAATTTGAGCAAATAGCTATTGTTCTGCGATCCGCTATTCAGTACAAACTGTTCTCAAATAGCCGCTATTGTTCCGCGATCCGCTATTTAGTACAAAGTGTTGTCAAATAGCCGCTATTGTGGTGCTATAGCACGGTAGCATAGCAGAATTTGAACAAAACGCTATTTTTTGCACTACGCGATTGTTATCTCTGGTGCCGGATGATAGAATGTTTTTCTGTAATTAAATTAAAAAGTTTGACACAAGAAAATTCTGTCCAAAAGGAAAATCAATGATGAGCGCTTTTTTTTTTTTACTTAATGAAGAGCGCCTGTTTCTGTTCGATGTTCTTGCAATCATTGATTAGTTTATCCTCTTGCAAGGAATCTTGGATGGAGCAGTTATTTTCCATTCAGACACTGTCTTAACATGCGTATTTTATTGATTTTCCGTTTGACTTTAGATACTTTTTACGATATGCCAAACATGACACTTGTCACTTGTGTAGTGCCGGTCTGTGTTATCAAATAGCTGATATAGTGGCGCTATAGCATAGCAGAATTTGGAACAAATAGCTATTGTTCCGCGATCCTCTATTTAGTACAAAGTGTTGTCAAATAGCCGCTATTGCGGTGCTATATCATTGTAGCATAGCGGAATTCGAACAAAATGCTGTTTTTTGCGATCTGCGATTGACTACACTTGTGCCGGTTGATAGACGCTGGTTTTCTTTACAGAAGGATTGCTACTTTTTGTTTTGTAGTTTTAGCGACAAAAGGGAAAAGTGTGTTCATTCTTGGGTCATATAAGTCTATAGGGTGTCTTATATTTTAGGGGCTGGATGCAGGACAAAATGGGTGTCCAATTATCTTCATGAGTAGAAATACCAAAACTCGTTAGCATTAGAAATTCTTCTTTTAATTGGCATTTTGGTTTGCCTAATGTAATTATTTTGTAGGTGGTTGCAATCAGGGATATAGTGCCACCACCTCAGAGGGAGGTATTCAATGATGTTTACATTGCATATGAGCTAATGGACACTGACCTTCACCAAATCATTCGATCAAATCAAGCACTATCGGAGGAGCACTGTCAGGTATACATTTAAATAAACCACCCCTTTTAAAATATACCTATTTATCGCGGAGTTTATTAAATCTTATCCATGACACCATTATAAGCCCCTTTTTTTGCTTCTTCTGCAGTACTTTCTGTACCAAATCCTTCGTGGTTTGAAGTACATACATTCTGCAAATGTTCTGCATAGGGACTTAAAACCCAGCAACCTTCTCCTGAACGCCAACTGTGACTTAAAGATTTGTGATTTTGGACTGGCCCGTGTAACCTCTGAAACCGATTTTATGACTGAATATGTTGTTACTAGATGGTACCGTGCACCAGAGCTTCTGTTAAACTCTTCTGATTATACAGCAGCAATTGATGTATGGTCTGTTGGTTGTATTTTCATGGAACTGATGGATCGGAAGCCTTTGTTTCCTGGCAGAGATCACGTGCATCAGCTGCGTCTACTCATGGAGGTAACTTCTTTATCCGTCTTTGGTGTTTGAAGAAGTTCAAGAATTATTGATTTCATTAGCTTTTGTAGTTCAAATGATTAACCTGCTGATTTTGAAACCAACACATTAAATTTCAGGTTAGATTATTCTTGAGTACCATAATAATATTTAACCTGTCAATTCATAATAATTACGCAAGATTATTCTTGAGTACCATAATGATTAACCTGTCAATTCAACGCAGTATCATTCTTGAGTATAATAATAATTATTCAGGTTAGATTTCATTAAATTATGTCAATTCTTGAGTACCATCAGATCCTTTTGTTGAAATATCGTCATTGTTAGCCTTGATACTATTTGATTTGACGTTTATTTTGTTTTATTTCAATTCCTTAAATCACTCATTAATTTATGAAGTGTCTTTATACACTCTCTCCTATAAAAGGAGCACCATTCTCATTGGAATAAATAAGTTGTGTAGTTACAGAATATTTCAACACCTTCATTCTAACCTATGTTTTTAATGGCGCCGCACTCACGGAGTAACAATGACATTTGGTGCAACACTCTTTAGTAGCTATTCACCTTCAACAGTTGCAGTGTTAGCGGCCGCAAACCGCGGCTGCGTTTCCATAGTAGAAGACTTTCCGGTCACAATCTGCGGTTTTCAGACCACCATCCTTATCTATTGAGAAGAAACGAAAAAGAAAGAAGTAATGTAGTATGAGGAAGAAAACATGGAGGGGCACTGCAGACAGTGTGGAGGCGGTGACTAATACACATCTATTGGGGATGATGTTTTATATTTAGGGTTTAGAGAATGGACGTTGTAGCTTTAGGTTTTGTTTCACATAATGGACTTTTTATAAACCACACAATGGGCCAAGTATGTTCGTAATGTCTAACAAATGTTTACTGTGGTAATAGAGTATAATAAACTTCAAATTCAAATTAAACTGAACAAAAATACTTTAAAATGTCTAATAAAAATAAAGAACTGAAACTATAAAGAAAATTATTCATATACATACATAGTATAATTTAAAATAAATTATTAAATGTCAGTTAATTGAATTATTAAGTATAATTGTCCCTTTAATTTTGTATATTTTTCTATTTTTGAGTATTTATGCATCTTTTTGGAGTTTATTTATTTTTTGACAAAATCTTGTTGGAATTTATGTTCACTCCGTTATTTGGGATTTACAACATAGTTCAATGCTTCATATTTTACAGTTGATCGGTACCCCATCAGAAGATGATTTGGGGTTTCTCAATGAAAATGCTAAGAGATACATTAGGCAACTACCTCCTTACCGCCGTCAATCTTTCCAAGAAAAGTTTCCGCAAGTCCATCCTGAAGCTATAGATCTTGTTGAAAAAATGTTAACTTTTGATCCTAGAAAAAGAATTACTGGTAAGTTCTCATTGCCTGAGGCTCTGTATTGATGGTTATAGATATAATGATGTCCATATGCATACTTCATGATTTTCATAGTTTCTGGCATCGTCAGTTCTTATTAAATGTTGTCTATTCAGTTCATCTATTATCGGTTGATAATTTGCATCTACATGCTGCATCTGAATGCTTTTGTTTTTGCTTTTGGGATGCCCAATTTATACTGATTTTATATTCTTCAGAAATCGGTTGTTTATGATTTCATCTGTTAAACGTATTCTATTTCTATCAATATGCGACATTGCAAACCTATTTCTTTGCTTACCTTTGGTTAGAATCAATGAATGTGATGTAAGTTTAGTTCGTTGGTCTTTTTACAGTTTTCCTTGCACCTATTAATCGTGAAGAATGAAAAGCATAGTCACATACGTAGAGAAATTTTTGATAGTGTTGAAAATGAAAAGAACCTATAAACTTTAAAAAGATGAAGACACGTAGAGAGCAATTATAACTTCTATATCTTAAGGCGTTTTCAATTTTTTGGATATACAATAGTATAGCTTTTGTAATGTCTCATTAAGCTAAGTAAATGATCATGTTCCCTTAGTTGAAATTTTTGGATCAAGAGAGTTTTGGAAGTACCCAACTTATGAAATGCAGTCATCTTGTCAATCCATCAATATCTATTGTTGATATATTTAACTGAAAAAATTGTTTTCTTATTTGCATGGAGATTTTTATTTGTTTCAAGTCTTTGCTTCGCTTTCAAAGAGAATAGAAACTACTACATCCATTTTTTCCTGTCGTGCACACACAGGAGCTTTGTTCAAGCAAAGCACAAACAAGAATATTATCTTATTTTGATGAAATTGCACTCACCTCCCCTGACTTATGATGTTTAAGTAACATATAAAATTATGGGGGGTAAAAAAGATTTGAGTGAAGTTGTGTGCAGTTTCTTCAACAAATAAGGGTATGGGTTTTAATTTGAAAAATATTGTCTTTGTTATTTAAGCACACCTCAAGGAGGTTAGTGCACTTTCCATATCTATTTTCAACTACAAGAGACTTCGCAGCATGTTTGTCAAACAATGCTTCCTAATTACACATTCTAGACTATAATGATTTTATTATGTCCTATTAGGGGTTTAGTTTCCAATTATAAGCATTAATTGTAACAGTGTCAAGAGTGCCAGGATTAACATGTAAATGAAAATGCTTCATACTGTCTTATACATAAGCATTGGCACCTGCGTTGAAATGCTTAAAATACAAGCCTTGTTTCATGTTCTTACATTCTTTCATTGACATTGTTTTTGCAGTGGAAGATGCACTGGCACACCCCTACTTGACATCTCTGCATGACATCAGTGATGAACCTGTGTGCATGACTCCCTTCAGCTTTGACTTTGAACAGCATGCGTTGACCGAGGAACAGATGAAAGAACTGATATACAGAGAGGCTCTAGCATTTAACCCTGAGTACCAGCAGTAGTGTAGTAGTGGTAATGATGGTAATGTTATCATTGGATTTGGAATTTGTTATGTTTGTTTCCCATAGGTCAAGAGATTTATGTGTATATATATCATCATATCTATCATCTGAAACCAGATGAACTTGGAATTTAATTATTTTGTTATAGGCTTGATTGGTAGACTCACTGGAAAACAATCATAAGGTGTTTTTTGTATTTTGTATTGACTTATTTGTTTCAAATTATTCTCCTATTCATTGGCTTCAGCTGCAGCCAACTTCTGATAAAAACTTTTTCTTATGGATGTGTGTATTTATGGGGTTGATTCTTTTTTTTCTTTCTTTCTGTTAAAGGCCGTTTTGTTCTGATATAAATATAATGATAAAAAAAAGATTGAACATGTTTTTATTTGAATAGTAAAAACCAGTTTAATTTGTGAAGTGAAAAGGATGGTGGTGGTCTGTGGATTGACAAACTAAAAACCAGTGCAATAAGATTTTAAATTGATTTTTTTTATTGGAAATCTTTGTTTTTATGAAACTCTTATTTTCAGATTTTTAATTTGAGAAATGATATTTGTACTGTCATTTTGGAACAACTCTCGCATATTCTCATTGTTCTCTCCCTCTATTATCGTTGACAATTATTAAACATGAGTCCTATTATAGGAAAATTTAAACTTCTTGTCTTAAGGACAAGATACACGATTTTGATACACGGTTTCAAGTTTTCAAGTTGAATCATCTGCAATCTTCACCTTTCTATCTCAAAATACTTTCAACAAGCTTCAAGATTGCCCAAATCTCCTCAATTCTCCTTCAAGTTTCTTGCCTCATACTAATATTCAGCTAGGCGTCCACTTGATTATAACATGACTTAAAATTTCGTTTGTTTTACACATGCGTGAGTTAACTCACGCTGGTATAAAACCATTCAATTTTTCACTTTTTTGTACTATTATGCACATGACAATAAACCAAGTCACACATGATACACTTTTTCTCCCACTGTCACACATATTCATTATACTCGTTGGTTGTCAAATCTATCACTTCTTTTATTAAATTCAAGTCAAGCATGGTTGTAAATGACTAAGAAAAGTGAATGGTATGCATCATAGTATTTTATTAATATGATTAACTCCACCCACACATATGCCCATATGCAGATAGTTCAAAAAAGTGAAAAATTGAATGGTTTTATACCGGCGTGAGTTAACTCACGCAGGTGTTAATTCCTACGTGAGTTAACTCACGCGGCACGCGGCGTGACTTAAGTCACATATGTGTAAAACAAACGAAATTTTAAGTCATGTTAATTTTACACTTGCGTTAGTTAACTAACGCATGGATATTTTGGTCAGTTTGGCTGGGTGGGAGCGAAATGTGAAGGGGGAAGAGCAGAAATCATGGAGGAATTTGTTGAAAATCCAACGTGGGAGGGGAAGAGCTCCAGGGTGAAAGGGAAAGGAGAGAGGAAGAAAAATCTGATTTTTTCTTTCTTTCTTGCCCCTTGGTGCTTAATGTTTATATAGTATCCCTGCACTTTTACCACTGTGTCCTTCCTTCTCACTTTCGGCTCGTTCTTCGAGTCCTGCTTCTCCCTTCCTCCTCTCCCCGTTCGTTCTACCGTCCAAAACTAGAATGCCAATAAGGCTAACGGATTTACTATAAAACCCCTCACTTATGGTAATTTGACTAATAAGACCCTCTTTCTTCATAAACTTTAATTTAATTAATCGCCATTTTTCTTAAAAGTATTAAATTTAAAATTAATTTTATCTCCAACACTAATTAAGATTGGGTTGTAACAACGAGAGAAGAAAAGGTTGTCTTAATATAGATCCTTTTTTTTTTTTGGCAGATCCGGAAGAAAAAAAATTGATCCTAAGATACTTTTTATCAATACATACAATGCAATTAGGTGGGAGAAAAACCAATTATTTTCCAATGTAGGAGTTTATAACATTAAGTTAAACAATGCAAGCATAGTAAAATTTGTAAACATTAGAAAGAAAGAAAAAAATAGTACAAGAGAGTAGCAAAACAAAGCTAAAACTACTCAACGTAGTGAGATTACCTTGTTTTTATCTCTTGAGCAGAATTTTGCCTCGTTGTTCTCTTGTGCACAATTTTTTAATAGTGTTAAATAAACTTGAGTGATGGTAATAAACTATTATCAAAATAGGTTCATCAAATACTTTAATGAGAAAAACAAAGGAAACATGAGGAATGAAAGTATGTAAATTTAGGGCAAAATGGTTCCAAGGGTGAAGATACACCAAAATAGGTAGGAGTAATCGATGATAGTTAAGAGGACAGCGAAGGGGAAAAAGTTTAATAACAACTAACCAACAATAACCGAAGAATCGATTCTAAAAGCTAGGATTTATGGCTTATCTAGAATTGATTTTGCAAACCTTGATTGGATTTTAGAAGATATAACCAAACGTAGAGAAATCACGTCAAACCAGATGAACATGAACGAGTGCAAAGGATACACCTTTTAAAAGTAGTTAATGCTGCATTGTTGAAAATATCATTAACATGCATTGACGAGTTTTTCCTTAAAAAAAATGCATTGACAAGTTTTATCAAAGAACGAATATCTAGTCTGTAAATTTAAGCATATCTGGTTCTAGAAGGGTTAAAACTTAAAACCGTAAAAAAAAAAAAAAAAAGGCTCTAAATCCTTTTCTTTTCAAAACAGGATGACCACCCTGGGGTGAGGTGCAGTGCACTAGCGAGCGACTTCCTTCCCCAAAATAAAAAAAAGAATGCCGCTATCATTATCATGCGCGAAGCTAAGCTTGAAAGGAGCCCGAGCTGAGAGAATAGAGCAAACTCGACGTCACAAAACCAGGGATAGATCACTCAAGGGAGCAACTCGAGATAGATGCAAGATTCTTTCTCCTGCCCTTCACTTAGAAAGAAAAGTAAATTTTTCAGCACGCACTAATTCCTAAGTTTTATAGCCTTCTTGTGTGACCTTCCACGGGGTGGCTGGCAAGCTTTAGAGAATAGGGGCGAGGTCCCCATACTACATAAGACCGTAAGCAGTGGCTCGACAGAGATGGTTCGAATCAAGCGAAACCAAAGGCATTCGTTGGCACCCGAGATGCTAAGGATCGAAGACTAACTTTTGGGATATGGAATAGTACTTTCTGTTTGTGCCTCTTTTTACTACCAAGTCACAATGGCTAGTATCTATCCCGGGGATGCGCTGTTGTGGTGACGGACGCGATATGAGGACATGCTGGAGGGCCGTTGCGAGATCAACGCCTGGCCTGGCTGGGATGGGAGGAACATAAAAAAATAGGGAGCTCAAGGAAAGTAGCAGTTCCTGCCTGGGAACGTTGTATGGCTCGCACGAGAGTCCCTGATGCGGACCGACACTGTTCGAGAAAATAAAAGCAGACCATGGGGGACTGACCCAAGCTATAGACAAAGAAGGACTTTGATAGATAGAATAAGGCACCAAGACATAAAAAAGAGGGCTACTTCACTATAAATGGTAACATATGAATTGAAACTAATGTGAGGGGTGTCAATTACCAAAAACGACTCGACCACTAACCAAGTCCCGCAGGACATTTCTAACACAAGGCCGAAGATGGATGCAAAGAATATTTTACTCTCGAACCATCACACAGATTCCAACCCAACAGCCCATGATATAGTAAGAACGGAATACTTTAAAGCATCCTTGTATTTTGACCACTATAACTAACTTATGTATGTTTACCAGCTGTATAGTTATTCTTATTTTATGCATAATAATAATTGCTACTCAATTTGTAACATTGGTATCATGTTGGAACTTTGCAAATAATTGTACAATATTCGTTTTAGAGGAAACTCAGAAATGACGTTGATGTATTATGCCCTAAGAACAGTAGAAGAAAGAAAAACTCCTAGCAGTGAGATTTGAACTTATTTTTTTAAGTTTTTTTATATTACTCGGATTGATTTTGTAAACTTCATAGTTATATTCTTCATAGCCAAACCTTGTTCTTGGATAAAGCCTAAAGTTATCACGAAAAGGAGCGCTATTATTTCAGAGTGGGAGTCAGCTCCAAATCCAGAAGTGTTATTCAAACATCAAGTGATTGTTCGATTTTAAATCGTTAGAACTCAATGTTAACACCCCTTTTCACACTACATCAATCAACCTAAAGTCAACAAACTTCTTGACAGAGAACACAGAATATGACATAAAATTACAAATTTGTAAAGAAAATGTTGATCATAAAAGTAAAGCTGGCCATAATTTACTATTTGCAGAAAAACAATTTTATGATACAAAACCAAGTATTCAACCACTATCAACTCTTGATGTCCCAAAAAATTTCGATAGGCGAACTGGTCCGCCACCATCTTCACTATCGGTTCCAGAATCCTTGCTTTTTGACTTGTGCTTCTTTTCCTTCTTTGACCGCTTAGACCTGGATTTTGATCTTTTTGATGATCTCTCTTCATCTTCACTACTGGAAGAGTATGAGGATGATGAAGAGGAACTAGATGGAGAAGATCTTCTTGAATGCTGCAATGGAAAGAGGTAATGTGATGAGTATGTGTAGAAAAAAATACATCTATAACAAATTTTCAGAAACATCAACTTTTAATCGATATTGCTTGATTACTATTGTTCATTCAACAATTAACAAAACTGAAGGCCAGCTAATCAGAATCAGTTACAGACCTAGAGAAGCTAGGGTTATAAGTCGGTCACTTCCAGCATAAATTGAAGGTTGTAAACCATGATTTCAGATAGACAAACACTTAACAAGTTAATATTTAGGCAAATCTATTGATGTAAAGCAAATGGTTGAAAAAAGGGAACAATAATAGGACAAAAGGCTTACTTTTAATCCCCTTAAACTTTTTAAAAAAAGCAAACTCCTAAAATTTTGAAGGAAAGGGAAGTTGCACTGTAATATCAATTACATCCAACGAAAATAATCATTTCAACAAAACCTCCATTTCTTCCAGACCTTGTGACAAGACATTGGAAAGGGTAAGTTTTGTATAACTCAATTTTTCCAAACAAAATAAAATCATTTTCAACAAAACCTCTTCTTCCAGACCTCAAAGCAACAAAAGATATTGAAAAGGGTCAATTCTGTAAATTTGTTTAAAAAGGGTCAATCCGAAGGACCTTGGATTGGGATGGAGATTGTCATTTCAGGAACCCTTTTTCACGTTTAAATATACTTATCCAAGGCGGAACTGTGTAGTGAAACTCAACTCAAATTCCATCCATGCCCGATGACTAGTACACGGGCTCTTTCTCGGAGGATTGAAGGAATAGATTCGGTTAGAGTTGATGGCCATTGAACATGCCAACTGTTATATAGGACATGTCCACTACACAGTTAATCGACAGGAAATTGGTTCATGTTGCTGTACCCAAGAGTTCACCAGCTTGGCAAGGGCATGGCAACTACCATGGGATATTCTCACATTCTAGTCGCATGGCAACATGAATGTCAAGTTTTAAAATGCCTACGTCCAGAGAAAACCATAATTTCCAGCCCCAACAAGGAGGAACATCAAGGATGGACTAATCTGAAAATGGCTTGGAAGGAACCAATGGGAAATTTTCTTAGAGGCACGTGCAATTTATACAATCAAGAACTTACTGATAGGAGGAATGAGGAATTGTATCAAATGTGAGCATCACTACAGCCTCACCAATCAGTGCCCTAATCATCACTCAAACTTGGGAAAGGATGAGTGAGAATGACTGGCCCAAGGAGTCGTTGTCAGCAATTGATTACAAAGAAGTTCAAGGAAATGGGAAATGGTCTACAGTGTAATGAATGTCCAAGAGGTGCACTCTTTACATATGGCCTCTTCAAGGACAGTGAAGGTGGACGTGGAAGGATGACTTGGAGGACACCCACTCATTGATAGTGGAGCTAGTCAGAACTTTATTACCGCCAAACTAGTGCCTCTTTAGTTTTACCCATCATTACAACCAATAAGTTCAAAGTTGGTTTTAGGAATGGCAGTAAGTGTATTATTAAGGAAGATGCAAAAATTTGATAATCAAGGTGGGTTGGACAAATCTGATGGTTTGATGAGTGGTAGATAAAAAAGGAGCTTCATAAAGCCCTAACGGTCTACTTATGTGGGCCGATTCCCTCATTAGAAAAGGGCTAAACTTTCAAGTAAATATGAGAAGGAAAGTTAGATAGAGGAGAGATAAAGCAGATCTACAACATAAAGTTCAGAGGCAAGAAGGGGTTATATATTTTGGGTCTTGTTAACGAGTGCCCCCGGGGCACTCTTTAAGGATCCCAAATTTAGAAAATATTTCTCAAAAAAGTCAAATGTTACAAATTCCAATGCACTGATTACACGGATTTTCATAAAAAATTGCTATTAAAGGTGCTTAACGAGTGCCCCGGGGGCACTCGTTAACATTTCCCATATATTTTTCATTTCAATTTTTGCTTATAGCCCGGGGCCATAGGAATTTACCTTGCTGGGAGCATTTGCTCTTTATGTATTTTCTTCCATTTTCTTGTCAATAATATAGTCTCCCTTTGTTATACTACTCCTGTCATTTATGGAATATAAATGAACCTTTTTGGATTAAAGTTGAAAGTCGCTGACAAATTAGAGGAATTATTTATAATTTACCCTATTTACCCTATAAGAGATCCAAAAAAAAGCCACATTGAAGATTCAAAACAAAAGACACATTGAAGATTCAACAACATTTTCAACATCAATGCAAACAATTTAAACATACACCATAACTAGTCCTATACCATGGTTGCTGAAATATAGAAGGAAAGTTAGCCAGCAGATCATAGTTGCATAATAGTTGAAGGGGTAGTTAGAATAGTGTTGTTTTTCAAATTAAACACTCTTCTCCAGGAAAAGTAAACTTTGGAATCAAACACACCTTTCTTTTTCTGCTGCTATGCTTCTTTGAAATTTTGTCCCTCTTGTCTGTATAGTAGAATAAGCAACGCTCATCATTAGAAACTGAGTATGGGAAAAGGTGCTAGAAAAACACAACAGGTTTCTACAACTTTACCAAATTACCACACATACCTTTTGAATGTTTAGACTTACTACTAGAGTGATTTCTACCCTGGGAAAGTTTGCGAGCCCTTTCAGCATCTAGTTGAGCCCTGTACTCCCTCATCATCTTATCTGCATCTGCTTCCAGCTCCCCCTTTTTCAGTTCTTCTTCCTAGTAAATAAATTACAACAAATCAAGTCAAACAAAAATTAAATAACAGCACTAATGTCCTTAAAAATTGACACAAAATTGTGCAGATTAAGATGTAAGACAAAGCAAACAATAAAAAAAGTTTGACTGATTAAAGGGACAAGCTGATGAAGACAATGTATGCGAACAAATCATCAAAGTTTTAAGTGATTAAGTATCAATAAACAAGTAGAAATGCTGATGATCTAATCCTTAGGGGGCGTTTCTTTCAAGTTTAGGAATCACATTCCCGGGAAGTGAATGACTATACCCATATTTGTTAATGGTTAAGAATAAATTATTCGCATGTGAGAAGGTGGGATTGTGCATTCCCATGGAGTTCTATATGTTTTCTTTTATTATTAGAAGAAAAAAAAACTATAACTACCACTTTTATTGGGAACATTCAATTGTGTGCCAAACATTTAAAAAAATAAAAAATATCCAGGAATTGAATTTTCATCTATATATTCCTGGGTAAGTTATTCTTGGGAATAACTTTCGAGTCTGTGTAACAAACGCCCTCTTCAGTTGGTAATTGAAGTTGACTGTTACGACAGGAAGGATAAAAAATAAAATTCCATAGAGATGATTTTCCAAAAATTCTTTCAAATAATAAGTGAAGTTGAGGGTAGGGGCAAGGAAATCCACCTTTCGACAGGCGCTTAATGTTTCAAAACCAAATCTATATATCATTATATTTATTTGGAAGTGCGGCAGGGCACGCACACACAGAGATCAAGAGGAGGTTCTATTTCAAATGAAGGCCCAGCACAAGTCTGAGAATAAGAGGTTGAGGGCATCTGTGTCACAAGGATCAAGTAGAGAGAAGGGGAGTGTCAATTGATTAAGAGGAGTTGAGGCAAAGGGGGTAAAGGTGTTTCAGGTCTCTTAAAGTACAGGTTGTGCCACATCTATCACCCAGCTCAACCTGTCACACAGCAAGACTTTCTCTTCCGGCCCTCTAATAATTCCAAAACAAAACTATTTTGGTCTTGCAGTGTAACAATCGTCGGCATAGCCAGACTTCAGAGTTGAGAGGTGCAGCAAACTTGAAAGATGGTGCTATCCAACAAGTAAACTGCATTCTTACAACCATGGTGCAAAACTCTATTTTAGTCTCAAAAAGATTCACCAGCCAACTTTTGTCATTTTGAAATATTCATGTTTAAAAATATGACTCCGGCAATGCTACAAAATAAAACAAGTAAATTAAGAAGAAATTAAAAAACAGGTAAATTTGGCGGGCAGGGGAGAGACGTGTTTTTAAACTTAGGCATTGACTAAAATAAACTAACACTAAATATCATACATCTGAAGCATGGGTACTCCAAACATGGAGAAGTACCGGTAACAGGTACGCACCCGGGTACTCGTAACTTGGTACCGAGCCGTACCTATTTTTACTTAGTTATTTCATCATAGTTGGTGCAGCAAAAACGTACTGGCGTTAAAAAAATAACCAAAATTATCTTGCTTTTGATGAAAATAGTAGAGGGGATACACAAAAAAAAAAAAAACTCCCAGGCAACATGATGAAGAAGTGTAGTAGTTCACTTGAAAAATCTTTTTTTTTTTTTTTTTATGTTTTATACCAACGTACCCATTCCTTCATTTTTTAAAATTTGCCGTATTACGGACCGGTACCCGTAACTATGAAATGTTATAAGGGTTTAAAATGTAAATTAGCACTTCCCTGCATTAAAATATCTCCCCTACCCTTGTTTGAACCAAACAAACCCTTACAGAAATAAAGCCAAACTTCAGACACAATTCAGGACTGATCAGACATATGGAGCAGAGGGCAAATGGAATAATGAGATAGCAGACAACCCTCCTCAAACTTATTACAACGAGGTGCACAAGGATGTATGTTGTATATTATATAAACACGGATAGTAATACATGGATGTTAAATCAATGAGATAACTCATGTACAAACCCAACAATGATCTGGATTGAAATTATAAAAAAGATGTAAGGTAAGTAGCTCAGTAAGAGTGAGTAAAACACAGAATCAACGGATGGGTTTTCAACTAAAACCATATCTCCCCTCTGCCTCTCATATATACACAACAACAAAAAATCCAATATACTTCTAAGAGTAAATATGTAAGGTTTGTAAAGAGATTACCTTTTGTTTCTTTTTGTACTCTTCCCAGGTAATTGTGTGAGATGTTTTAAGGCTAGCCAAACGGGCAGCATGCCACTCTGGTGAATGAAATGAACCATCCACCTGCGACAGTCCTCATCAATAACGGTACAGGAAAAGAAAGCAAGATCCAACATACGAGCATCACAAAGCAAAACAATCCTATAATACAATATATACACACATGCAATAAGACAAGAATAACAAATACCATGGTGAGAAGCATTTCCTCCAAAACAAATACATATACCTCATTTATGAAATTCTCCACAAGACCATATCAACCCAAACGCCAAAAGAAATTCATAAAAATTACATTTAACATTCTTGTATAAAAGAATGTCCATGCGTAGTAAGTTTCAATTCATCATTATTCAAGCAGATGTGAAGGTTCACTTCCATTGAAATATTGATACCCAAAAACAAATGTCAAAAAGCAGAAAATTGAAATTCAAGCACAGGGCTTATGAAATATCTCTATACAAGTTATTTTTTTCACTTGATGATTCTAGCTTTACGGCTTTTCCAAGTTATCAAGGATACTTAGGGGCTATTTGGATTGGCTTATTTGAGCTCATTCACTTGCGTAAGTTCTGTGAGACTGTTTGGAAGAATTTATGAAAACATCTTATGACATTTTCCATGTGCTGTTTTCAGCTTATGTTCATAGATTCTCCAAAATAGCTTTTAAAACAGCTTATACAAAAACAATTTAACTTTATTTTATATTTTGCTATAGAAATAGCTTATACACGAGCGCTAATCATGATAGAAGCTGAAAATAAGCTCTTTATCCAAACAAGGCCTTAATACAAATAACTTTAGCCAAAATCCCAAAAATTAAGAGCATAAAACCAAACACAAACTCATGTATCAGCTATTAGGAAATGAAAATAGATCGATTCGCGAACAACTGAACAAAATTGAAAGAGGATAATATGGAAGGGTACAAACCATGCCATCTTCAACCTCATCGGGACCACCGGAAGCACCACCGAGCCTTGCTCTCTGCATAGCTTTGTATGCTTGATTTTTCCCCATTTCTCTGAATTGAAAGATCGATTGTTCTATGGATTATGATCATGCACTATGTTTCGCCACAGTTAGACCCTGATTCAATTGAAACTTGTGATTTTTAGGGATTTGATTTTCTGAATCGCATTGCAATGTGCGACGTAGCTGGCTCGCTCTTGTTTCTTCTCTCTCTCTCGTTATCAGTTTCGTTCACAGCGAAAAATGATCTATCTATCTTTGGGCCTGCTTCATCTCTTCCTATTTGGGCCTCACCTGCTTTCTTACAAGCCTTTGAGAATTGTTTTTTTTTTGACACTCAGAAGTTCCTAATAGCACAAGTAAATTACTAGTTATAACTACAAAATCAGCGACAGTTAACTGTCGCTGAGTTTTTTGATCTTTTACTTGTGTTGCTAAGACATATCTAATGTCAGAAAAGCAATCCTCCAAGCCTTTTTACTCCCCGAACGGATATCTCTTCGTACAACTGCACAGACCGATATAAATTTTAAAAATATATTCTTATTGAGATATTTTTAAAATAAATTTTGGTAAATATGTTGTTCTAAATTATTACCAAACCCTAGACTTTATAAATTTGTGACCTGAATCCGCACTCTATACCATAACTTCATAAACAACAACAAAAATCTTCTTTTCTTTTTAGGGTTTTTCTTGCTCAAGAATCGTCAACAATGTTCCATCGTTGCTCTGAATGTAACATGCACTTTGGAAATGTGGGGCTTTGGGAAGTCATCAAAGGGTTCACAAAAAAGTTATAACACGGTGTAGTATTTGTGGTGAAACATTTCCGTCTGCTCAAGCTTGTGCTAGTCATATGAAGGTTCATCTACATGTATCATATTATCCACCAATGCCACTGTCAATACCACAACGGCGTTTTATTTGTAGTGAATGTTCGTGTGAATTTTCTACTTCTGACGAACGTTTCAACCACATGGCTGATTGTCACCAGATAATTCTCCGCGAAAACATATAAGAGAATGGTACATGCATGCATAGTTTATAATTTTGAATAATTAGTTGCGTTTTTTTGATAATTTTTAGCCATCATAGTTTGGGATTTTAACTTCTATGAGTTTTATATTATTTATGTGATTATTTTCTCGACTTTAGGTTCTTAGGTTTCAATACTATTTTTTCGATTCTAGGAGTTTTATATTATTTTTATTTTATTTTATTTATGAATTATTATTGTTATTACTAGCAGGAAAAGTGGAATGCATGTGTGCGTCTTTTCACTCTTTTACTGCGCTAACATTTGTAAATTATGAAATTAAAAGTATAATATCTCTGTGACTTTTAAATTATAATAAACCCAACAAACCATGTTATCTATTTGTTTAAAAGTATAATTGAAATAATAAAAAAGACAACTCAAATTTTCTAATTCTTTTTATATACAATATGGATTAATGATGTTGATGTATGTATGAAAACGTCAATTTTTTTTTAGAGGAAACCAGTCAGATAAATTATTCATAAGTTTTGCTTCAATTCCATGGACATAATATTTTTATGCTTCTTTATTTTGAATAACTTGAAAATGCAATTTTTTAATCCAACACTTCGTCTCTGTGTTTTTTTTTTCCTCTGGTTTTATCTTTGGTTCATATTTACAATATGATATATAGGCACTCTGATATTTCATATTATATTGCTATAAAAAACTAATATCATCTCAAAATTAATGACATTCAATTTAAAAATATTTATTGTATCCTTAAAAAAAATTAAAATTATTGTATAGATTTTAAAAATATTTATTGTATCTTTTAAAAAAGTATTTTTAAAATTATTGTATAGATTTTTTTTTAAATAGTATCACAATTTAATTTTTTTTGCAATATGATATATAAGCACTTTGATATTTCAAATTATATTGCTATAAAAAAATTAATATCATCTTCAAATTAATGACATTCCGTTTAAAAATATATTTATTTTAAAAATTCATTGTATATATTTTCAAAATAAATAAATAAAATAGTATAACAATTTAGTTTTTAGTAGATTTTGGCTGTCTATAGAATTATACATATCTATGTTTCAATTTTATATTTCATATATAATCATCATTATAAATATGGTAAATTCTTAAGTACATTTGAGTTTGGTTGGGTACCAATACCCTCTAGACAAAAAATACCCTCTAGACAAAATTTGTTTAACATTTAAATTTATTTTAAAATAAATTAATATGAAAATATGACATTGCATTGGTTGATTGGATGAGGGTACACATATCCAACAAAACTACATTTTTTTTTAAGGATCCAACAAAACTACATAAATACCATTGTGTTCATTTTTAAATATTGTGTCTATATATCACTTGTGAACTTAAAACATAGATTGTGTTTTTTGTTTATATAGGTTACTTTAATGAATGTATCTGTGCCTCGTGTAAATGCTATGGTGGCATTTAGCATATAGTCACTATCAAAGTGGTCTATGATGGTCAAAATGTTTAGAACTAAAAAGTGGTATGTGATGATCAAGTTGTTTAGAACTATTGAATTGGTGAAGCAGAGTCTTACAAATACTATTGAATTGATGAAGCTTAGAGTCTTACTAAAAAGTGGTATGTGATGATCAAGTTGTTTAGAACTAAAGAGTCGTAATATGATCATCTGTGTATGGCTTATAATAATATCTGTGAGTCATAAAATTGCGAACTTTTAATTATTTAAATGTCTTTTTTTAAAGATTTTTTATTGTAAAATAATAATTTTGGTGCCCCTGTAAAAATGATGTCATGGATTATCGTCTCTCCCGCCCACCCTCAAGGTCACCCCTGGTACGACTAGTATTAACTTTGTCCATGATAGACCACTTTAGAACATCAATTAGATTTCATACTTCTATTAGATTTTATCATATATCTCCAGCAGCATATTGCTTCTTCTTTTTCCTCCTTATCAATAAAAGGTTTGTTTGAGAGATACACAAATAAAAGATGGATGATACTTAATTTAAACTATTTAAAAAATAATCAAACCAAGAGAAATGATACTATGCACTACCTTTATAAATGGTCTGTCGTGAACCAAGACTTCAAAAAAATGTTTAAAATTCCAACAACGACAATGTCGTTTCTTCGTAGTGAATGTCAATTGTCATTTTTTTTCTTTTTTTATTAAAACAATGACTTAATTGATACCAATTTCATAAAAAAATAACAATATGTAATTCGTATGGAATCGACATCAATCAATCATTATCTTAATTGTAAATACGAGAAGGGTCGTGATTTTTAAATAGTAATATCGATCATTGTTAGAATTTCTGATAGTTTTATATTTGATCTACACTAGAACTCACCATCAAGCCAATATTTTTTTTAAGGATCAGACCAATATCTCATTGGTATTATATTACTCTTTTGAATATTTCATTTCTTTTAAAAACCGAAAGGATGAAGATGGCCCATATATACACACCGTGCGTAGAAAAAGACATTCATTCATGGAAACATTCCCTTCCAACAAATAAAAGAAAGAGAAATGATAAATGAACACAAATATTTTGACACAATACATACATCATATACACTGTTTAAGAATACATTTTTTTTCCCTTTCTCTTTTCCTTCCCTGCACATGGTTGCCACAATCTTTATTTCTTTCCCTTCCCTTCTCTGTAGTATAGTCTTCAACTTCCCTTCCCTATGAACTGTTCAATGATGGCAGATCGGAATAAATTCACTCATTCTGATCACCATTGTCGTCGTCTCCGTCGAAGTGATACCGACGACGAAGATTCTGTTGACGGCGTTGGTGATGGATGATGGGGACGAGATGACAGACGCCGACGAGGAAAGGAGGAAGTACCGCTGAATAATGGGGCGGCGAAGGAAGGATTGGGGGTGGGGGACGGTGAGGGGAGAGAACAGAGACGGTGAGGGAAGAGATAATAGGTGGTCGGAGGCGACAGAGAAACGGAAGGATGAGGAGGATCTGGAACGGACAAAGAATCGAATTTGCAATTGAAGGAGGAGCAGGATGAGGAATGAAAACGACAGTGAGAGGGAAGATAGAAGAGGTGGTTGGTGCGCGAGAGAGAGAGAGAGAGAACACGCAGAGAAGTGAAAGAAGAGGATAGGTTGTGTTTTGACAAAATTGCCCATGTTTTATTGTTGAAATGTCAAAACTATCCATGGTGTTGTATTTGTGTATACTAATTTGTGTTTAGTTATCATTTCTCTAAAAGAAAAAGTGTTGGCTAACAGGGGTCCTAATCTTTAGGGCACTTGTTAAAAAAATCGAAATCAGTAGGTTTGTATTAGATTCAACAATATTTTAATTTTTAAGAAGTTAAATTCATCACTTTTCATCGTTTTATAATATAATATTTATATTTTTATCCTTTTAACTAATGTCTTAAAGACACTCTTTAGTATTTCTGAAAAAATAAAATAAAAGGAGTAATAAAAAAGCAGTCACTTACAAAAATAAGCAATAATATTTGTTCATCTATTTTTTTCCTATCTATTTAATGATAACTTTGATGAGAACTTTGTTTTTCTCTAATTTTATTTTTATTGGTTAATTAAAACCAAGAAGCTGTAACACGTTACACCTTGCTACTTGAAGTGGGGTCATTTCAAAGTACAAAATAATTCAAATGGTGTACGAGTATATCATTCTTTTTCTTTTTTGAAGGGCGAGTATATATTCTTGATTACAACTTCCCTCAACAAAAAAAAACTTGATTACAACTTTAAATTAAAAGTAATTTTGCAAATGAACAGATAAACGAATTAAAAAATTCTTGAAAAAAAACGAATTAAGTCATAAAATATGACGTAACTATTTTTTAAAATTTTTATTCATATATTTATGGATATATGTTCAAATATTTTTTATTTGAGGTTTTGATTAAAATTTGCTCACGTATTTCGATGGTAAATTGGGTTTAGAGATAGTATTTGGAGACACAAAATTTGAGGTGGTCACGTGCAAACACGTACAAACCTTGTCATTATAATTCAGAAATCATTGAAGACCAAAAATAATAATTCAAAAATCATTGAAGACCAAAAATAGCCGCATGAAGATCACATTGCACACAAAATAGCCTCAAGTTTAATTAAAGGAAAATATTGTTATTTTGGGCATTGTTTAAATCATTAAAAGTGGTAATTTTTGCATAAAAAACTATGTAATTATTACTTTTATATTTGTTTGACTTATGCTTTTAGGATAGTTTTTTTTAACAAGTCAAAATAAAACTTAGATTAAACGATAAATGATGTTTATCTCATCACAGGATGTGTCAAGAAAGAGCAATAGTATTCAATTACAATAGACCAAAAAGAAGAAACAAAGTAAAAACATCTAACCAACATCCAAGCAATCTAAAGGACGCAGCCACCTCCAAAATAGCCCAATAGAAACATTTACAACATTTTTCTTCAGCCACACTTGACCTTTTACAAGATAAATTTCTTAGAATAGAATGGATTCTTTAAACAATGTCATCAATGCCCTTGTTAGCATAACCCTTAATTAAAAAAAAAGAGCTTCTACGATACATTAATAAATAAAAAAGATTTGATACATTTACGTTATAAATCTACTAACGAAAAGACGGACACGTGTAAATTATTGTGCTCTTTTTGTTGCGCTAACGCGTGTAAATTATGAATGGTATTTTATATGAAATTTTGATTTTGATTAAATTACAAGTATGGTGGCTTTCAAATTGTAACAAACCCAAAAATCATGTTTATCTTTTTCAATAACAAAGCGGATTTGATTCTTTTTGAGGCAGTTTATGGGCTAAAGTTTAATTTTCATAAAAGCGTGTCAGTAGGAATGAATATATTTGATTCTTGGTTGCATGCGGCGACTTTAGTTTTAAATTGTAAGCATATTTGTGCCTCATTTTTGTATTTGGGATTGCCTATTAAAGGAGACTCTAGGAAATTGAGGTTTTGGAATTCATTGTTTGATCAGATTAGAAAAAGGTTGTCAAGATGGAAGAGCATACATTTATTTATGGGAGGTCGTTTAATTCTTCTTAAGTCTATGTTGTCCTCTATTCCGGTCTACTTTTTTTCCTTCTTCAAAGCTCTCCATGTATCATTTCTTCCCCTGAATCTATTTTTAATGCATTATTTTTTGAGGGGGGTTGAGGATTTTAGAAAAATATATTGCACGGCGAATTGCGGTGTGCATGAGAATGTTAATCATCTTTTTGTTAAATATGATTATTATTTTTTTGCAAAATTTGGTATTGTATTTCCAGTCTGACTGGTCTCTTTATTGCTCTCAATGTATGGTGTTGGATCATGCATATCAGTTTGGTAGTTTAAGGAGTTTTTCGCATAAAGTTCAAAGCTCCCTAAATATTATTTTCCAGAGGAAGGAGGAGAATTTGTTGGCTCTTTGTGAAAGGGTGAAGCTTTAGTCATATTGGTGGTTTAAGTCAAAATATATTTTATTTGATTTTGAGTACAAATTATTGATGGGGTAAATCCGCAAGTGCACGGTTTACCGATGTAGTAATAAAGAGTATTGTTCGGACTGGGAGTTATGAATTTGATTCACTCTTAAACAATGATTAGATTGAAAGTTTAAAAGTTGTATTTTTGTTTTGAAAGAAAATAACTATAATAAAAACGCTTTGAGATTATTGGTTCATCTTGGTGACAAATCCTTTACAAACCAAACCCTAGACCTATAACCTTATGTTGGACTTATTTTCTAAAGACAAGTTTATCTTTAGCCTATCACATCTCCTTTCGGTCTCAGTGAGTGTGTTTCGTTAGCAACCACGCCTATTTTCATGGTTGATTGCTATTGAAATCCTTGAAGCTCGAAACTTTATTGTCTCAACGTTTGCTAGACTATTTTCACGTTTCACAATCCTTGTCTAATTGCACTTGTTTCAATATCAAAATTTCATCTTTCGATCCTCCGCTTGATATTTGTGATTATGAATTAACAACTATTAAACTTCGCCTTTCGGTCCATCGATTAATACCTGTTAATTCATTATAAAACAGTGAAATAGATTAGAAAATAGATTTACATTAAATTAGGGTTCGAGGCTTTGTTTAATAGGGATTAGGTCATTAGACTCATCCAACAATCCCAAGACAAAGAAGTTTACTCACTCGTGTTCATCGTAGACATGGAGAAAAAGAAGAAGAAGAACACAAAAGTAAATAACAAGAAAATAAAGATGAACTTTTATTCAAAGAAACAATTGTCACTTATTATTTCAAAGAACAAAAGATAATTCAATATGTTTGCTAGCTGCTATATTTATAGCTTACAACTACTTAAGCCCCAAGAAATACATCAATAGAATGTTCCACAAGAAACCATGGGCTTTGGATCAAAAATAAACTAAACAGGCAACTTGCCGAAGCAGCAAAAGGGATGTTGTGGTGGTGGCACGGCCCATGCCAACTCTCTGACTTTGGCCAAATGCTTCAAACTTTGATGGTGTGGCCACGCCGCTGTCTTGCGTGGCCATACCTGATATTTTTGCACAAAATCTTCATATTTTTGGCCCGAATTAGCTCTAAATCTCATCTCTTTTGCTCCAAGACTCAATCTTTAAGATATTTGTTCATTAAATTAAATAACTTGCAATTGAAGTAAAATAGTTCTAAAAAGAAAATAAAAATACATAAAATCTAAATAAAACAGACTCAAATAATCTATTAAAAACACTAATTAATGACTCATCAATTATAGAGGTTGAATCCTATTTACTATTTAACCGCAGTTACCTAGCTAGTTTAGTTTGATTTTTTCCTTCCTTTTTATGTTGTTCTCTGCTACTTTGTCAGACTTCTATTAGTACACCTTGAGTTGTGGAGGCTTGATCTGATTTTTAATATATATATATATATATATATATATGGCCTTAAAAAACAGTAATTTAACAAATATAATACAAATTCTCATCGTTTTTAATACCACCAACAATATAACATTAATATAGGAAATTTTGTTTGAGGGTATAATTGAAATCATAAAAAATTTAGCCCAAAATATATATCATTTCTTTATAATATTTATAATACTGTTCCTATTGTAGCGAGATATTTCTATTTCAATGAATTTAATTTTTTCAATTAAAATTTAAAATAATAATAATATTAAAGGATAAACTAGATTAGATGAAGGGTAAAATAGGTAATGAAAACATCAGCTCAAACTCATGTATTTTAAACCTCTTTATATATAGTATAGATAAATTAATGATTATTTTATGAAATAAAAAGTTATTTGTCGTTTAAGAGAGGTTTTCCTAGTTCCACAATGTATATCACATCAGTATATATTCTCTTGGGTTCAACAATGATAGTTCAATTTGAACACTATGAAAGTGAAACAAATGCAAGAATAGGAGGTTGGATTGTGTTGACTTTTTCAACCTTTTCTAAGTGTTTTGCACTGGTTAGAGTCTGATGAGTTCAGAGTCTGATAGCAGAGGATAAAATCAAACACAAAGGTAGAGAGAGCATACACACATCAATTATATTGGTTCCTCCTATAATCCAGAAGTAGTCCAATCCCCTTACACTTCCAAGGGTTTTTTTACCATAATCACAACTGATTACATAATGCTCAGAGATACAACCAAGAGATTCCAAATGCTCAACACACACAAGCAAAAGACTTTCAATGCTCAATCACAATTGAAAGAAACTTTTAAAAGTTTACAAATAAAATACATGTTCTTACACTTGATATACAATCAAAGGTGTAAACAATATAGTACAACATAAACTCTAAAACTTAGAATTTCAATTAGTCTTTCAACCTCTCCTGTGCTTCTGATGCGCTTATACATGTTCAGACTTTGGTAAATTTATTCTATGGTCATGCACACTTGAACATGTATTAACATATCCAATTGTTCTTTATTACTTTTGTTATCATCAGAACTCTAAAGGAATTGTACAAAACCAATTTTGTTCCAACACACCACAAACAAATTAAGAAAATTGTAGTTGTAGTATAAATAAAAGCGAGCATAATATTTTTACTAAATTAACTTTATTGAAAAATATTAGTGTATCTATCACTATCATAAATAAAAACTCATAATATATATTGTCGCGTCATTTTTCAGAGATCATAGCTATTTGGTTAGCATAAACTCACTATTTTAATTTCACGATTGAACTTTTAATATTTCAAAAGAAAGGGAAAAAAGTTCTAAATTACTACAATTTGAAAGATTTAGGGTTCGGGGGTTAATTATATTTAGGAAAGGTGTTAGCACCCTAAATATTTGTAGCACTCTACGAGAACCTTTTGATTTTATTTATTTTTCGTGCTATAACTTGCCTGCTTAAGGAGACGGAATTAAAGTGATTAAAAGAAAGAGAAATGGTTTTTATTTACATTTTTTATGGATTTTGAAGGACAAGGTCCTTTGCCTACATACTCGTGAGAGATCAAAACCTCGTAGTTCGAGGTAGAAATTGACGTTTGATCTGTTTTGTATTTTTTATTAGTTTTTCAAAAAAAGTTTTAAAGAAGGAAAAGCCAAAGTGGCAAATAAGAATTGGTTTGTGTTTTATAATATTAAAAGAAAATAGACTCAAGATATAATTAAATTGATTAACATTTGATTTAGAAAATAAAATAAAAATGGGATCACTTGATTGAAAATCAAGGTTTATTATGAAAATATTTTTTTTGTGATTTTTGTTATTTGAATGTTTTTGCTGTTTTGGAATAATAAATGAAAACTAAACTAACGGAGCAATAAAAATAAAAGCGCGTGAATTTTTGTAGTGACGTTGGATCACCACAAAATCCCTAATCTATTTTTTTTTCTTTTTTGCATTTTTGGATATAAATAAAGCGATAAAGAAATAAAAGGACACGCGCACACAATTTTCTTATTTATATTGTTTACATTGAATCTAGATACATTCTAAAAATAAATGACGATAATTAAAATGCTAAATGATAATAATAAATAGAAATAAAATGAAACGCAAAAAATGCTAAAAAGTAAGAAAATAAAAGAAACTAAGAGAGAAAGACAATCAAAGGGACAAAAGTACCGAAGAGAGAAAATTTCGAAGGGACAAAATTCCGAAGGGACAGAAAAAGAGAGAGAAGAAAATAATAGTTCGTCAACACATGCTGAATGAGGGAGAAGAGAGAAAAATTCTTTGACAACTCAAGAGAACTTTTAGTGTGTTTTGAAGCGTGGAATGAGGGCTCTATTTATAGATGAGGAAGTTGATGAAAATGGAAAAGTGGTTTAATGATTTTTGATGGACAATTATGATGAATTTTGAAAAAGGAATGTTAAAGTTGACACTTGACTTGAATTTTTTTGGACCTTGGACATTTTATTTTTGGACATATTCTAAGTAATAAAAAAGAAAATAACCTAAAAAACAAAACAAAATAAAATAAAAATTAATAAAATAAAATAAATAAAAAAGACTAACAATAAAATAAAAATACGGGCCCCAAAATTAACCGAAAATGAGGTATTTTAAAGTACCACTCTGCCGAATTCTTCTCTGAAAAGTCAGATAATATTCTGGATCAGAGGGTGTATGAATGTAGGGTCTTAGGTCAAAAATTGGGGTATGACATATATTATCTCGAGAGTGATACAATTTATATTAATAGAAGATATAGTTAAATAATAATAGAGTCGTGTTAACAAGGGATTGCGATTCCTTGCAGAGTCCTACATTTAGTATAAATTTTAGTAAAAGACAAAATCGTTAGATTAGAAAAAGATAAAAACACGTAAAAGATGTGTTTTATTCACTAAAAAAATGAAGGACATGACAACTTTAGTTGTACAATGCTTGACTTGTAAAACTACTTTAGAAACAGGACAATTTGGATGCAAATGATATGTCAAAAAGTGAATTTTTTGTCCATCACTAAACCAAAATACAACTTTTTGTCCCATATACAAGTTGTCCAAAATACCAAAACAACATTTTGTCCACGAAAAATCGCATATGACAAAAATTATTCAATACCATAAAAGTTTGTCTTGTTTTGTTCTGCCTCGTGTTGTGCTGTTTTGTCTTATGTTGTTATTTCTAATACTTACTGCTTAACGTATCAAACTCACCATAAATGATATTGCAAATGCAAGAATCCGAGGAAAAGTAAATGAGTTGTGTGCAAATGTTGTTGTAAAAGTACACCAACTTATAGAAGATTGACATTGCGCCAACACTCCTCTAAGTGTGAACACCCATCAACAAGTTTCTCCGACTTCGCACAAAAGGAGTACTTTGTCGTTGAGCTCCTCTTCGGGGGTAGCAACTGATGTGCATTGGGAGCGACCACGACAAGGTAGAATTAAATACAATATAAATGTTTCTTTCTTGTAGGTTTGTAACCGTACAAAAATTGGTATGCACGTGTGTGATGGTGATGAAGCTTTTGTTCAGCTAAAACTGCTAGTTTTTCACCTTTATATCTCGTCTTTGTAGATCGTTGGGTTTGTTTTATGCTTTAGAATGGTTAAACGACATGCAAATGAATAATCAATAATGTCAATTTTATGGTGGATTCTAAAAGAGAAATGATATTTGTACAACCACTTTGTAACAATTTTTAGACAACTTTCTCTCTCATACTCACATTATATTCTTATTATCTCTCTTCCTTTTTCTCTCTCCATTGTTTTTGACCAATGTAAAAAGAGAAAATGAAGGTTGTCAAATAAATTGTACCAAATAGTTGTTCAAAGATCATTGCTCATTTTAAAATAAACAATGATGTTTTTCACTCTAACAGGTCTGATGTTTCAAAGATCGACCAGACTATTCTAAAGTGCTAAAGACTTTTTTATTTTGAGTTTACAAACTCTTAGTGGAGTTTAATAAACGACAAATAAATGAAATAATTCATACTATAAGAGTAGAAGACACATTATCATTTAGTCATATCATTTATTTTGATATTCTTTATTGTATTAACGAAATGCTATTGGTATCTTTAATAAAAATTATCCATTTTAATTGTCTAGACACTGCTCCGAAAAACATCCGGGAAAATATTGAAATTTGAATGGATTGTCCTTTTTCAAACAAAATGAGTCATTCATAAAAATAAAAACTTGTACTAATACTACTCCCTCCGTCCCGTACCCATTTAAAAATTGTAATTTTGACATGATTTACTTTGACCATATTTTTCTACTAATATACAAAATAACTAATATCATATAAGATGTTTTTTGATTTGTCTCGATGAGTATTTTCAAAATATCAAATTTTCGTAATTTTTTCCTATCTATTATTTAAAATATTTAAACTCAAAATTATGCATTAATATGCATAATGAATAAGATCAACTGTGTCAAGTATTAAGGGACTGTACTGTCATACATGACACTTTTCCCAAAATAATAATAAAACGAGACAAGACATGTAATCAAAATAACATTTGAATTTTATAATGTTGAGAAGTGACCGTGACCACTAGCAGCATGAAGACAAGGAAAATATCATAACTTTTCAGAGATTAGATTGTAGCAAAGGAGAGAAAGCAACAGCTAGCTAGCAAGCATTTTTTTTCACCTCCTTTCTCTCTCTAATAAGTAATACTAGACACTAGTACTCTGCTAAACAGTCACTGTCACACACATACTTAGATTCTGAAATCTCGGTCGCACATTTCACACCTCACCACACCAACAACATTTTCCACGTCTATGAAATACGGATTTAGACATCGGACACAATACATATATTAATACACCAATGCTAATATTAATTTGGAAAAATCATATAATTCAATTTAATCATATTTATTAGTACCGTGTCAATGTTAGACATGATAGGTGTCCAATACCGTAACACGCCTAAATTGAATGGTGTCTGTGCTTTCACATTTACCATCAGCTACCACCTTCACACTAATAACAAGTTCCTAGCTTGTAGCATTTCATCATAACATAGCTACCTATATGCTAGCTAGAAACTATAACTTAATAAAACCAAAAAAATCCAACAACAAATGCAAAATGAACAAATACTAGTAATAACTCTTTCCTACTTCTAGTTAACTTCAAACTTGGACCTACTCATTCATCACCAATACCATGACCACAATGATGTTAACCTTACTTCTTCTCCTCCTCCTCCTATTCTTCTCATCAAGTACTTGTTCCCCCTCCTTCCACCACCGCCGTATCCTCCATCAACCACTGTCGTTTCCTTCTATCTCCCTTCCACCAACACAACCACCATCTTCTTCACCACAAACCCAACCAAAACCACAACAAACACAACCCAAACTTCCATTTTCTTCTATCTCATCATCTTCACCACCACAAACACCATTCTTCCCATCTTACTATTCACCACCACTCCCTCCTTCTCCACCTTTCCTTGCCACTTTCCCAGCTAACATCTCCTCCTTACTCCTCCCACAACACCACACTCAAACACACAACCACCGCCATGCTGCTGCTATTGTCATCTCACTCTCTCTCCTCTCCCTTGTTATACTCTCTATTTCCACTGTCTTCGCCTTCCACCGCCACCGTCATAGCCACAAAACTTCCTCCACCACCGTTAACGATGACAATGCTTCAAGATCAGATAGTCTTCGGTTATTCCCACCAAACACTGCTACTTCAGACTCCGTCGACCAAACAACTAACGACAAGTCAAGTTCTATGTCGGAGTTATTCAACCTCGGAACTGTAACAACCTCGGATGACACTAAAGCAACAGCAGAGTCAAGCTGTAACGGTAACAGCAATGACGGTTTCCCTCCGCCGTACCGGTATGTTACAGACTCGCCGGAGCTACACCCTTTACCACCACTGCCACGTCACAATGTCAGAACATGCAACAATGAACCAAAGAAGAAAGAAGAAGAAGTTGAAGAGTTTTATTCTCCAAAAGATTCTCCTGAGAACAAACAGCATAGTCCTTCTCCTTCTTCTTCACCGGTTGTTACTGTTGCTGTTGCTGCTACAAGCTCACGTTCATTCAATGTTTTTCCGGCTGATAGATTTGGCAGTAAAAGCTTTACTTCAAGAACTGCTTCATACCCTCTTTCTTACTCTCTTTCACGTTCTCCTTCTCTTAATCTTAGCCCTATTGAAAGTGTGAAATCTTTTCCTCCTATAAACCCTGTTTCACCATCTTTTTCTTCTGAATCATGTTCTCCAATGCCAAGGGAAGATTTTGGTTTGAAATGGGATGGTAATGATACTCAGGTGAGTAAAATGGCTCCTCCTGTTCCTCCACCGCTGCCGCCGAGGTTTTGGGAGACTCCGGTGGTGGTTTCTCAAGATGGTAATGGTGATGTTAGTGTTGAGAATGAGGAAAATTTAAAGCCAAAGTTGAAGGCTTTACATTGGGATAAAGTTAAAGCTAGCTCAGATAGGGCCATGGTTTGGGATCAGCTGAGACCAAGCTCTTTTCAGTAAGACACACTTAACTAACATCATTAACATTTGACTTTGTCTTAGAATTAAAAAACTTGTCATTATCATAGTATCTTTGTTTTATTCTATTTTATGTAAATGTTGGTTTCATACTCATTATGTGTGTTTTTTAATTATTATATCAATTATCATCCATGTGTTATGTTATTTATACTTGTTAATTAATAATTGGGTTGAGTTGCAGATTGAATGAAGATATGATTGAGTCACTATTTATGGCAAATAATTCCAATTCCAGTGGAAATTCTGCTTTGGCTTCTAATCCTAAAGATAACGCTAGGCATCAAATAATTCATGCTTCTCCAATGCCACCTGAAGATAGGGTGCTTGATCCTAAGAAGTCTCAGAACATTGCCATTTTGCTTCGAGCACTGAATGTAACAATTGATGAAGTTTGTGAAGCCCTTAGGGAAGGTGATCATGAATCTCTTGGCATTTTCTTTTCTATGACCTGCATGATTTTATAGCTTTCTATATTGGCCTGTATATGTTTTAGTGTCATATAAGCATTTGAATGACACTATCATTAAGTGCATGTGTGATGCTTTTCATCTTATTGCTTGTGGTTCTATTTCCATGTCTGCCCCATATGAGAAGCTAAGGTAAAGGAAGAAGTGTTATCATCCTTGTAAGTGGCTTTCTGATGTTGGCGGTATATTAAAGCTTATTTTTGCTTTCAATAGGCAATTGTGATACATTGGGAACAGAACTTCTTGAAAGTTTGTTAAAGATGGCTCCTACTGAGGAGGAAAAAACTAAGCTGAAGGAGTTTAAAGATGAGTCGCCTTTCAAGCTAGGCCCAGCTGAGAAATTTCTTAAAGTCATGCTTGATATACCTTTTGCATTCAAAAGAATGGATGCTATGCTATACATTGCTAATTTTGATTCAGAATTGGAATACCTTAAGAAATCCTTTGATGCTCTGAAGGTATATATATTCTTCAATTTCTTTCTATTGATTTCACTGGTATGAAATTTAGTGACCTTTCAGTGTCAATCAAGCTAAACATTAGCTTGTATTTTTTAATTTCTAATCTTGTTATGCATTGGATTTTGTTTGAATATACCTGCAGTTCTCATAGTTTATTCTTTGCCACAGGTGGCTTGTGAGGAATTAAAGAATAGCAGAATGTTTATGAAGATACTTGAGGCAGTTCTTAGAACAGGAAATCGAATGAACGTTGGCACCGACCGTGGTGATGCACAAGCATTCAAACTGGACACACTTTTGAAGTTGGTTGATATCAAGGGAACCGATGGAAAGACTACTCTTTTACATTTCGTTGTGCAAGAAATTATCAGAACTGAGTGTTCTCATGTATCTGGTGCCAATAATCACTCCGTCAACAACCCTCAATATACCCTTCAAGAGGAGGTTGACTCCATGAAGCTTGGACTGCAAGTTGTATCAGGTTTGAGTGGGGAACTCGCTAATGTTAAAAAGGCAGCTGTTATGGATTCAGACGCACTGAGTAGTGATGTTTCTAAACTTGCCAAAGGAATCGAAAAGGTTGCGGAAGTGGTAAAATTGAATGAAGAATCACCATTGAAAGAAGCTAACCAAAAATTTTCTGAGGCAATGAAAGGTTTCTTGGAGAGGGGAGAGGAAGAGATTTCAAAAATCATCGCACAAGAGAAAAATGCTCTCTCTTCAGTGAAGGATATAACCGAGTATTTCCATGGTAATTCGGCGAAGGAAGAAGCTCATCGTTTTAGGATATTTATGGTGGTACGGGATTTTCTTTCGATACTAGATGGTGTATGTAAGCAAGTTGGGAAAGCAAACGAGAGGACATTAGTTGGGTCGCGGCAATATGTGATGCCTGCAGTCACTACATCGACACCAATTTTCCCTGAGTTTAATGGTAAGCAACCATCTGATTCCTCAGAATCTGATTAGCTTAAAAAAATATCGAATCCAGTTGGGACCATTCGAGTTATTTTATCTATGATTGGTCATTGATGGGTTGGGTTTTTATCATCTTTTCGATGATAATGAGAAGCTCTTGCTATCATAGCACATGTCTTTGTACCTTAAGAATGCTGTACATGTTTAACTATTATATAACAAGTTAATTAGTACTTTTTTCTGTGCCTCACACTGCTCAGTTGGTTGCTTCTCTGTATTGTATTCATATATGAATGATCAACCAAAATTATGGAATTGTTTATACTTATCATTAATGCATTTAAAGAACTGTGAATTTTGTGGTAAAAAAAAACAACCAACAAATTGTGGCTCATACGGTGCACAACTTGGGCATGTTAATTGTTAGGGCCAATACTAAAATGGCTATCATAGCTACCATGGCGGAGCAATGTCACAAAACACTTCTGGCCATCGGTCTTGAGGCAAGGCACTAGACTCTGGTATCGATTCAGTGAAGACCGACATTTAGAGTTGATTTCACAATAGAACACGGAGTGTTGAAGCACATTGTTGCAGTGGCTGCAGCTGTGCCAGAATGGCGCCGTGGCAGCGGCAATCAATCTGGACAACCAATTGTATATTTTGGTTGTGTTACTTATATGCCTCACACGCCTCACACCCTAATTAGGTAGTAACTGATACAGCAGCTATGTTGTGTTGAACTTCAGTAACCATTGTGCATGTCAAAGCATAATTTATTTGGATGATGACAAAGGGGTATTTGAGTTTCCATTTGTAAAGTTTTGACTAGAGTTTTTTGGACCTTAGTATCATTGTGACAGCCAGTGTAAATAGCAACCATAATTAGGTCAAGGACGATAATGGCATTATCTGTCTCATTAATACCATTATTGCCATTATTGCCAGCTGAAATCTGATGTGTTTCTGACACATAAATGGCCAAACCACACCAGTTTAAAGCCTTGGAAGTTAATGGAGGAGTGTCTCAGAATGGACTTCATAATTGTACATTGTACTATGCCTCTTGGTTTCCCTCTTCATTATTTTGAGGCATGGGGTGCTACAGTTTCCCGTAGCAGGATACGACGATTTTTTTTTTCTACCCTACCTTTTGCCAAAAAATCCAAAACTACTATACTTTTTCGAAAAATTGCATAAATGCCATTCTTTTTCAGATTTTCTGATACCACTCTACTTGGTCTTGCGGGGTATCCTTGACAAAAATTTTGTCCTTATTATACCACTCCATTTGGTCTTGCGGGGTACTTTCCCTAATATTTTTTCGAAAATTTTAAATACCACTCCATCTTGACTTGCGTGGTATTTTTGTGTTTTTTTTTTGTAAATTTTAAATACCCCACAACTTGGGATAGAGTGGTATAATAAGGACAAAATTTTTGCTGCATTGATTTCCGTTTTTGCATGCATAATATATAAAAAAATAATTAAAATAACTTATTTTTAATAAACTAATAAAAGTTATACAACAAATAAAATTACCATAAAATCTACAATTATTATAAATGCCCTGCTGTCCCACACCCTCGTCTTCGACGATTTCTTCCACGATTTACTTGAGGGTCATG
>Ga0315914_1001540_pt1 | contig 34637 bp, 16 predicted proteins | sample MpolenodulesMG_FD_203920 | JGI IMG/M metagenome (GOLD analysis project Ga0315914, IMG submission 203920) | Medicago polymorpha root nodule microbial communities from Los Angeles, California, United States - elongated nodules | ecosystem: Host-associated > Plants > Roots > Nodule | place: USA...
TTGAGGTGGTCAAGTTGAATTGAATTTTAGGTTTATGAATTCCATGCATGCTACGGGTTGCAATGGTTCGGGGTGGTTCTTGATGGATTTGTTGTGGAGTATGTGTAGGAGATGTGAGTTCAGTTGAGACAAGTGGATGGGGTAATGGGTTAATAGCCATAGGGGAAAGCGGTCATATGCTTTGGTTTGTCACATTAATTGGTGAGGCTGGTGTTGTGGCAGGTTGTGGTGATTCAACTATAGGTGGTTCCGGTTCATCTTGTTTTGAATCATTTTGGAGGTGGTAGTGTAGAAGTGGATGAAGGCTGTCATTTAAAAATTCATAGGTAAGAGTTGAGGGAGTATGTGTTTTGGCAAATGGGAATTGGGTCTCATCAAATATGACATGTCTAGAAATTATTATTTTCTTGTTAGACAAATCATAACATTTGTAACCGCCGTGATTTTGTGGATAACCTAAAAAGGCACATGGGGTGGAGCGAGCTTGCAGTTTATTGATGGTGGTGGAGGGAAAGAGCGGGTAACACAAACACCCAAATACACGTAAATGTGTGTACGAGGGATCCCTATGATATAAGTATTGAGTGGGGGAGTGATGTGAGAGAATCTTTCTAGGTAGAATGTTTTGAAGGTATGTGGTGATTCGTAGGGCATGGTGCCAAAATGATGGTGGCATAGATGAATGACCAAGGCTAGTACGGATGAAGTTATTAATTGCTCGTATTTTACGTTCAGCTTTTCCATTTTGTGGTGAAGTGTGTGGACAAGAAAAACTGAATACCATACCATTTTTGTGACAAAACTGTGTAAAGTATTCGTTATTAAATTCTCGTCCATTATCACATTGAAAACATTTGATTGTGGTTCCGAATTGAGTTTTAATGAATGCATGAAATGAGGAAAAAATGGAAGGGACTTGTGATTTTCTTCCAATGGGAAATGTCCACACAAAATTGGTATAATCATCTAAGAAAAAAAGGAAATATTTATGACCTGCTGAACTTAAAATTGGTGATGTCCACAAATCACTATGAATTATATCAAAAGGCTTGGAAGTAGTAGAATTTGAAATAGAAAAAGGTAATTTAACATGTTTCCCATATATGCAAGATTGACAAATAGAAGGACTAGAGATTTGTTTACACTCAATAAACTTATTTTTGCTAAGAAAACTTAAAACATTTGCTCTGTGGTGTCCCAAACGATTGTGCCATAAGGTAGGAGAGAGAGCTGCAAAGGTTGCTGGAGAAGTGGATTGGTGTCTTGTGGTTGTGGTGAGAGGGTACAGATCACCTGTACAGTCACATCTCATGAGAGGTATCCCTGTTTGTATATCCTTCACAGAAAAACCAAAAGGATCAAACTCAATGGTAACATTATTATCAAATGTGAAACGATGCACATATATTAAGTTTTTAATGAGTTTAGGGGCATGGAGGACGTTGTTTAATGATATGGGTGGGTAAGGTGGGGAAATGTATGTTTGTCCATAACCGCGAATTGGAATTTCCTGTCCACAGCCAACAGCGATATTTTTATTAATGCTCAAATTAGAATAAGTAGAGAGAGTACCTTGAGATGTAGTCATGTGTGATGTTGCACCAGTGTCCATGTACCAATTTTCATCAGGAACATTTAAGGACAAAATTTGCATTGCCGCATCGATGTGTGTAGGTGCATAATTTGAAGGAGTTGGCCCATGAGCACTGTAAGCTTGTGGTGGACGAGTTCCTGTAGCCACAGGGGAACGATTTGATGGTGGATGAACCTAATTGGATGTGGGGTAAGGACAAGGTGGAGCTGCCTATGGTTGTTGTCCCCACGGTCCCCTTTGTGGGTATGATGGCCACTGTTGTTGCGGCCATGGACGTGGATTGTATTGTTGTCTACTGTTTTGTCCGTTGTTACTGTGACCTCGTCCTCTACTGCCACCATTTCTGCCACGATTGTTGTTTTTGTTCTGACTGCATTTTTGACCAAAATTATTACGGTGTGCTGGATTTCTGGAACGTTGGGTAAAACCACGATTGTGACCAGAATTGTCATCACTGGACTGGTTTGTGGTGACAAGAGCGGTACCTGTAGCATTGATTGTAGCAGCTGCTTGCTTTGCCTTGCGGGTTTCTTCGAGGATCAGCCTCGATCGTACCTCATGAAATAGCGGCAAAGGATTACTCTATTGAATAAAAATAGCAACACCATTGTAGTTCTCATTTAGACTCGCAATTAACTGGAGAACTAACCTTTGGTTCAAAACTAGTGAGCCAACGTTTGACAGTTGATCAGCAATCATCTTGAGTTCTTGGCAGTATGCCGAGATGTTGGGAAAGTCGTTCAGATGGACGCGTGTGAATTGGTTTTCCAGGTGGACAACACGAGAAGCTTTGTTGTCCTGGACAATGTTATCTAATCGCTCCAATGTTTGCTGTGCGGTTGAACTAAGTGACATGATGGTGTGAAGGAGGTCGGTAGAGATCGTTCCATAAATCCATTGGAGAACGATTGCATCCAGGCGTGACCACTGTTCTTTGTAACTCTCAGCAGATTTTTCCTTTTCTACAACGGATCCTTCTTTGTTACCGGCTGTTGCTTTTTCTTTTTCCTTTGATGATTCTGTTTCTGGTGTGGTTGGGATTATGTGATCAATAACTTGGTAGACGGTGCAATGAATTTTGAATAATTCTGCCCATGTGGAGTAATGGTTGGTTTCCATCTCTAGAGTGATGGGAATGAAGTTTCTGATATTGTTCACAGCAAGGGCGGGGTAAAAGTTTTTGTTTTCTGCCATTGATGAAAAAAGAAAAGAGAGTTGCAATAGGTTTGTGTTTTAGGATCAGACTCGTGATACAATGTAAGAATTATACTTCCTGTCTATTCTGAAGGTGAGAAAAACACAAGGGGGGGTTGAATTGTGTCTACTTTTTCTTCGTGTTCTCCTACTGAAGTCACTGTTCAGAAGCAGATAGAGTTCAGCTTCTGAAGTGATAATCATAATCTAAATGCAGCGGATAAACAGAGAGAGAGAGAAGAAAGACACAAAACAATTATACAGGTTCCTTCCACAAATCGGAAGTAGTCCTGTCCCCCTTGCACTTCCAAGGAGAGTTCACTAAAATGTAATATCAAATTACAACTGCTCAATGCTACAACTAGCACGAGACATCAAATTACTCAAGCACAACTGCAAGAGATTTTCTATGCTCCTGAACACAGTCAAGAGACTTTCAATGCTCAAGCACAACTGCAAGAGACTTCTATTGCTCAAGCACACAAGCAAGAAACTTCTAATCAAACAGAATTATAAAGAAGTTTGTTTGAGTTTGAACACTTGATATACAATCAATGATGTTCACAATACAAATCAGATACAGACTCTTAAGACTTTAGAATTTTTAAAATATGAACTTTGATAAGAAATTCTAAGTGACTTTAGATGCAGAACAATAATAGAGTGTAACACTTTGTGAATTTTTGTATGAGTCTTGATGTTGTGTGTGCTTGTATATCCAACTAGCAGGTCTTCACTCCTTTATATAGAGGTGTGAAAGATACGTTGGAAAATTGTCAGCACATTAAAGAGTCGTTTGAAGCTTGATTAAAATCACCAATGATCTTTTGCCTGATATGGTTATTGTCCTATGAAGGATCAATTTCAAATGCATTCCTAGTTTGAAGGAACATTACTGCAGGCATAGTTGTTATTCTTGTCTTGTTGTAGAGACACGAACAGAGTAGTGGAGATAGTGGTTGTACAGTTCGTACAATTGTCCTTTGTCAACGCTCTTGATAGAACAAGCATCCAATGCTTTCAAATTCTTTCACAAAGGCCGTTGTTACACTCTTTCAGTCTTCTGCAATGCTGGACGAGATTAAATCCATTACCCAGCCTTTGAAGCTTTAAGTCTCTCATCTCCTGATAAACTTCAGCTTCTGGTGATATGGCTTCTGATGAAATGCTTCTGATGAACTTGTTTCTGATGATGTCATCACTTCAGGAGCACTAAACTTCAGGAGCACTTTTCTTCAGATGCTTCAAGCTTTAATCTTGTTGATTCCTTTGCTCTATTTTGTTCTTTCAGACCCTTATAATATATCAAAAACGTTGTCTATGGTCCTGTACACTTGAACAAATATTAGCATATCCAATTGACAATTTTTAATATCTTGTTATCATCAAATTTCTAAGGGTAGTGTATGTTAAACACATTTTGTTCCAACATATTCTGATTCATTTGGCAAACATATATACAACAATACATAGACTCCAATTAAGGTAGGAGTTATTGTACAATTAACTACATTTATTTACACAATGATGAATAATGATTTTGGTGATTGTGGTCAACTGTTGTTTCTGTATTCTAACATTAGCGATAAAGAATAAGGTACAATATATAATTTTCAGTTTGAAAACAAATAGACAGAGATTTAATGAAATATTATTTATCTTAAATAGATAGGATATAGAAAAAGAAAGGATAATAAACATTTGATTAGTCCAAGAGACCAATCAAGTTAATCAATATATATGCTTTAATTTCTATATGTCCTAAGGATGAAATTTTAAAGTTAAATGAAACTTTGTTTTCTTTTTGGTGATTTGGATAAATTTAAAGGAGATGGTTGTATGTGGAAAGGGAATGGTGTAGTCGATAATGATGGTTACATTTTTTTAGAGATGAGTGATAATAAGAGGATGGTTGTTGAAAATGTGGAAACTTATTGACATAGTTATTAGAGATATAGTTTAGTCACAGTTAGTATTAGTCATATAGTTGTAACCACTTTATTAATGGGTTAATTCAATCATTTGTAAGATCACTCTTTACTATCAATACAACACTTTCATAACTTTTCTCTCATTCCTTCCATGGATGCCATGTTTACTAACATGGTATCCCTCTCCCCTCTTTATTGCTTTTACTGCATTAGATATCTATGTGTTATTTGATCATGTATAAGAAACTAAGAATCGATTGCAATAATTGCATGATTGAGCTATTTGTGAAAACAAACTCTACGTGACATTGACTGAACCACTTAAAAAAATAATATAATCTTTTTATAACTAAATAAAACCTATGAACCCGTTTGTTACAGATTAAAATAAAAATGATTTTCATAGAGATTTTATGAAAAATCAGAATCTATTTTGTGTTTGTTTACCGCGATAAAAATCACTTTTTTAAACAAATAATTTAATTTGTTTGGATACAACTATATAAAAGGGATTTTTTGTTACAAAATTTAGTTCAATCTTTTAAACCATATTTTCTCTCTCCTCTAAAAAAAATCTATTTTTTGAGAAGCTGCTTTTAACAGCTTCTCATTTGAAGCTGTTTTTAGATTTTTTTTAGATTCTGATTTTTTTAAAAAGTTGTAACAAACGGATGCAAAACTCTTAAAAAGTGATTTTTTTTTTCTTGAAAAAAGCTATAACAAACGGGCTCTATATCACTAAGTATAACAACATTTTTTTTTATAATTTTTTAGATTATTAGATTCATTAAAATATACCCCTAATTAATTTACTATACTGGTTTGAAAAATATAGCCCAAATTAACTTATTACCTTTGGTGCTATTGTTCCGAAAGTTAGCAATTTTGGAAAATCAATTCACATTTTTAGACAAATAGAATGTAATACTTAACTTTATTCGTGTGAAATAATCAAACGTGACTTATATTTAGAGAAGATATAACAGTAATAGTTGAACGTCCCCTAAAAAAAAGTAATAGATGAATGTGATATTAGAGAAAAAATTAGAGTACTTAACAATAGAAGACTTAATTTTTAGAAATATTTTATGAATTATAAATTTATGATATATATTCCGTTCAAAAAATTTATGGATATATAAATAGTTAAAAGATAAATTTGATGCCCACAAGTCCTAGTTGAATTAGAAAAAATGTTAAAATTGTTAGGCCGAACGGTTTGATCGAGGTTCGAATTCCGGCTCGATGTGAATTTTTAATTTTTATTGTCATTTCATCTATCTACAAGAAAAAAAGATAAATTTAATATACGCTAAAGAATGATTTCAAGTGGCAACATATAGTTTGACAAAATTGTTCGTTTCGTCCTTTAACTTTTTTTCGTTTCAATTTGATCTTTACATTTCAAAATGCTAACACGGCAAACCTTAATTATAGAATCCGCCACATCTCCATTGAAAAACCAAGGACCTATATTCATCGTCCTAAACCCAGAATCTCAATCTTCAACCTAGATCTTCAAAAAACACTAAATTTCATCATAAATGCTGATAGAAGAGTAGAAGTTGAAATGTAAGAATTATTTTCAACCATTTAGGTTAAGGAAGCAAGTTTCGATTCTCACTCTACGTCCTTCACTTAAAACTTGAATTTGGAAAATAACAACTCAACTTCCACAAATGCATTAATTCAAATTTTATTGGAAGAAATTACTCCCTCTCTCCCTATATCTAAACACCCTTTTATTAGAGGCAAAGTGTGTTTACATGTAGGGACGGAAGGAGTAGAAACTAGATGAAGGTAAAGGATCATTTATGGAAAAATCAAACCAGTTCTATAAATCGGTGAACCGGTCTCAATTTAATTGATATTGATTGAACTGAACTATTAAAATATGCATTGATTCGAACGAATTGATACCGTATCAACTGAACCAAACTGTTTTTCTAAATTTAGCATGGTGTAAGATTGAATTGAATTCTATCAAATAAGGTTTATAACTTATATATTATTCTTGAGAAAGGCAAAGCATTCAAATGCATGAATCAAGAGATCATTTAAAATAAGAAAGAGAGTTCAAATTCTGTTTGCAAACCACTATTAAAATCTAAGAAGAAAGATTACAAATCAGTCTACTAGTTGCAATGAATTTACCTCAAACAAAGTTCCTTAAATATTTAAATGCATAAACCCCCGTAAAGTATAATAAAATAAAATAGGGATTATAATTTAGCAAGTCGTAGGAAAATAAATAAATCTTAAGCATTCTATCTAGCTGGGGAAAGATTTCTCTTGGTAGCGTTCTCTGCCCTTCTTTTTCTTCATGAACTCAAACAAGTACACATCAACAAATCATGAAAATAGGATGCAATTCTTTATGTCAATATCTTTTAAAATTTTTTTTTTAGAGGTAATATGTTGCATATCAACTAGAGAATCATTGAAGATACTACAAACTAAACTGCAACATCGGAGAATCATTCAAAATACTTTGATATTACTCGGTCAATATTCAAGATATCAACCTTCCTTGACTTAAAAATATAGGAAATCTGATTGTAGAGGAAAAAAAAGGAGAATTTATCATAATACATTGATATTACTCGGTCATTAGTCAAGATATCAACCTTCATTTACTTAAAAATAATAGAAATCCAATCGTTGTACCTTCATTGACCTAAAATATACTAGAAATCCGATTTTAGGGGACAACATAGTAAAATTTATCGTAATACGTTGATATTACTCGGCCACTAGTTAAGATATCAACCTTCATTGACTTAAAATTACATGAAATCCAATTTTAGGGGACGACATAGGAGAATTTATCATAATATATTGATATTACCCGGTCATTAGTCAAGATGTCAACCTTCATTTACTTATTAAAGGAAATCTGATCGTTGTTCTAGAGCATCCACTTAATGTAAGGTTGGATCCAATCAAATTACAATAAGAGTGGGTGTAATGAGGTAGTCTTTCAAAATGTAGAGAGTCAAAGATCAATTTGTATGATCGTTCCATATAAATTCACATTTTTAAAATGTAGCTATTCATTACACCCATTTTGACAACTCAAAAGGTTAATTATATCGTTCCCTATATGAATTTTCAGGCAATATCATAGTACAGGCAATATCATAGTACCATTTATGGAAATTATGAATTTTTAGGCCTTTGTAAAATATCATAGTACTTCTTCGACTCTTGTAGCTCAACTTTGATTTCGTTGGCATACTTTGTCAAATTGTCATGCATCATTGGAGGAGAAATCATGAAATTTAGGAATCACATGATAGTTGCACATTATATTTGGTATCCCACATCGTAAAAGGATGTTCAACCCTCCAATGCTATCTAGATTGAATACTTTATCAAGATGAAAAGTAATCCGTGTCTTAAAATTCATAAAGAAATGTACACATGCTAATATTACCTAAAACACAACTACATCAACTTGACACCAATTGCAGGGCCGGTCCAATATTTTTAATAGTATGTGAGTTAAATCAAGTTTTAACGTATGAGGTTTTTTTTTTGTCTCTATATATATGAGACCCTTTAGTACATATGCCGCTCATTGATCGGTTATTGTTGTCTTTTTCATTGTTGAAGTACTCTTGCTTTGAATGGAGGAGCACCATGTTGTGTTTAGATATCTAGTAGGGAATAGAATAAATGCTTCTCTCCTCGACGAATCGTTGACGACTATTCTCAACTCGCTGTCGTACACTTCTCTCTATGAATCACTGAAATCTATTCTCATCGACGACTAGCCATTAGATTCAAACGTTCCTCTCCCAATCCAACTTTACGTGTGTGTTCCAACCGTAAAACAACCGGAGATTTGGGAAGAATCCAATTCGTTTTCTGAATCTACTTTTTCACCTGAGTCCGCCGATGACTCCTTCTTCTTTAACTTTAGTTACATGTTCAATGTTTCTTTTTTTATTTGTGTTGCAGCTCTATACGCCTCTCTTGCAATGTATAACTGTTATGATTCTATTTTAGACTCCCAATACGTGATTGTTTTTATTGTATATTGACTATGATTTGTACATAGTATATACCAATTGTTTTAATATGTTTTTGCATGTATTTTTAGATGTGGCAGAATTTTATATTTTGGTGTCTGCCTAATAATTGAGTCTTAGGGTGGCAATGGTTAGTATTGTCATTTTCATTGTTGAAGTAATCTTCAAATGAAGGATATTCATGTTGTGTTTGTGTTTGGATATCTAGTGAATCGAATAATATAGAATAGAACAAATAGAACTAAAAAATGTATTTATTAATAACAAACGTTTTACACTTTTAGAAACTAAAAGTGATGTTATACACAAACTGAAAGTGTTTGTCGAAACAAAAACCAATTTCACAGGTTCACAATTTCATGACTGTCATGCATTGTTACCGCTATGTAATGGCTCTCTTGACTATCGAGTGGCCCGAGTAAGGTGTAACTCATGCTATTCTTTAACCACTTGGTTTTGGCGGAACTATTATACGTTTGGATTATTATTCATTGCATTATATCTCGTTAAGCCTTACGCGAAACTGCTCCCACACAATTCTTAACACACTCCTCGTAAAATGCATTTGAAATGTTTTTCCAAACGTATTCGAGATTCTCGTCAACGTTCACATGAACGGTGAAAACATCCATTCTCTTGTACAGAAATACAAATAAAAATTAGTGCTTCAATAATAAGATATTAGCTACAGTTTGATTATTCTTTTGGTCCCTTACACATTGTTTTCTGCTATTGCTCATTCAAAATCTCTCCCGAGTCTTGACTAACATGATAATATTTGAATTCAAGTTTTCAACTAGTAAGTTATTGAGGTTGATTATATATGCTTTTAAACTACTCCCTCCGTCCCAAAAAGAATACAATGTGATCCTCGTCACACTGATAATCATACCCTATCCGTTGATTGTTACCAACAAATCAACGTTGTGGATCACTCCTTGACATTGATTTGGATAGTGCATGACCAACATCTACTATGCACTTAAGAAAAAAAATAACTAGCAAAATTAAAATATTTGTAAACTTCTTTTCTACTTTTTTTTGGTAGATAAACGAAATGACCATTATAAATTCATACACAAGATATGGTCTCATGGTTTGAACCCCATTCATAACGTCCGACCTAACAATTTGGTCATTTATGTAAGTTGAGTTAGAAATCAGAGATATTTGTTTTTTAAATTTTATATTAATAGTCTAATAAATATTCCTAATAAAAAGTATAATAAATAAATATTTTAATTATTTAAAAGGTGATGGTGGTTGTCACGGAAGTCCTAAGCTCCAACAACTTCTATGGTGGAGCACAACGGCGCTCCGATATAAATGGTAGTTTTCTGATGACCTCTTGACAAAGTTTTTGTGGGCCCCACATAGGTGTTTGTTGGAGCTTGAGCGATGGTGGCGATCGATGACCGACCGACGAGGTTTTTCTGTTTTATTTATAGGGGTGTTTTTAATTCACTTTTTTTAACAAAAATAATTCTGTTTTTTTCCTCTTATTAAAATAAATTCTACTATTTTATAATAATTTTTTTTTAACATATTTTTTTATCATCGAAAAAATTGGAAAAAGAGTAGAAAAATTTGATTATTCTATTTTTTATATTTAAAAATATTATATCTATTTTATTTTCTTTAAAAAAAATTAGAGCGATTCATTGGATTTCGTCTTAAAGAAAAAAAATCATTAGATGTTAAAAAATGGTTGAGTAAAGTATGTGCTTGAAATAAGAAGATCATTTTGAGTAAAGTTAAATTTGCCAACAATAACTAGTGATATTGTTGTGGTATTTTTAGAAGAATAAAAAGGTTTAAATGTTGTCTTTTTGGCTACAATTTTATGAAATATTGATAAGGAAATAGTTCCTTAGGGGCAACCAGTTGGTTATCATATGTAGTAGGTTGAAGGAGGTGGTTGTAGGTGGAAGGGGCTGATGTGGTTAATGGTGATGGTTATTGTTTTTTAGAGATGGTTGATGAAATAAAGGATAGTTTGTGAAAGTGAAAGTTTAACATGGTTTTGAAGAGAGTATATATCCCTCTCCCCTCTTTTTTGTCCTTACTACATTAGATATAGATGTGTTGTATGTTTTTTATTTTTTTAATAAATGAAAGAGGTGCTAAAAAACACCCTTCCAAAGTAACATAGATATATAGAAAAAGAGTACAAAATAGAAAAGGGGAACTAGGCCAAGGACTTTTTCAAAAAGATATGAATCTGAAGTTAGTCATTCACAACCTATTCCTAATGTACTCCTTGCTCAAAGAAACTGGGATAGAAGGAAACCAAAATAAATCAAAGGTAGACAATGACAAACCAATGTTTGCTAAACTATCTGCACAACTATAACCTTCTCTAAAAATGTGACTGACCAAAAAATTCATATTCCTAATGATACCTAAACAGTTAAGCCATCTAGTTCTAAACATCCAAGGAACTATTGAAATAGTATGGAAAGCTAGACTAACTAGCTTGGAATCATATTCCTAATGTGTTGTATGTTTTGATCATGCATAAGAAACTAAAAATTGATTGCAAATAATTGCATGATTGAACTTGGGAAAGCAAACTCTACGTGATCTTGACTGGAACCACTTAAAAATAGATATGTTGTTATTTTATTTTTACTCTTCTTTTTTTTATACTTTTGTATTTTTGGATTTTAATTATTTGAGATAAATTATTTTTTAATTTTGTTGTAATAAAAAATAAACCAATGAGAAAAAAGAACAAACATGATGAAGAACTGTTTTTACTATTATTTTAGTAAAAACACTAAGTATGAGATGATAAAAAAATTTAAGGTTATATATATATTTTTATATATATTTCCCCATCACCATAGTGAATATTTACATGTACACATACATGAAAGAAATATGCTCTGTAACCAAAAAAAAGAAATATGCTCTCAAAGGCAATGAAACTATCCCAACAAACTAAATTCAAACCATTATATGTTTCCTAGTCATTAGATCACACAAGCAGAAATGTAGTTTTTAGTGGTTCATACTATAGAAGACATAATTTTTAGGAATATTTTGTGAATTATAAATTTATTGATAGATAGATAGTTGATAGGTAAATTAGGTTTAAACTGAAAAGGTAGGGTTTAGAATGATTTCACGTGGAAACACAATATATTTTGATGTAAACAAATAATAGATCTAATAAAAAAAATTAGGATGTTGATACGTATGGATCTGAGATTGAACTTGAAGATTCATCACTTCTCCATATTGTATCATTAGTGTGTATCTTGATTTCTTAATCATATGTACTGATCTTCGGTTTTAAGGAATGTCTTATTCATGACCCTATAATTTGGGTTGTATTCTTGCTAATTTTGGTATGTGAATGAGTGAAGTTTATTTTAGTGTAGAAAACTATTTTTCATTATAAATGTCTCTGTTTGAAATATTTCTCTTCCTAAAATTAATTGTCACTTTGGAATATCAATAAAGTATCAATAACTTTTTTGATTAATACATCATATCATCATCATCACCATCATCATCATAGTATAATAAAAACAATTGAAAATGTTGAAGGACCATGACATCCTTGACCCTTGCAGTGGCTCTGCAACTGCATGGAGGTAGTCATGGGCAAATTTTTGGCACATAACCGAAACTAAATCTAAACCAAACTGGATTTCAACTTGGAAAAATAAAACCAGTTCTTTAAACCGGCGAACCATTCTATACACGAAACCCGTCTCAATTTAATTGCTATTGTTTGAACAGAAATGTTACAATATGCATTGATTCGAACCAAATTTGCTATTCTATGAAAGAGAATTTCTGAATGTAGCATCGTGTATGATTGAATTTTAATCCCATCAAATAAAATTTCTATAACTTGTATGTTGTATATAAAGAACCATATAGAAATAAAGAGAATTTCTAAATGTAGCATTGTGTATGAATATTGAATTTTCCTATCAAAAGAAGTTTCTAAAACTTACATATATTTGACATTCATAGTATCCATAAAACAATAGAAATAACGAAGGCCAAATACTATGTTAGAATCTGATAAGAAAGATCACAAATCAAACCCTATACTAGTTGCATTGAATTTACTCAAACAAATTTTCTTAAATATTTAAATATATAAATCTGTAAATCTCCTAAGTATTATAAGTAAAACAAAATAGGAATCCTTTCAACAAAACAAAAAAAAAAACAAAAACAAAATAGGAATGATAATTTAAACAGTCATAGGAAAATAAATAAATCTTATAAAGCATTCTATCTAGTTAAGGAAATATTTAATTTGTCAAAATTGTTATTATAGTGCATCCATGCTCAATCCTCTTGGGAAAACTACAGCACCACAAAATTCTCTAGATAGTATCCTCCACTCTGATTATCTGCAAATCCCAACATCTCCAACATCATTGAAAGTATGGACAAGTAAACAAGTCAAGAAAATAGAGGAAAAATATATGTTAGCAAATTTCATAAACAGTTCAATATATATAATTTAATTTATCAATCAACGGCGGAAGCAATTATTGAACAAGTTTATGATTAGATACAACATGTTTGATTTATTGAAATTAAAGTTCAAGGTCATAGGAATACCTAGATCCATGACAAAAGAGTTTTCCGGCAGCAGTGATCTGAAAACAAAGGCAAAGTCAGCGGCGGCTGGGTTGGTTCTTCCTCAACCGGTACCTTGATGCCCTAATGCGCTTCAGATGGGGAGAAGAGCGGTTTTGCAATGTACGGTATATTGTGAACCATAGCCTCTTTATATTGGATGGCCATTAGGGTTTCCCATTATTCTCTTAATGGACCATCCAGACATCCACCCGATCCAAGCTCATATCACTTAATTAATTAATTATTATTTTAATAGAAACCTAATAAGCCTTTTCCATTATATGATCACTAATCAATTAAGGCCCTTAAAGATAAATAATTAATATAATTAAAATAGATATATATGCCCACATAATAATTATTGAAATATTATAATTAAATAAATTATAACTAAATATTCCAACAATCTCCAACTTGGAAAATATATCTTAGCAATAATTATATCAAGGTTCTTTAGGTGCACATCTGAATGCTATCTATCGTTCTATAACATTAATATATAAAACTTTAAAAAAAAAAAAAACATAAATATATAAAAGGTATACACAATTTGGGTGGGGAGTTTGTTTTTTCTTTTGACAGAAGTCGGGATTTCTTATTGCAATTTTATCCATTAATTTAAACTATTTTAACGATATTTTTTTATATTATTTAAATTATCAATTAATTTTTTTTGTTTTTTTTAGGGATATTAATTTTTTTTTAAAATCTCATTAAAATAAGGACAATCAACAACATCAGATAGTACAATCCACAATTGTAGAAACAATATTGGGCACTTTAATAAGATCTTATTTACATTAGTATAATGGACAAAAGCATTACTCATGATTTCCATAGTTTCATAATTTTTCAAAGTTATATAAAAAAAAGTTTTTTAGTCAAAAACCATACGAAAAAAACATAATCAAGAAAATGAAGCTAAGTTATAATTACTAGTGTAAGATTGAAAAATTAAATTGAATAATTAATTTTATTTATTGAATTTATTTTAATTTTCTTTTTCTCTACCAAATCAAATGTTGCATTAATCTTAATTTTATCTTTTAATCAAATTTTCTGAATATAAATTTAAAACAAATTATTCTTAAAAAAATTGAATCAAATTAAACATGATACAATTCTAATTTAAAATTTAAAATAATTCTTAAACTAATGTTAATAAAATTTTCTCAATATAAATTTGAATCAAATTAAATATGATATAATTCTAATTTAATATTTAATTCAAATTTAAAATGATTCTTAAACAAATCTTAATAAATCAATTTTTTTTGGTAGTGTTACAATTTAACGAGGCAAAAAGAAAAAAAAGAGAGAGAGAGTCGAAATTAAGTTCCAAGGTTATCTCTGAGGATGAGAGATTCCATGTCAGGCGGAGGGCATATCCAGTGAGCAAAGCACCTTGTATGTGATCATTCCTTAGCCATAAAATCTGCACACATGTTTTGTTCCTAAGAACATGCACCAATGATGTATTTCCATTTTCATGTAAAACATCTCTAATATGAAGGATGTTAGTAGCATAAGTGTGCAAGGTATGATCATGACCATCAATAATCAGGTCAACTGCTTCCAAACAATCACTCTCATAAATAATTTTGACATAACTTTTTTTACTACAAAAATCAAGACCTATCTGGATAACACATAACTCAGCTAGTAACACATCTCCTCCAACTTCATAGTGGGAAAAACCAGCTATCCAATCTCCATCGTGGTTGCGAACAACACCACCAGCACCTAAACAACAAAAATCTTCTAGAAAGCTGCCATTAAATCTAAATGAATATAAAGTAAATTTTGAATTAGAAATTAAAGAAATATAAACCATTATATAAAGGGAAAATTGCACCCACCTCCCCTAAGGTTTATGAAAATGACACCAACACCCCCTCTAGTTTTAAAACTCACACTAACCTCCCTCGAGTTCTCATGAAACAGACAAATACATTCCTTACTTGTTAACACCGTTACTTTTCAGTTAATTTTCACACATATTAATCTATCTTCCTCACTCATCTCTCCTCATGTCGTTACTATGTCATCGCTCATGTTATTCCTCTCACCATCGTTTACATTGTTGATCCCGTAGTTGTTCACTTAAAAACATGCATTGAAGGAGAAGGTTATTTTTAATTAACAATTAGAACATGGAAACGCATACACGATGTGATGGTGCCAATGATGAAAATGCTATACATATTATGCAAGTGGAACCTATGATCCAAATGAGTATTCTTTTGTCAAAAGAAAAGAAAACAAAACGGGAAGAGTTCATAAATAGGAGAAAAATCAACTACATAATTTGAAAAATGCTGCAAAGTTTGAGGCTTGGCCTAGCCATGTTCAAATAGCTGCTACATCGTTTCCCATAACATGAACGATACACCAAAAAAGAAGGTTATCAAGGATAAACCGATATTATAGTAGGAGTTTCCCCATCTGCTACAGCCAGCAGTAGGAAATTTGAAACAAAAATTATTAGATGAAAAACCTACACAATATAAAGGAAAATATCAAAAGTAGCTTTCGGGAACATGAATAGGATCACTTATGAGGGAACAAACTAAAACAATATTGAAGAACCTCCGTTAAATATTAAGGAAAATTCTCTTAAGAAATTAACGGAAAGTTTACAGTGTTAACAAAGAAGGGATGTGCTTGCCTATTTTATGAGAACTTAAGGGAGGTTAGTGTAAGTTTTGAAACTAGAGGAGGTATCAGTGTCGTTTTAATAAAACTTAGGGGAGGTGAGTGTAATTTGCCCTTATATAAATACTAATTATATCTACCGCACAAATGTGGCACACTATGTTGCTAATAAATTCTAATTTTTATTTGACATTTTTATGGATAAACTTACCTTAACAATTCATATCTTTTTCAAATTCAAATTCACACTGTAATTAAAGGGAAATTCAAAATTAACAATAATTTTATTTTATTTTTGAGATACAACAAGGTCCAAGAAAAGAAAAACTACAACGCTACAAGGCAAGGAAAGATACACCCCGAATATCATCGACAAACACCTAGACCAACTCAGTTGGTGATGCCAAAAAGAATCATGGGAAACAACCAATATTGGGCAACACATTTGCACATCCATTTGCTTTATGATAGATATGTTAGATCGTGGCATCCCAGTCCAAACTTATCAGCGGTCAAATTTTCTTAATAATGCTCCATTTAAAAAAAATCCATGAATTCTACTTTTCCCCAGCACATTTCGCTCCCACCCAGCTGAAAATACTATAATACCCCTGCGTTAGTTAACTAACGCTTAACGCTAGTGCAAAAATCACGTTGCGTGAGTTAAGTCACGCAGAGTAAACTCACTTTTTTTAATTTATTTACTATATTCAAATTATTTTATTTACGTTATTCTAATTTATTTTTTCACTTTATTCTAATTTATTTGTTCACTTTATTCTAATGTATTTATTTTCTAAATTATTTGTTCACTTTATTCTAATTTATTTACTTTATTCAAATTAATTTATTTACGTTATTCTAATTTATTTATTTATTTTATTTAAATTAATTTATGCACTTAAAATAAATATTTATTCAAATTATTCATTAAATAATTGATACATATAACAAAATTCATTAAATACAAAATTAGAAAATAAAAGCAAATATAAATAAAAAAGAAATGAACAAAATTAATACATATAACAACATCTCATTTTATTAATATAATTCATACAATAATTGATACATTGACACATTTATTCGAATTCACTAAATAATCTACTTATTTTCTTTTTACCCTCTTGGGGTAAAAAGTGAGCAGCCTTCTTAGGGCAAAATAGTGACCAACCATCTTGGGGGAAACGACATCATCAACTTGGGGTAAATTTAAATCTGGTTCTTTTTATACCTAAGATGATTCTTTTTACCCACGGTAAAAAGTTTTTTGGTAAAAAGAAGCAAATTTGATTTTACCCCAAATGCTGATCTTTTTCCCTAAGCGGGTTGACAACTATTTTGCTCCAAGAAGTCTGCTCACTTTTGCCCCCAAAAGAATATTGAAAAAAAAAAGAAAAAAGAAGAGAAATAGAGTGAGAGAGTGAGGATGGAGAGAAAGTGATATGGTGTGAGGAAATAGAGGTATAAAGGGGCATTTATAGGTGGGAATGATAGTATAGGTTATAAATATCATTAATGTGGTCAAAAAACGTGTAAATTTGGTAAAAAAAACGTGTGGATTGAATGTTGAATAACTGATCAAAGTCCAAAAAACGTTTGTTCTTCAGTTCTGACCACCGGCCAACGTGTATGAGTTAACTCGCGCACATGTCAGTGGTGCGTGACTTAAGTCACGCAGAACCTATAAGGTGCGTTAGTTAAGTCACACATCGTGAATTAACTAACGCATGGGCATTATTGTCTTTTCAGCTGGGTGCGAGCGAATAGTGCAGGGGGAAGCACAAAATTCAAAATCCATTACCATCAGTTCCAAACTAGACAAAAGCCCATAAAGTCAACCCAATACGAGGAGTCCCATTAACCCATTACCCTTAGTACTCAGGGCAGCACGACATACCTCATGTGAGCCTCACCTCAAAAGAGCGCTCCTCATTTTATTGTGGCCACTAGATCAATATCTAACGACTTATCGCGTCTTGCCCTTGTTTTACGAAGTCAGCTACAGCTGAACTCCACTATATCAGTTTGCCTTTGCGCCACACCCAAGATATTATCAAATTTTACCACTTTTCGCCCACCTTTCTTTCCTCATCCTCTCACTGACTTGAGTATCAGAGTGTTAACCTATTTTTAGGTTTCTTTCCCCTCATCAGAGAATCTCTTCCCCGTACTGGAAAACAACTTCTACCACATCGAAAATCATCTTACACAACATTTTCACCGATTACTCACATCTCTAGTGTACTCCATATATATCATTGGCAGTAGAAGGATGGGAATCATTTCACAAATTCCTTTGAATTTCCTCGAATTGACCTCTGTTGCCATTTTCTTATACACACTGCAAAATCTCGCTCAACACAATCAAAAAACACCTATGCATGTGTTTCTAGAACCTCCATAAGACTTTGCTTCGTAGTGCAAATCCTGCAGGATCGTGTTGATCATGTTGTCTTTCATGTGCTTGAGGAAAACACAAACACCATTCTTTCTCTCTTTTTAACACACTCTAACACACACTCTTTTTATTGGGTGAACTTAATGTGGATCTCACATAAAATGGTAGGACCCACATTGATTTCATCCAACAAGAAAATGAGTGTTAGGAAGAGTGTGCTTTTAGCACTCCTCATGTTAGCATAGATGCATGTACAATTTGTTTTCTCTATAAATGTTATGTAATTTATGCAGTACTGATGATAATTTCAAACCAAAACACCGTTGGAAAGAGAAACAAAATGCACTCGGTTGATTTAAAAATCGAGTTATCTGTTTTTAAAATCAATGTGTCGAGCCTAAAAAAGCTAGCCCAAAATGCACTCGGGCTTTTTTAGCTCAAGTCCATTTGACCCATATAAAAAAGGAGTCGGGCCAAGGCTGGTCCATCGGGCTTTGGGCCGGCACATTATCATTATTTCCATTTGATTTTTTTGTTAAAAAACACTATATTTTTGAAAAAATTATCAACTAATTTAAAATTTATTAATAAAAAATATTTAAATAAGTAAACTTAATAAAAATGAATGAATTTAGCTCAAAGTTTTCAAATTCTAAAGTTTATAAATTATTAATTTGATTCAATAAAATGAATAATCTAGAGTTTATAATATTCAATGTTAATGTAAAAATTATTGACACTTCTATGACCATCCAATCATATTTTGACAAAAAGATAGTTGTGAATAACTAATACGTAAAAAGATAGTTGTGAGTACTTCTTCGAATGAATTTACTAATTGATGTTAATTAATTGATTAAAATGACATCACATATTAATATTAACTACAACAGTGAATAATCAATGAGTACTTCTTCGAATGAATTAATTAATTAACCGATGGGTACTTCTTCGAACAAATTAACTAATCGATGTTAATAAAGAAATGTACACATAGTCCTATAAGTCCTAGCTCAACTGATAAAAATACCAAAATTGTTAGGCTAGACGTCATGGCCGAGGTTCGAGCTCCGGTTCCTCCATTTTATGTGTGCGAGTTTATGATGGCAATCAGCTTGAGTCTTGATTCAATGATTAATTCGATGAACTTGATCCATGAACTAATGAAGTAAATTTGAGCTGAAAACTTGATGTGTTTAAATAAATGAACCAAATTTGAATTATGTATATAATTCATAGTTTGGCTCATTTGGTTCATGCAGTAGTTCAAAGTAAACCTTTCGATGAATTAACCAACTTTCTGAATTACATCATTTGAAACTGAAACTTCACTAATCTCAGATGATTTAGAAAACATCATTCGGTACATAGGCGCCCCGCGCTCTAAAACATGTTTTTCCCAATCTGACCTAACTCCAAATGGGTTTTCATCAAGCCAATCACTTTGCCCATTCTCCAAAACAAGCTTACCTTTGCAATATCTCAAAAATTGTTCTTTCATTCTTATTGCTACCTCTTCCACATCAGATTGCAAAAATACCTGATCAAGGTTGAGAATCTAATCAATCTCAATATCAACTCAAAACTATTCAAAGAATACAAATTCGAGTAAGTCATGGCTCGACACAACAAAGTATCACTAAACAAGTAGCGACACAATGAATATAATACCGAAAACCAGTGCTGTCAATTGAGATAGTAGAAAATAGTTGTATTTTCAAATTGCGCTACATTATAGTGCTATAACGACGCTATAGCCGATATTTGACAATACTTTGTACTAAACAACGTATCACAGAACAATAACAATTTATTCAATTCCGCTACGCTAAAGCATCACTATAGCTTCTATTTGACAACACTGCTGAAAACAACTATATTCCTCAAGTGTGTGACAAACAATGATTTTATAAGATTAATGAGGGAGACTTGATAATACACTGCAAGATGAGTACGGAAATACAAGTGAAGAACTTCTTCAGAGTCTACTTACCTTTCCACCAGATGCTAGAAGATCCACTACTGCTTCAATTAAAGATCTCTGCAGCATTCTCCATCTATGTTCAGGTTTATTGAAATCAGGGTTTGGACACTGCAAAAAAATAAAGGCAAAATGAAGATTAGGCTTTATTAAATGATGAAGGAAAATATATACATGCAAAGATGTTAATTACGGTAAACTCAATCTGGTTTGTTTATTCAACAAAATTCAATTTCTCTTAAGTAGATTTGATCCATTTTTATCAGAGGACTAAGATGCTGCAATGGTGGCAGTGACATCAATGGAGATGTATGCATGGCAGAGAAGAGAACGATAAAAGTCAGAATGTAATGAATATTAAGCTTGACCTGTATTGATACAAGAACTAATTCTCCAGGATAAGAAGAAACAATTGAACGAAATGTTGATGTTGCGTTAGTGGCAATGAAGTGCCTAAAACAGATAAATCAAGAAAGCAAAGCTAAGAAAGTTAAACAAAATCCTGAAATTTGAAGTATGAATGAAGTTAGAAACAAGCGATATATGATCATTGTTCAACTATGAAAAATCTCAGTTAATCTAATCCAAATAGAAACCAAAAAAATGCAGCATGTATCTATAACACTACCCATTCTTTATGTCAAACTGTTGAGTCGAATCCAGACAGCGCAAAACAAGCTGAAAATAAACCAACGGTTATCGTAAGAAAAATATAGATAAGTGAAGCGGGCAGCAAAAAAGGCTAGGAACAAGGCAGGTGATGTAACAAGTATGGAACCTTTTCATTCATCTCCAAACCAAGAAAGTTCAAATCATTCCTCCTTTTTGCCATTTCAAGAAGAAAAAGTCCATTGCCTGTAATTTTTAGTGTTTGAGGATTACTGGACATTATGCTTAACTGCTAATATTTTATAATGTTTGAGAATTACTTGATATAATAAACATTATTATATATAGAAAACAAAAGTACCGCTTCCAATATCAACCACAAGCGATTGAGTTGCGTCAGAGTAAACGTTGTTCCAGTTGATTTCAAAAGGGTATGCCTGCAAAATATTACTGCCATAAGATTGAAGCAGTTTCAATTGCATAAATCAAGATTGAATACATCAGCTAAAATACTAACATCAACAATTTACCAAACAAGGTGGCCATCTACGAAAATTCTAGTGGCTTAAACCATACAGTTCAAGCACAAGAAGTATGCAAGATAGCTTATGCAAAATTCAAGATTTTCCGGCGTTGTCAATAGCAGATATCGAAAAAATAACGGTTTGTTAAAATTCCGCTACGCTGCATTATATATTGCCGCTATATTAGCTATTTGACAAAGTTTCGTACAAAAAAGTGTATCGCAGAAAGTATGGATTTTCTTGAATTCTGCTACACTATAGAGTTGTAGCGTCACTATGACGCTATTTGACAATATTAATGTTTTCAGAACAGATTGAATCACTATCTAGAAATATGGAGTAGAATAGTAATATAAACATACTCTATCAAGAGCCAAAACACCAGGGAGCTTTCTTCCTTTGAGAAATTCCCATACAACTGAAGCATTCTCAACCATATTTATAGAAGACAATGAACTTGTTTCCTGTCTCACAAGCTGACATGCTGTAGTCCCAACAACAGTTGTTTCACAGTTTCCTTGGCTTAATTCAACAAGAATTTTTGCCAACTTAGATGCTACATTTGTGTGTTCACTTCGATCAGCGAATTTCACTGGACCAATCCAAATTATTTTCTGTAATATATTCAAAGAATAAAGTTAGATGGTTCCTTTTGACTTTGTGAAATGGAAGGATATACCATTATCTTAAAATGAAAATATTACTATGAATCAATTACAAATATCAGTGTTCAAATTCTGGTACACTAGCGCTATAGCGGCTATAGCCACTATCTGACAACACATTGACTTTGTACTGAACAACACATTACAGAACAATAATCTGTTCAAATTTCGATACGACATAGGCTACATGCACAAATTCAAAGTAAAACCTCGATACAACTTTGACAACCATTTGAATGGTTGAAGCAGTTCAAATGTGTGGTTAATGACGTTTAAAATCTCAGTTAATTATATTCGAAGGATAGTTAATGTGTTGCAACACATAGCTATATTCATTAACCATTCACCGAACCTAATTAACCACGTATTTGAACCCTTGCCGTCAAAATTTATAATCAAATTTGTCCATCAAAATAGCACAGCTTATAAATAAATTACTACTGTACCTTGCAAATTTTAAGCATGGAACCTATTTCATCCAATGTTACAGGTCCAAGGTCAACAGGCACCCAACCTAGATCAAAGTTAAAAACCGATCAAATTTATGAATTTCATTTATGAATAATTTCATTTATGAATTTGAAGAAAATCTCACCATCCAAAAGTCCATGAGAAGGAAAAACATGCAATTGTTTTGGATCAATTTTATTCCTGCACCAAAAATCTTTTGGATACAATATTGCAACATTGTTATCGCGAGCAAGTCTCACTATATCTCGAGCTTCACTAAATGCCTTACGGTCCACCAAATCAATAGGAACCGGTACTCCTAATGCATGCATTATTTGAAATGACATCATTCCAACAAAAACAAAACCCTGACATCTGGAGGCTAAAAACCGAAAGGAAGCTGCTTTCGCGGCGAGATTACCACCTCCAATCTGAATTGTATGAGAAATAAACGGTGAATAACTCTATCGATATGAGAACTTGAGGCTATCTTGAAGAGATATTTTGTCATTGTCAAAACTAATGCAATAGCATCAGAAGAGGCATACAATTGCTACATATGGCTTCTGGTTGGCTTCTGCTAAATTTTTCACGAGACGAAGCTTCTCTTCGAAATGAAAACCAGCTATACAAGCATAGCCGAAACGAGTAACACCGACGGTTGATGCTAGAACTTTATGAGAGTTTGAGAAGGAGTCGTTGACAAAGATGTCAATTCCTGACGATAATACTCTAGAAAACTTCAAACAATTAGCAACTTCGTCTTTGATATTATAAAGATTCTCAAGGAGATAGATATTCTCTTTCTTGAGGCCTGTAATCTTTGATAACTTGTTACAAGAAAAGCCTTGCAGTGGAACAACTTGTATTTGAAGAATTGCCGATAATAAATCTATAGCATAGAGATATTCACTTATTTAATATGAAAGCTCAAACAACTAGTTAATTTCAAGAAAGCCTTTAAGAATGTACCTGCAACCGATTTTGTGCGAAGTTCTGAAGTATTTGTTTTCCAATCACTGACCAGGATGACCTTTGCTCCGGCTTCATGTAAATATTTAATTGTAAACAGTGCATTGAAATCTGATTGATTCTTCTGGTTATACTCTTGCTTGAGCAATATGTTAGAATCAAATCTAACCATGACGACTTTTCCAAATAGCTCCTCCCTAGGAAATTCTCTAAGAGTTTGTATATGAGGAATACCATTCAACTCTGCTCCATTATTATTGTAAACCTAACAGTAAAACCATAATATTTAGACCCAGAACAAAAATATGCAGCAAATAACACATCAAGAGTGCATCAACTATGTTCAGCCGACAACGACGATCATTGCAATAACATATATTCTTACTGGTTATACTATACAAAAATATTATTTGAGCATCAATTTTGGACAACTTTTTAAATGGTTGACACAATCCACACATGGTTAATAATGTTTCTGCACCAGTTATGTTGGCCTATGCTTTTTCCGCACATCATGCCTAAGTCCAAAGGTCTTGCAGACAAGGGTGCTTTTAAGGATACATCTAGCATCTTAATCCTTCAGGAAACTTAGCTTTTGTATCAAAGCTGATATGACCCGAGGATCGTGTTATCAATGGTAAATCGCCGAAAATAACGGTTTGTTCATATTCCGCTATGGTATAGTGTTATAGCTGCTAGTTGACATTATTTTGTACTAAATATTGTGTCGCGGAATAATAGTGGTTCGTTAAATTCCGTTATGCTATAGCACGGCTATTTGACAACACTGAGGCTAGGTGTTAAATCTCAAGACAAGGTATGATGATCTTGTGTAAGAAAAGAAAGTGTATGCATCCAAGTGAGAGTGGCAAAAATATTTCTTCCTACCCTAGAAGGTAAATTATCATAAACAAGGAACCTAAATTGCTATGAAATGCGATAACAAAACTGTCAGATTTCTTTCATATCCTCTAGAAACAGTTGTATACTATAAGGCACTAAAGAGAAATCCATGATGACAGATAGAGTATGTGCCTAATATCCATACATGATGCATTTTCGTTCTTTCTCCGCTCTCTCTTCCTCTCATTTTCGTTCAGATAGAGTATGTGCTCTCATTTATCAGAGCAAATAAATCAACCCTTCACACGCATCTTTATTATGTTGGATTTCATAAATAAGATTATAGCACAAAAAAGCTTATAAACTATATTACCTTATGGTTGAATGAGTTGACAACATGACCTGCTAACTCTCCATTTCCTGTCAAAAATAACATCAATTAAAACACAAAAATAGAGAACAGATAAAGAATAAAAAAAAGGTAAAAAAACATTATAGTCCCTGAATGCGTGAGACACTTGGCGATGTGTTAGCAATTTCAATACATTCAACGACAATAATGACTGCGCCATAAACATTCAGGGACCAAAATGACTATTAACCCATAAAAACAACATAAATAAAGTAAAATAACCTTGCATAGCCAACAGGGCACCATTATATTTCCAAAAAAATTCAACTTTTGGAACATAAGAACATGTTTTACGTTTAAGCAACTTGGGGCTGTCGTAGAAACATGAAATATTTAAGAAGACTTGTTCATGGAGAATCTTCATAGGGTGAGCCATCCAATTCACTAGATTCAATCTGCCAATGACAATTGAGTTAAGAAGAATTAGTACACATCATCCATTCACTCCATGAGACGAGCATTTAGATAAAGAAGAATCAACAATATTTGACAAATAGGTTATTAGGACTGTTCAAAAAACAAAACAAAAAAACGCACCGAATTTGAACTATAACTGATAGTCCATGAACTGAACCAGACCAGTTTGGTCCAGTGTGATTCGGTCTAACGATTCAGTTCGGTTTTTGGTTTATTTTCTATCACAATATTCAATTTGGTTCGGTTTTCATTTTTCCAACAATCCTCTTAGAATTTTGATTGGACCTAATTCAACCCTCACAAAACCAGTTTGTAAGGTGAGGACGAGGACCGACGATTACCCGCACTCATAAACACATTTTCATACCATATCTCATCTAATCTGAAACTGTTAACATTTCCTAATTATCAATCAATCATGACAATTTGGTATAGTTCAGCTCACAGAATCAGTTCAGTTAAAAAAAGTGCACTTCAACTTTTTGTCAAGTAATTCTCCGGTTTGAACAAACTGCAATTGACAACACTACACTATTCAAGAAAGACAAGCTCACATACAGACACATTGCATTTTGTCACCTTATCTTTAAGGAAATTAGAGTATGGTAGAGAAATTAGAACAAAAGCTTATAACAGTTAACTAACAAAGCAAATACAAAGATTATGTTAGCAATTTAACACTCTAAATTCATTGAAGTATGTAGGAACATGAAGAAACAAGAGATGTACCTTAGAATTTGGAACACATTTGTGTCTTGTCCACTGCAACACAGAACAAAGTGAAACAGAAAGATTATGATAAAACCACGTGTATTGTAGGTTGTGTTTGCTTCAAGAGAAGTTGGAAAGAGTCAAGTGAGAGTACAAGTCATAATATGGAGACTTGCAATTACTTCTTTATCCTTGGTTTTTTTTTTTTGCTATTGAAACTTACAATCACCTTCGTAGTTGTGTACCGAAGAGCATTTAGATGATATAGTAAAGATCTTTTTCAATTTAATCAGAGATTCTGTGTTTGAATCCAGCATTGAGAATGCAGTGGTGACATCTATTAAGGTCATATTTGACTCGAAGATACTCAATTTACACAACAACAAAAAAATGTACAACCTTACTAATCTTTGTTATGAAATTTGTGGAGCACATAAGATAAATTTTTCTCTCGAATTGTTTTTTTTTTCTTCATGTGTAGAGTTGAAGATTGAGCTCATGACCTTAAAATGTTCAAATATCTCATCTCTTGGCCTAATGCACAAATGAACATTTTAATCTCAAAAAAAATTCATTTTTACATTTTTATTATCATTCAAAACAATATTTCGAATTATAATATATTCATAAAAATTATGCACAAAATACTTAATTTTCGAAAGTTAAAAAAAGTACAAATAAAAAATAATTAAAAAAAACATGTTGATTTTAATATTCTAGAAATTGAAAAAAATCAAATAAATGTTATTAATTTTAAAATGGATGAAACATAGTGCATTTCTTTAATACTTCTTGTATCACTACCAAAAAAAATTGATACTACCAAAAAAAGATACTTCTTGTATGCTTCTTAACTAAAAATATTTATTTTTTATAATAAACTTTAAGAAAAATATAGTTTTGAGTAAATTGTGGTTTATTTAGTTAGCCGCCATACGAAAAAGTACCTAAACAAATGTCACATAAGTTTCGTCCTTGGAAAATATTAGGATATTTATAAAAAAAATTAAGAATTCAAGAGTGTGGCTGGCAAAATGTGGTGGTGCAGATAGCATCTTCCAGAAAAGAGATGCATTATACACAAGCCCATTTTGGAAATAATACACGTCACACAAAAACATCCCCAAACTTTTTTTTAAGGAAAAACCTCCCAAAACTTGAATATAACAACTTTGTGTCATTTTCATCTTAAGTTAATCAAATTCATCACATTTCAAATGTATTCAACTACTACACAAGATGTTATTATACATTTGTTCAAATCTTTATTAGTCAATTTGTGTTTTTCGGTGGAATTGGTATTGTTCAGATTAATCTGAACTGTGTTCTTCATCATATGGACACTCATGTCAACCACGTTAGGAGGAATAAGATGTCCATGATTGTCTCAACTAGGCATGAGCACTAAAGACAACACAAAGTCGAGAAAGGCAGACCCTCTCATGAAAAACAACCTGAGCATGTCCTTGTGCCACTACTTGAGCTAGTGCATGAGGCGGAAAAAAAATGTTCCAATTGGCTTGTGAGTTAAAATTTTGAGTTATCTTTTTTTATTGATCAAAATGGTATTAGTGATCATTTTTACAATTGAGTCTAAATGTATTTAAACTTTATATATTAAACTTTTTTTTTTTAGGGATATATTAAACGTTTTTAACAACTTATGCTCATTTCATATTACTAGCGTCTTGGTAAATTCATGTAATTCTTTCTTCTTTTTTTCTTTCTCGGTTAATATATAATTTTTTTTTTTTAGAAGCTAAAGGTTAAGATATAACTGGCTTAATAACAGTTTTACCCCCTTAACTTTTCAAAGTTGCGATTTTGGCCTCCTAAGAAAAAAATTACAAAACCGTCCCCTAAGTTTTCCACATGTGGTAGTTTTGGCCCCCGAAGCCAATTTTGACTCGGTCTACGCTGACGTGGCACCCTAAGTGAGGTGCCACGTGTTATTTTTTTTGGTCTTGGGGGCTAAAACTGCTACAGTTGCAAAACTTAGGGGACTGTTTTGTAGTTTTTTTCTTAGGGGGCCAAAATCACAACTTCGTGAAAGTTAGGGGGCGAAAACTGCTATTAAGCCTATATAATTAAGAAATTTAAATTAACTCATTTTTATATTTTTGTACATAAAACAATTTATCAACTTTTTTTTTTTGAAAGAGCAAGTTAAAAATACATAATGAAAATTAAGGAAAGAAATTATTTTAAGAAAAATGATATACTAAAAACAAAATTCATTTTTAAGGTTCAAGTTGACATCGGTTGTCATAAATTCAAATTCTTTACATCAAATAGACCAAAGTTGATATGGTTGATGTCGAAGATACAACAATTTTGGCAAGTTTGATCTTAGAATGATCATTAGAGTTAAGGAAAGTCTTAGTTTAAAGAACTCTAACAAAGATACTTATATATCATCAAGATTTTTTTCTTTTACGTTGAAGAAGACTTCACATCATGAACGACAAGATTCAAACTCAAGTGTCTAAATGGATTTTTATACATTTGTCATCGAAAAAATAATAATGTAGCCTCCTAGAAGATGACCCAACATTTCATTCGAATACACCGTGACTTGAGTTATAGTATAGGGTCTTGAAAATACAAGTCAAACACATAAAAGTTATAATTACACAATTTTCAATGTAAAAATTACTACTTTTAGATGTTTAAACAGTGTCTGAATAACACGTATTAGCATTTCTCTATAGGATATAATTTTGCAATCAGTATTATACATATATAAATTTCATTGTAAAACAAAATTGTGTGGTTATCTCTAAATTTACACGAGTTGTTGCTCCCTTAATTTAAATTTATTTCTAAAAGAAGAATCTAGCCTACTCTATACTTGCAACAAAAAATCCTAATCTATATGTTTTACAATATTCAATCCATGAATCTAGATCTAAGGAAATAAAATTCATCAATATTTTGCCAAAAAAAAAAACCATACTAAGCTGTCGAGACTATGACCATATAAACTATAAGAGGATGCTTTTTTATATAAATAAAACCCTTTTTCTTATCCTTTTGAGCCTATCCTCAATACCTTTAAATCAAGTACATAACTCGTTCATGCATTGATGTTCCCCAATTAGCTAGAATTTCCATCATGTCTTACGTGTAAGGTACTAAATATTCTATCAGACATCACACACTCTTGTTTTCAGAAATCCTGTCCCACTATGCTTTAGTAGCCGGCAGTCTAATTTCATTTAAGATATAAAAACAAAGGAAAGAAACCAAATATAATATAAGGATTTTGGAACTTGTGTAGTCAAAATTAAAAAAATGTAAAAAATTATGTTTTCAATGTAAATATTTTTGTTTTTGTTTCTTTAACTAGTGTTCCGGGGACACTGGTTAACAAGACCCACAAACAAATAAATGATGTCTTTGACTAATTTTTATTTAATTATAAAAAAAACATTTATAATATTCTCTCACCTACTATAAGATTATAAGTGCAAAGAGAGATTTCTTGAGCCATTAGGATTATATATGATAACAAAACTCTTAAAAAATTAACACCAATGCATTCTCAAGATTTCAAACTTGAGATGAAGAATTAATCTGAAGTCGACTCATGTAGTTTCATTTGAGATTTTAGATAAATACTCCCTTCGTCTTAAAATGTAAGCAAAAATGAGTCAACATAAGTTAATTTATTTGGTATGAATTTTGAACTAAATACATTAATTTTTTATGACGAATTTTTGCTTATATTATCAGACAGAGGGAGTAAAATATTTTGATAAAATAGCATTTGTTGTGTGTCTAACTTTGAAGCTCAAAATCCCAGTTAAATGTGTAATTTAGAACTAAGTGTGTTCTTAACTTCTTGCATCCTAACACATGTTATTGTTTTTAAGTTAAAGTTTCCTAAAGAGTTGAGGTTAAACAATATATAAGTGAGATTATCTATGATCCAATGTTTTAAGGTTTTGGGCGAAAAGTATGATGTACAATCTTACTTGTGTGTTTCTTCTTAACTCAATGTGATAATCCAACTTAGTGAGACTCTCTCTCATGGTCCAATAATCGTATTAGAGCTCTAGTTTGTGTTGATGAGAGAATGATGGATATTATATGTTAGATTACTTGAAGGAGAGATGATGTGATGTGTCAAATGTGAGTTTAAATCTCAAATTAAAAAATAATTCTTTTATTCACATCTTCCCAATAGCTTAAATTGAATAACTTTGAACACACTGCAGAATGAAATTCCAAACCATCGATTGATTATGCATGATTGCCAATCTGTTATAAGGTCCCACTTTCTTTCCTTCCAAATTCATCTTCCCATGACACAAGACAATTAGAGCTTTCAGATTGGTATCAGAGATTTTACTCGTACCAACCACTTTTGCTTATTATTTCTCTCTAAACAATCCCAAAATGCATCTGTTAAAAAAAAACCTAAATAACAACCACAACAGTAACTACTCCCTCATCCCATAATAACTTTCCAATGAATAAAATAATTTCTCTTATTTTCAGTTTTTAATTTAATACTAGTTTCCTTTTTTAATTGATTACACCTTCTAATTATTTATGTGTTACTTTCAATTTATTGTTGTTCACTTTATATTTATAATAATGGAAATGATCAACCTATGATTAAAATACTTCGTAAAGTCCTCGTGAGTTAAACTCAATTGGTATGGACAATGCATAATATATGCAAGGTTTGGGGTTCAAACACCGGCCACCAGAAAAAAAGAATATGCTTCATAAAAATAATTGAGTAATGATATTTATACAAGCATTTTCTAACAACTTTTTGACAACTTTTTCTCTCATACTCACATTATTTTTTTATTCTTTCTCTTCCTTTTTATTTCTCTATTATTTTTGACCAATTAAATGAAAGAAAATCAAAGTTGTACCAAAGAGTTGTACATATATCATTACTCAAAATAATTTGATAATTTGTGTTAAACTTTAGGAATGTAAAATAAGAGTAAAGTCTCCTTTAAAAATAAAAAAATTAAATAAATCAAAGTCTTATTTTTTTTTAGACGAAAATCTAAGTCTTACTCGAATTCTTTTAATTTGTACTCAAAATAAATTCTAATAAAATATATATAAATAATCTCTTAAAATAAACTTTAACAAAAATTTAAACATCTAAGTTAGTCTCCTACGAACGAACTAATTTGGAAGAAGTTTTTTAAAATATGACAAATGATTAGTTTAAAAATCAGAATGTATTTCATCGTAAGTTAAAATCCTCTCTATTATGAAAATTGTCATTTGAAGAGATATTGACATTTTATTATATTCAATAAGTTTATATCTCTTCAAATAACATTTTCTAGAGGATTGCAATTCATATGGTGTCGGATTTTTGTGTGTCAAATAATATATTCTCACCATTTATATGTGCTTATGAGTGTCTGTAGATGTATGGGAAGAAGCAAGGAAGGGACAGTGAAAAGATCTGAGGATGGGGTCCTCCTGTGTATGATTGGTCCATCTAGATTCTAGCACATGATAACTAAATGTTATTGGCTTTTCTATTTGTAGTTTTTCTTCACATGGCAACTGGCCTTGACATTGAAGTGAAACCTATTTTATAACTTTAACTAATAAACAAATTGGACGAAAAAGAGTGACAAGTATGAGGTGGTTTTTTTGTTTTAGTCTCTAACATAATGGACCCTGTATGGTTGGGAGATTGACTTGGAAATAGGAACTGATATAGATCTCACAATGAACATCTATTTTCCAGGCTCCAGCACAATGCTCCACTATGTAATTTAATTTGTAGTATGATTTTCAGTGTCTTTTTGTTTCCTAATTATTTCTATATGGTCAATTATTATTACTACTTATTTTTGTTCAAACCCTTTAGTTTTCAATAGAAAGAGGCATTCATAATCGAAACTAGAGGTAAGTAAAGTCGACTAAGATTCAAACCTGATTAACTATTATAACTACTATGTACAATAGTATTAACTTTTTGTTACAACCACATACTTCTAACAATTTATAATGGATACGTCAATAATTACTTGACGAATTTTCTATTTGCAACTTGATTTTAGTTTGACATCATCAATTTTCACACATAAATGTTTCACTTGCGTGAATGGGACACTTCATTGGATCAATAGACAATTATCAAAATATGAAACTTCTTTTCTCACCACTACATGTGTTAGCTTGGAAAAATTACATTTTTTTTGTCCTCTAAATAAGTAAACCTAAAAAAAAAATCCCGATCAAAAACAAACTTTCAAATTGGTGCGGTTTTTAAGAAATCATGATCGAAATCAAACTTTAAGAGATTTTCTTTCTCCACCCTTCAGGCTTCTTGCATGCTCTACAAAATTTTGGATTATATAATCCAAACAGTGTAAAAACACGTTAAAAACACTCAACAATATTTCTGATTTCATAATCCGAATCAAGTGAGAAGGATATGAAAAGAAACTCTCATTTCATATGACTAGCACCTTTGGGGTCATCTAGGGCTAGGTCTAAAATCCAACAAGTCTGACTTGCTACACCCCGTAATGAGCAAATCCAAAAGATTCTAGTATAAGGTTACATGTCTCATGTCAAGAATATTTCAGATCATTCCTCTCTAATCAAATCACAACATGAAGGCAAAGTTCTCAAGTTATCTCAACAGAGCATTGCTATTAAGTTGAATTAAATTAGCATTTATATTATTGTGGACATGTATAGCTTTAGAAATTTGATGATAGTTTGAGTGAGACAAGTACTTAATTATTCATTTGTATGACATGTTTGATTGAGTGCAATCAATTTATTCTCTACATTTGTAAAATTTTATGCATGTGAGTTTTCTTTAATTTAGTGTTAGATTGTGGAAGAGTCGACAATTTTTAAAGTAGTTCGAGATGTTACCCTAGTGATATTTTCTACTTTAAAATAAGTTACATTATCAAATGGGAGATGCAGAGAGAAATGATTCTCTAATGATTTACATTGGGAGAGATGTGTTCAATATCATTAATAAGTTGAATATTCAATGATTTAAAAGTACAAAATCATGTGGAATATAAATATAAGGTTTAAATATGTTTTTAATCCCTATAAATATATTACTATCTCCATCCCTAATTATAAGACCTTTTTTTAGAAGAATTTTTTCTTCCCTTTTTATAAGATTCATTTGGTATTTTCAAGTACATTAATTATTTATTTACCAACATACCCTTATTTATTTTGCATCTTTTTCTTCAATCAACAATAAATATTATGTGAGGGGGGCTGGGTGTGAGGGACCTTCGCAACGTTAATCTCGCTCTTTTGGCAAAGTGGCGGTGGAGGTTGTTGCAGGGGAACGATGGTATTTGGAGAGATATCATCAGGACCCGTTATGGTGTAGGTCAGCCCTCCCCCCACCTTGGTGGGAGACCTTCCGGTCTTCGTGGGGTCTCCTCGTGGTGGTCTAACATTTCTCTTCTGGGGAGTGATCGGGCGGCCACCGAGGACTGGTTTTCGAATGGGGTGTCTAGAGTTATCGGCAACGATCCCTCGACCTAGTTCTGGCACGAGCCTTGGTGTGGCTCAATTCTTCTTCGGGATAGGTTTCGCCGGCTGTTTCTTCTGTCCCTCCAAACGGATGGGTTAGTGGGGGAGTTAGGAGCCTGGGAAGGGGGGCTTGGGTTTGGGACCTGAGATGGCGGAGACCTCTGTTTGTTTGGGAGGCGGAGTTGCTGATTGAGATGCTTATGGCGGCGACCAGACTTTCGAGGGTTGACAAGGAGGATATGTAGTCTTGGTCGCTTAGTCTGGATGGTCGTTACTCGGTCAAGTCGGCGTATTCCTTGCTCATTAAGGACTCTTCGACTTTAGGTTCCCCTAATGGTGATATCTTGCGGGCTATTACCCAATGGTTTTCTCTTGGCAACTGTTACTTGATAAGATCCCGACTAGGGGTAACCTTCTTAGGCATGGTGTTCCCCTGCCGGAGAGGGAGTTTGGTTGTGTCCTTTGTGAGGCGCCGTCTGAATCCTTGGTGCATCTGTTTATTGCGTGTCCAGTTGCCCTCCCAGTTTGGTATCAGGTCTCTAGGTGGTTGGGTTGGGAGTTTGTGTGTCCCCTGGGCCTTGCGCAACATTTCCTTGCGTTCACAGGCTTAGGGGGGTAAGAGAGTTAAATTAGGTCTTCTGTTAGTTTGGCATGTTGTTATTTGGACCATTTGGACTTCTAGGAATGACCTTATTTTCTCTGGTGGCGCTCTCCGTGAGGAGCCTATGGTAGATAGAGTAAAACTCTTGGCTTGAAAGTGGTTCCTGGCTAAGTGCCCTGCGAGTTCCTGCGTCTTTCATGAGTGGAAGATGTAGCTCGTCCTTTGCTGGCATCGGTAGGGTTTTGGTGGTGGTTTACCTCGGTTCCCGGAGGGTTGGGTGGGGTGTCTGCCTCTTCCCTTCTGGGGTTGTTTCTTTGCTTTTTGTTTTTGTTCAGGCAAGCGTTTGTTTTGTTTTCTTTCTCCTTTTGTTGTTGAGGCTGCCTCTGGGGTTTGTCCCGGGGGTTTAATCCTTTGGTGGTTCTCAGGGTGTCTTTTGATGACCCTGGTGGTGTATTTGTACAGTTATATCTTCTTTATCCTTTATATATATATATATATATATATATATATATATATA
>Ga0315914_1001541_pt1 | contig 34614 bp, 11 predicted proteins | sample MpolenodulesMG_FD_203920 | JGI IMG/M metagenome (GOLD analysis project Ga0315914, IMG submission 203920) | Medicago polymorpha root nodule microbial communities from Los Angeles, California, United States - elongated nodules | ecosystem: Host-associated > Plants > Roots > Nodule | place: USA...
ACCCCTCTTAATTGAAATTCTCTAGGTTAATCACATTGAACATCTTCCTCATGTCTTACTCGTGAGAGTATAGGAAATAGAGTAAGTTGTTGATAATTTATACTACTTCCGTCCCTAATTATAAGACTCTTTTGAGAAAATTTTTTGTCTCTTTTTATAAGACTCCTTTGCTATTTCCAAGTACATTAATTAATTCTTTACCAACATACCCCTATTTATTTTATATCTTTTTCTTCAATCAGCATTAAATACTACATTGAAAACATACACTAACCCTCTCTCTTAAAGGACAAATTTGTAAAAACAATAGTAATTACAAACAAATTTATTACCATTTTTAATTTTCTTAATTCCCGTTATTTTTCTAAAAGGATCATATAATTAGGGATGGAGGTAGTAGATTTGTTGAAGGAGTTGGAGATTTCTAGGTAACTGTGCTACCAAAATAGTAGACTTACTAAAAAATATCACATTAATTTAAAATGTCCAATAAACATGTAGTTTATAATATTGGTGGAACACATCTATATAATAGTAGTTGAATAAAAAAATTTAATGAAAGAGAATGACACCCAAAAACTAAAATTTAAGATAAAAAAATTAAGCAAATGACACCCAAAAACTAACATAACAAACCATCGTAATGTTGGAATTTTTGTGGGAGCCTACATTAAGATGTATCATCATAATTGGTCTAGAGTAATCACACAAGTGAGATTAACATCATATCTTCACCTAGAGTCTTAAGAGGTATATGTGTCATATTACTTATATGTTGTTCAACATCTACTTTTGCATACAATGTGAAATTTTAACTCACACTTAATGCATTAACATCTCTCTATAAAGTGTCAGACTTTCAGTGTTAGTGATCCACCACCAAGAACCACTCCCGCTCCCCCACGACATTGAACTGGAATATGATACCACCATTGAGCCTTCTGTGAGAGCCAACATTGATGTGGATCGACATATTAATGAAGGAGCGATCACACAAGCGAGAATGATACCAAATCCTCATCCAAATTTTCAATGCTTGAGTATGTGAGTGTTTTCACTTATTATTTGTTGTTCCAATTCCACTATTTTCAATGCTTAAGCTAGAATATATCATTAGCAAGACCATAACACTGCTATTATATTCTAAACTATTTTAATATTTGTTGAAAAAAACTCTGTGATCAACGTTGATGGTTGATAAAATAATTAATCGGAGTTATTTTAGAAATGGAAAAATATTTAATTGAGAAAAATTTCAGTAACCTCCCTCAAGGTTTCTTTAAACGACACATAAACGTTTTGAAAAAAAAATCACCTCCCCTGTAAATAACACCGTTAACGTCCATAATTTATTTTGCATGCAAAGTTGGGTTCCTCTCACTACATCACAACTCGATCACCCCATGTCTTTCGATCCTAAAACACTACAAAGTCTCTCGCTCGCTCTGCCCAGAAAACGGAACAGCAGTTGGTATGTTCGTCGGACTTTCCTTCCCCAGTTTTTAATATTCATTCATGCATGCATGTATGTATTTATTTGATTGATTGATGAATTGCTTTAATTTAATTTAATTTTTTGCCCCCAATATTCATAGGGTTAGGTTAGAAGAAATGAAATCATTTACGGATCTAGGCTTATCTCTTCAATTGGTTGAAGTTTGTGAAAAACAACTCGATTGGTATGATCCGCGAAAGATTCAAGCACAAGTCATCCCCCTTGCTCTTGAAGGTTAGTTAAATGTAATCTCAAATTTATTTTATTTATTTATTGAATTATTAATATGAATTCAATCTCTACAGGAAGGAAAAGATGTGTATGCCATTTCTCCACCACGTTCCGGTAAGACCGGAGCTTTTGTTCTTCCTATATTCCAGGCCCTGTTAAATGCCGGACCCAACCTAAACCCTTACTTTGCTTGTGTCATCTCTTCCACAAGGTACGTACTTCACTTCACTTCTTAGATACATACATTATCATTTATCTCATCACTAATCATATTTATCTTAAACAAACAAACCAACCAACTAGGAACTTTGCTTTTGAAATTGCTGGCTACTTTGAGGCCCTAGGTCAACACTTTGGCGTCAAGTTTGCTCTCGTGAGTTTTCTTCTTTTCTTTTCTTTTCTTTTTCTTTCAATCAATTTTATGTTCCTTATCATATGCTGCTGCTGGCTGGTTACTAAAATTGCCTTTTTCTATTGCTTGTAGCAACCTCCGACATGGAATTTCAAACCAACGAGATTTTACAGCAACCTCATATCATTGTAAGTAGTGTCGTTACTCTTGGAAATTTTATCTATTTCAATTTACCACTCCTTCTAATTGATTTCTTACTCTTCAAGGTTGCGACTCCTGGAAAACTCGTCAAACACCTGAAAGACACCCCAGCATTTTCTCTTCGTAAATTAAAATACCTGGTATGAATTATTCATCTGTTATGTCATTTGATTCAGTAGTAGTGCAAACCAAATTTCACGTTCATCTGTGTTGTTGATAGTATTTTCTGCATCATTAAATGCATGTCCCCTGCCCTCTACAATCATTTACTCTTGGTTGAGTGTTTTTGTAGTTTCGTATACAAGTACCTTTCAATAGTAATCTTTATTAATTCAATATTTTTAGAACTGTCAAGGATAATGCATGATTACACATTTATGTTTATATCAAAGAAACTTTGCAGTGGTCATATAGGTGTTAGGGGTGTTTTGTTTCTACAGATGTTTGTTTGGACCTGTTTCTAACTTTACAAAATGAAATATTTAATATATTTTGTTTTCTACCATTCCATATGTCCTTGTTTCGTATATTTACGTTCACATGTCCCCTGTCTGTATTTGTATTGGGACCAGGTCATAGATGACGCACACCTGCTGGAATCGAATTATAAGCACATTGATAAACAACTTGAGTTTATTTTAGGAAAGATTCCTCCTAACCGGACAACATTTCTTTTTTCAGATTCAAAGACAGACAAGGTAAACATATAGGTTTATTAACTACAGTGCACTTAATTTAATATGTTTTGCTAACCCTTTTTTCCCTTAGCTTTAACCAGATATTATATCTTAATATTTCAATAAAACCTTTTTATTTATATCTTTTGAGATATCACATCCATTATTTATAAATACAGGCCCTTTCGGAAAGCTTTTTTGTATAGTACACACCCATGTAGCTGCATAGTTAGTTATAACCATTGTTGTTACTATTTGCCGAGTAAACCTATCGTTCTATTATAACCAAATCTGATATAGGCTCTCAAACTCTCAGTCTCCAAATTTTTGTGCACTACACCGACTAAAATATTTTTCTTTCGTATTCACTTTACAGTCATACACAGTTATCATTTTCCTTTCGATTCCATAATTTCTTTTGTTTGTCTTTTATTTCGTCAAACTCCAATAAACATCAATTATGGTTGGTGGTTTATACTTTATATATTTTATAAACTTTTGAATATATTTAATGAAGTATTTAATCATATATTATTCTTGGTCGAGTATCTTGTATTTTGTTATAATGATACATTTTCGATGCACTGCTTATATACTACATATGCTTGATTGTGTAATTTATTTTTCTTCAGATTTACAGTTGTAATAATAGGAAAATTGCACTGTTGTGATTTCAGGTCGATATGATCCAAAGTGTGTTTTTAAGGAATCCTGTGAAGGTACAACCGTAATGTTTACAAATAGTTTATGTACCCTGAAAGATTAATATTTGTTACACTTTAGTTGGTTTACATATTATTTAATATGGAGAGAAGTATAATGTTAAACATCTTTCATGGGAAGGAGCTGTATTTTACTCGTATGTACACTGATTTATTCACAATTTTTTTTATTCTGTATAGATTGACGAATCTATCGAATATCCTGAGCAGCAGCAATGCCATATGCCAGCAAAAGATAAGGTCTATCCTCTCCCTTGTCCTAAAAATATTGTATCTCAAGTATGTGGGCTAGCTATCAATTGCAAGTTGAATTTATTTACTATCGGATTCTTAACCGAACAGAGGCTGTTTATAGGCTATTTCATACTACCCTTGTTGAGGGGAAAATTCTTTGAAATGTCAAGCCAGTCATATTCAATGTTTTTCGCACATGCTTTACTGCCCTGCTTCAAATGACATCTTTCTAGTATTATTCTTTTCCCTAAAGTGAGTTAGACTTTGTAAATGTGTCTTGGCGAGGTTGTCAAAGATTTGATTTGATACTATGGAAAAAATTGTGAATGGATTGGTCACTGGTGGCTCTTGATACACATGTTAAAAGAGAACAAATTAGAAAAAGTTATGTTTGATGTAGGTTAAAAGTAGTATAACAGAACATGACTTAAAAAGTGGTTCACTTTGGTTTAGGTTATTTGGTTCTACTTTTCCAGTGTGCCAAGTGTTACCTATGTAGATGTAGAAATCTCATAAGTTGGAATAATAAGAAAATATATGTTGCTTGCTTTGTGTTAGACCAGACATATACAATACAATCATGAATTTATAGCACAAATACAACAGATTTAGCTTACTAGAAGTATTTTATTTATTTAATACCGAATAAGATTATGGGTTATGGTATTTGATGCACAAGAGAAAGCACTCAGGATTTAGCTTCTAACAAATTGTCCATTTCAAGTGAAAACAAGCAAATCATTTTTTTTTCCATTAGTTTTGGCCAGAAACTATTATTATTTATGCTTGCGCTAATCGTGTTCATCAATTGGATGCTTCTTGTGTAGGATTGCTACCTTGCGTACACTCTCTCTCAAATGGCTGGTAAAACATCATTGGTATTCGCTCGGGCTTTTGATTTATTGCTTCGTCTGGCTTTGACTCTTAGGGATTTTGGTTTCAAAATCATCCTAATCAATGGTCTTATGAGTCAGGTAATTGTACCGCACTGCAGATCCTGTATTGTAATTGTAATTTGTTCTAAACTGCCAACAAGAAATATGCCTAATTCATAATATAATTACATTATTTTTATAGGCAAAGAGACTTGAAGCCTTGAATGCGTTCAAGTCTGGGAACTGCAAAATTCTCCTTTGTAATGACGTAGCTAGTAGGGGACTAGATATTCCAGCAGTAGATATGGTGATTAACTACGACATACCCAGCTACCCAGAGTAAGATGTGCTATACAATGCTTTTAAACTTTTGTTGACATGTTTTATTATATTAATTAATAAGGGTCTTGTTAACTAGTGCCCCGGGGCGGGGGCACTAGTTAAGGAAATAAAAAAGGAAATATTTGCATTGAAAACATAATTCTTTATACTTTTTTAACTTTGACTACACAAGTTTCAAGGTCCTTATACTATATTTGGTTTCCTTAACCAGTGCCCCTGGGGCACTAGTTAACATTTTCCTATTAATAATAATAAAACATATGTATGTATACTTGACTATGTTTCTTTGTATGAATTAATATACAATATGTTATACCAAATATAATTTAGTTTACATCATGTAGAAGAGTAGTGTATAAAGCTTATGACTATGTTTCTTCGTATAAACAATATGTCATACACAAATATAATTTGTGTTAACACCATGAAGAGGATTAGTATATAAAGCTTAATAGAATGTAATATAATCAAACTACATAAAGATTAATTAATTAATTAGAAGTTCACAGTTGGCTTCATGTAATGGTAAGGAATCTGATTGTTACTCATGTCTATTTATAGACAATACATCTAAATAACCCAAATCCAGAAATCATGGAACGAATTCCTGACCTTGTGAACTACAGGATTATATGCACCGTGTGGGACGGGCTGCTCCTGCTGGAGTTGCCATTTCTTTTGTGAGCCCAAATGAGGCGAGATGGTTTGAACAATAATTTCTTAGTAAATAATTGATACAAGTATTTTTTTTTTCAAGGGAAGAAGCTACCCGTGTATCCGGCACAAAATGAGGAAGTACTTCGTTTCAGTAACCGTGTTAGTGTGGCCAAAAGTTCAGCGGATGAGGTAAGTTTATGCATCAAGCTTTGTTATGCTTTAGGCTTCTTTTGGTCTTTCCGTCTATTTCTTTTTAAATAGTAATGATGACTTAGCACATATTGTTGCTGCAACACAGACCCCGAAATATGAAAGTAGTAGTTATATATCGAAGTTCATAAAATATCAATGTCCCAGTGGATAATTTGATTATATTAAATTATGAATAATTTGAAATTGCTCTATTCTCATTTGACTTAACTTAGTTACTACTTTTCTAAATACTTACTGTTTGTATTTTATTTGTGTAGGAAATCAACAATAACAGTTGGAGGAGTGGAGGATATTTAGGAGAGGAGGATGTACTACACTGACTAAATCAATCAATCTTTTACTTTAATATTCACTTTATAGACATAGTTCTCTCTGATTATATAATATCTTTTCGTTTCTCTTTATTTCGTCAAACTCCAATGAACATAAATTCTGGTTGGTAGTTTATACTTCATATTTTTTAAAAAGTAGTTAATCATATTATTCTAGGTTAAATATCTTATATTTAGTTATAATAATACATTTTATATACTATATCTTATATTTTGTTATAATAATACATCTTCTATGCACATCTTATATACCACAGATGCTTGATTATGTAGTTTATTTATCTTTAAATTTACAGTTGTAATAATAGGGAAAATTGCACTCTTATGATTTCAGGTCCGTAAGATCGAAAGTGTGTTTTCAAGGAATCATGTGAAGGTAAAACCATAATGTTTACAAAGTGTTTAGTAATATTATTTCTTACTCTTTCTTTAGTTGGTTTTAGTGCCTTCTTACAGACTATTAGGAAAATACAGCTCACAAATAGGGGCAATTTTAATTAGTATAAATAAATGGCAAATAGTTTTTAAACTCAATTATCTGCTCCCAAAGCAGATAATTTGAAATTTATTTAATCTTTTGAAGTCTTAATTTTCTTTTTTGTTTAAAATGCCAATGTTAGTAATTGGTTGTTAGTATCTTTCTCCTTTACACAGGTTTGCACCCGAGGCCTCCAACTTTAATCCTCAGCTCAAACTAGTTGTGCAACCCAACCAACTCCACACCCAAAATAAAATAATATGGTGTTCAAGTGAGATTTTCTGGATGATACATTGACAATTCTAAAAAAGAAAAAAATGGCTTTAGGTGATATGCTCACCAGTTGGTTTATATACATTAAAATGGGCTGTAGTGTCGCATATTATTTCATCTGGAGGGAACTGTATTATTTTAAGCGTCTTTCATGGGAAAGATGTGTATTTTGCCCGTATGCACACTGATGTTATTCATAATTTTTTATTCTACATAGGTTTTCGTATCTCCCGAAGTGTTGGAGACACTGAAGCAGCAGCAACATAAGGTTAATCTTCTCCCTTGTCTAAAAATGTGTGTATCTCAAGTATGTGGGTTAGCTATCAATTGCAATTGAATTTCTTACTATTGGATTCTTAACCGAAAGAGGCTGTTTGAAGGCTATTTCATTCTACCTTTGTTGAGGGGAAAATTCTTTGATATGTCAAGCTACTTATATTCAATGTTTTTAACACATGTTTTTTTCTGGCATGCTTCAAACAAAATCATTGTATTGTTATTCTTTTCCCTATAGTGAGTTGAACTTAGTTAATGTGTCTTGGTGAATTTGTCAAAGATGTTATACTACAGTGATATTTATGAATGGATGGTCACTATGTTGGCTTTTGATACACTATTTTTGTGCTTTTTAAATTTTGATAATTTAATTCTAGTTAGCTCCGACTTGTATATATCTGCAGATTTTAGGATGTTTATCTTTTATTTTCTCGTTCACAATTTGACGCTGTTTAGATTTTTGATAATTTTGTTCTAATTTGCTCCGAAAACTCAGGAAATTATCTCGGCGACCGAAAACTCTGAAAGTTCAGCTGATGGCGATATTGTTATCGAAACAAATGATGGAGTTGCTCACAATGTTGAACGAGTCTTCGCGCTGCAGATTCTGACAAAGTATGGCCTTGCAGCATCCGAAACAGAATTGAAACTTTCCAATGTGGGAAGCGATGCCCTGAAGACTGCCATTAAGCTCTTAAAAGAACTCCAAGCCAATCAGAAGATCGACGCGGAAGATTTTACAGATGAGCAACTCAAAGAACTTGTCATAGCGGTTTATCACCTCGCCTTCAGAGAGCTTCAAAATTCCTTATGTCAGGTCATTGCTGATAGATTACAAAATCAAAACAAGACTTATATCCAGACATTTTTTGGATTTCAAGAGGAAGAGAGCAAGTTAAAGGAGGAGGATGCTTAGGCATTAGAAATGATGATTGATGAGGTATGATTTGATTTGAAGACTGTTTACAATCGTATTGTGCTAAATTTGCTTAATGTATGTTTGGATTCACTTTTGGGAGAGGCGAAAGTGATTTTGAAGACTTAAAAATTGATTTTTGGTATGTTTTGGGTTCCTAATTTGAATCCACTTTGCCTCTTGATTGATTCTATATTTTGTGCTTTGTTCTGTTTTACATGTATGGATAGTTGTGCAAAAGTTAGAATTAGCATTGGTATTTGACTATAATTTTGCACTCTTGTATCTCCAATTTTTTAAAAGGGTGTCTGGAATAAGCAACACAATAGGACTTGGCATCAAATTTAGCACATCTAAGCTTATCCTAAATATTCTTTCGAGAGACATTTCTTGCAATCAAATTACATGATTCTTTTGCTGTTATATTTGTACTAGTTTTTAGTTATCTGGAATTACTTTGTGATGTTTATTCTTGCTGTTTCTAATTCTGTTTCATCATTTGGTTGTTGATGTGCATTTTTTGTTTTGTTTTGTTTATTGGCAGGATCCAGCTTCAATGTATTGCACATTCTCTTTTATGTGAAGGAACTTTTATTAGTAGTTATTTAATATGCTCTGTATAACTACTTATGATCCTGAACCTACTGCTTAAGCTTTGTTTATGTAATCATCCTAATAACCACTTGTGATCCATTAGCTTCGTTATAACAAACTTGATCTCAATATTATTCTTTATCCAATCTCAAGTAGAGTGTGATATTTGACTAAACAATATTGACGGCTCTTCCTTTATACCAAATAATAGAGACTAGAGAGAGGTGACCCCTTCGGAGAGGTGATTGTAGTTTTTCACCAAAAATGTCAACTTGGCTATAAAACATCAAAACTTTTTCTAATTGCCGTTTCAAAAAAATTTAGGACAGTGATGACTGCCATTGGTTAATTAGAAAGTCATGACTCATGAGTATGGTATATGACTCTTTCGACTTTATCCCACTTTCCTCATTGCACTCAAAGATATCTTCTTGGTTTAATGCTTTGATAGTGTGTGTCTCTAATAATCACTGAATATCACTAGTTCTGATTTCAGAGTCATTGAAGTTGCTCGGATTTTATTAGTGAAATTGTGTAGATACAATAACTGTCTGATGAACTTAATTTTTTCTTTTCATTCTTCACAGCCAATTCCTGTCTCATTGACAACTGAACACAAACAACTATTAAAAAGGGCTGCTACCTTATCCTAGAACAAACAAAACCTGCATTTTACTTTCTATATAGAAAACACGTGTATTTTGAAAGCTTTAGTATGCATTAATTCTATAGGCCTTTCCTTTTACAAAAATTTGAAATCTTTTGTTGTAATTATATTTGATCTAAGAAGCACGTCATCTTTTTGAAGTCTATTTTAATATAGGGTTAACAATGTTTTCTCCTTCATTATAACAGATTCATTTTGCAAATACTCAAGATAATGCATAGAATTTCAATTTTAATATCTTTAAGGGTATGTTAATCGACGCTTCTAGGACACTGATTAAGAAAGCAAAAAAAAGAAAAAGTTTTAAATTCAAAATAACACTTTTTAGACTTCTAAAACATTGACCGCACAATTTCCAATGTAATTCAAGTTTATTTGATTCCTTATCCGGTGTCTCGGACATTGGTTAGCATTTCTATATCTATAGGCAAAAATTATATATATTTTTTTATATTTTAAAAATATTCATCGAAACAAATCCGACATATTATATATATACTACCATTTGTCTTTATATATTAATAAGAAAATATGATCAAAGTATGAGAATAGTGTTCATAATCAAACTTGGTAAGAGAGTACCTCAATAAAATCTAAATTTTGCCTCAAAAACAAATAATCTGAATTTAAACATTTCCCACGATCGACATGCCAGCGTGTGATTTTTTTTATGTTTCTAATGAAACAATGAATAGTCACAATACATCATTATGTTAATAGTTTTTTTTTTTTTTTTGAAGAAATGTTAATAGTTAAATATAGACAAATACATTATACATCAACTTAAACAGAACAGACAATAAAAATTCAGACATAACACAACTGCCTGGGTACATCCCAGCAGAAACCCAACTGTTACCAGAAGAGACAGCATAGAGACAAGATAAATAGAGATCTTGAGAGCAAGCAAAAGTCACAACTCACAAATTAAGCCATTACTTAGCAGTCCACAAGGCTGAACACGACGGCGCAAACTACAGGACTGCCTTCAAGAGTTTCTCAGTCAAATCTTTGGGAAGCCCCATCACACTATCAGTTGTGCCTACCTGTAAATATACCACCACATAGAAATCATCTACCGTCTTTTGAAACTAGGAAGTAAAATAAGAGCAATCTTATCCTAGCAGAAAAGCAATTAGCAATATTACTTGCACAAAACTTGTGCAGGCCATCGGCATATTGACACTAACGACTAAATATTACTTTAGGAAAACACAAAAGTTTCACTAAGATTTGAGGATAATCAACATGCAAAGTGCAAGCTTCCCATATTATCAGATATGAAAAATGGCTTTGGTTTGGTTTGAGTGCTGAAGAAACCCCAAGCTAAACTAGCCATGGTATATAGATTTTTAAATCAGTTTTGTGGGCTTTTGCTCCAACCATCATCTCTAGCCAGCAAAACTTTAGTGTATAAACTAAACCGGGGTTAAATATGTATTTGGTCTCTAATTTTAAACCTTCTAAGTTTTGGCCCCTTTTAAATTTGACGTAGCATCCATGTGGCAAATGAGTCGATTAAAATGCCAATATGTTAGGACCCAATATTAGAAGGTCTTTAAGTAATTATTAGGGTGTCTAAGTAATAAAGGAATATTCCTAATACTTAGACACACTACTAGTACTAATTGCTTAAACACCTCATATTGGGTCTTAAGATTGCCACCCTCTTGAAAAAAAGACTTGTCCTCAAATCTGAGTTTAGGACTTGACTCCTTAAATTATATGGCAAGTTCCCCTTCAGCATAGTTTTAACGGTCAGGACCCTTTTTGTAAACAACTAAAATATAAGGGACTAAACTCCAATTAAAATTTAATAAGGACCAAAAACATATGTAACCCACTAAACTATCAGAGTTTAGACAGAGAAATGCAGTGCGAGGTCAAGGCAACCTGCTTCCTATGTGTCTATAATTAAGATGTACTAACATTTCCGAGTACAAAAGATGAGTCAACTAACCACTTCTTTGACATATGGAAATATTAATGGATGCTCTATTATCAGCCCTCCAGCAACATAGAGAGTGGTCCCCTCATCAACCTAAACAAGAAGAAAGGGATAACATACATTTCAGATACTTAACTCAGCAACTAAAAAAGAGTTCGTATTAAAAGCACAGCACACGAAACTTCCATGAAACAATCAATTAATTGAAACAACTCATACCAGCTTCTCAATGATTTCATCAGGTATTTCATTGAAATGGATCTGTAAAACATCACAAGATGAAATCAATTTCCACAACATATGTATGTGTATTTGAATTGAAAGTTCCTAAATTAGACAGTACTAGTTCAAATTTTCGAAAGCATTAAATAAAGACTATTTAAAAGATGAGATAAACTAATATTCACAATTTTTTTTTTTTTTGACAAGAAAATATTCACAATATTTAAAAGGTGAATTTTTTACATCCATTATCCTTTTTGGTAGAAGCCACATCCCCTCCACTACATGAAGGGAATCTAGCCAATAGTTGAAGTAACTAAGTCCATGAGAAATGAGCAAGTACAGGGTGATCCCTTGTGGCGAAAGTGTCTCTTTTGAGTGAGTGTTTATCATTCTCTGTAGGTCTTGAGTGTTTATCATTCCTGTGAGTTTTCGTGTTTTCAATTATTTATACGTGGCCAATGAATATCCCTAAGCCAAGAACAAAAAAAACTGAAGTTCCACAAGTCCCCAATTTGAACTTTGAATTAGTCCCCCTCGCTGTAAGAAGGGGAACAACAGCGTATTAAAACCCTTGATGTCAATGTAACAGAGTAGCAAACTACTGGACAGTTGTTAGAGTAGTTGGGGGGGGGGAAGGGAAATATGTGGTGAGTAAGGTGAAAGAGCAGGTATTTATGTATCCATTCAGCCCGGGGAGAATCCAGGTCTCTTATAAATCCTGGGTTTTCTTCCATTTAATGAAATTCTGAACTATCCTTGCTCTGGACCCAATTGGTGCAAATAGAGACTAGGATTCACTCAAAAATAAATTCAATATTTCTTCTTAGTTTCTGATATAGTTCATGTACACATTGTTTGCAACTATTTATCACAAAGAAAGGATTGAGATGAAGAGCATAGCTCCTCATGCATTGATTTGAAATGTCATGTAGATGATACAAGTATGAGAGGTAAAAAGTCAACTTCCAACCCATCAAAGGATATGATCATTTGCAACAAGTTATTTGAAAATAGATATATCTTTATATTGAAATAACAAAAGTTAGAACCAATTCTAACATCACCATTTTATCACAAGAGTAGGGAATCTTTATGAATAATAGTAAAAGTAGTAGTTAAATAGAAAATAATAATAAATTAGTAATATTATGTTATTTATATTTAAGACTCGAATATTCTAAATAAGAGACAGACTGAACAATAATAATCACCCAAGAATAAATAAGGTAGGAGCAAATAATACCTCCACACGATCGGAGTCTCCTTTTCTCAATCCTGTTTTGAGATTAGTAACTAGTACAGAACCCACAGTTGCTGCTTGCCTTCCAGAATAATCTAAAATTGAGCAAAAAGCCATTAGATATGAATATAGGAGGTGGTTGGAAGCTCACACTTCACAGCATAATCACTGAAGAGGAGAGAGGAAATTACTTAGATGATAAATGATTGAAATAAAACATTAAGCAGACCTTTCAAGAATTGGCGAGCTTCTTGTTTGCTAGATGGCTTTTCCCTAATCACGCCTTCATAGACCACCACCTCAAAATCATTTGGAAATAAATGTAAGCCAAAAGCAAATGTTGACAGACAAAATTGACATTTTCTGCCACAAACTAGTCTTGGTTGTCACCATAAGGCCATTTATTTATTAGGATAGCAAGCACGCAAGCATGCGAGCTTAGGCATTAAGAGTGGAAGTCATCCAGGCCTCCACAACACAAAGAATCAGTTTGTTTAAACACTGGGCATATTTAGGTTATTAAAAAGCACAAGACAATTAGACTCCATGAAGAAAAAACTTCACTACTGACAGCCCACAAAAAGCAAGAGTAGGAGGGAGGGAAAAAGAGTGTTAGGAAGCAAGTGAGCTAAGACTACTTTAGTGGCAGCAGTACTGAACTTTTTCTGATTTTTCTTTCAACAGAAAAATTTCTCAAAAATGTTGTTGCTTGTGCAAAAGAGGACGTAAAATGGCAAAGTAGAAAAAAAATTCAGAAGAACATGAAGTATACTTGGTCAGAAGTAATTAATAAAGTTGGCTCGGCATCCTTTAAGTAGTCATCAACAGGGAGCCTTTGTAAGATGGCTTCTGCCTAAGCAAAACAATTAGGAGCAGAGAAAGCAAGTATCAGATTATTAGCTGCAGCACTAAAAAAGAACAATATCATTTTATAAATCATGAATAAAATAATAATATGACACCACCAGGGATCTGCTTTGGGCAGTAAAAAGGAAAACACCACTAATGCAACAGTGAAAAACTATGAGCAACTAGAGACCGGAGAACTTCTTATGTAGGTCTTGCTCTTCAATGTTTTTATAATGAGAGGCTAGGTATAAGATTATACGAGTATGGCTTCCATTTTTACATTCAATTTTCAATAAAGTCATGCAACATTCATTAAAAATTCAAAGTGTTTGAAAGATGACAACTTAGGTATACTGTCCTGTCCTGATATTTGGCAGTTCCCTTAGGGTGTGTTTGGATTGGAGGGTTTAGGAGGGGAAGGGAGGGGAGGGTTTATTTTTCATTTTTAAATTACGGACATTATAAAATGTTTTTTAAAAAGTTAACATATTAACATGATAAAATATCATATAATACTTCAATCAAACTAAATTTATTTTAGAAAAACATGTTATATAGTCTGAAATTTAAAAAAGAAAATTAAACCCTCCCCTCCCTTCCCCTCCTAAACCCTCCATCCAAACACACCCTTAGATATATGCATGAAAACCAAAAAAGAGAAGGTAGAAGATAAGAACTGAAATGTTTATAGCAAGGTTACCAAGACAGCATTTGATCAATAGTCTGTACTTTGCAAAGGATCACACCTCTTCGTTCTTTCTTAAAAATGGCTGAAGAAGCAAGATCTATAATGTTCACACAGGAGTACACTACCACACTACATCCTCTTAAAAGAATATGAACGCTTGTATATCCTCAATTAGTAAATGGCCCTCGTGACAACCAACCTAGTGACCAGCAACACTTAACTAAGGGGCATAAATGCCAAGAAAAGGAAACACAACGACATACTGTATCAGCAGCAACTAAAAGTGTTGGTTCATCAACCCTCTCTTGATTACCGGTAGTTTGAAGTTTGGATATAATGGCATCAGCCTGACGCACAATTCACATCCAAAATTAGAGGGACAGTTAATCTATAAACACACCCTTCCATTGAGAACAAAGGGAAACAAGACAGGGAAAGCACCAAAGCAAATGGAATAACACGTCCTTTTACACTATCAGTACTCTATAGTAGAATTACAACAAAAAATATGTTATATGATCTCATACAGCACTAGTAGTATTATGATTGCTTCACAAGTTCTTCTGCAATTAAAAAATGGCTTACACAGTTCTGTGGTTTAATAATTGAATTGTAAGCATAAAATAAAGTTCTATATATAATAAACGAGTAAACATTCATTTTGATCCGCAAATGTGTGAGGCGATGTCATTATAGACCCTAAATGAATGAAAGTTCAAAAACATCATTGAGTGTGTCTTTTGTTAGTAATTTTATGGACCAAACTAACAAATGAAAGTCACATTCAAAGACTAAACTAACTAATAGAAAACACATATGCCAACCAAATTGTTTAGTTAAAAGACAAATTCGAGAATGTTGTTGTTACTTCGATACATTTGAGGACTATACATTGACATATGAATTATTTGAGCAATTGAGGTTATGTGCTGACATAAGTTTTGTGAGATTGTTAGGAAAACTTATGAAAACAACTTTTACGCTACTTTTAGTTTATTTTCATAAGTTCTCCAAGATAGCTTATGAAAACAGCTTATACAAAAACTACTTAACTTTATTTTATCTTTTGCTATAGAAATAGTTTATACATAAGCACTTATAAACGTTTGTGCCATAAGCTACAAATAAGTTGTTTAACCAAACAGGACGGTATTCAAGGACCCAAATGACTTTTTACTCTATAATAACTATCAATCATAATCAAATGGTCATATCATATGCATCATAGAGTCCTTTAAGTTTAACGTTTGTACCAAATTAATCCATTTAAATTATAGTTTCAAATTGATCCTTTAATTGTTTTTGTAACAAATTGGTCCCTCTTTTCATCCAACTTTGTTAAAAAGTGCTTACATGACTATTTAACATTGATGAGGAAGGTCCAAAAAGTGTTTATGACACGAAACATAATTTACTTACATTCTTTTTCTTCTTATTATTTCCCAACTCAATCCTAATTTTTTTTTTTGAAGAAGCTAAATTAGCGCACCTAAATTGACACTAGAGGGAATCGAACCTGAGACCTTAAGGAGGAGCACACTCCCAGATCCCAAGCCAATACCACTAGGCCAACCCAAGTGGGTTAATTCAATCCTAATTTTACAGATAAATATTTCATCCACAACATTATAAATCAAGTAATTGATGGATTTCGTTCCAAAGCAAGGGTGAATAATAAACCTATGAACCGTAGTTTTTAGAGCGTTGAAATTGGACCTACCAACTTAGCAATAAACATCCATATAAACACTTTTTAACTGAGTTTGATCAAAAGAGAGGATAATGGTACATATATACTTTATGACTTAAATACTAGGTGGCAGGTGCACACTTTTAATGACACCAATTTGAAACTAAAAGGACTAATCAGGTACAAACCTTGGCTTCGGCAAGAGCCATAACTAACTCTTCTGGAGTATCCTTTCGGATGCTCTTCTCATCAATATCTGCAGTCTATAACAAAACAGTAAAGATCAAAACCAAAATCGAAACGATGTCTGAACCAATTTCATAGATGGATAATAGGATAGAAGCAATGTACCATTAATGTGAATCGGTATCCCATTTCGGATAAAATCTTGCGTCGAGCAACGGAAGATGAACCCAAAATAATCTGCAAATAGCGTGAATGATGATTAAGTAGTAAACAGAAATTAACATCTAATTCAATGGTTATGGAAAATGGAAACCCTAAATTGAAAGAAAGAAAGTAGTGTTACCTTGTAAGAAGAAGTTGCTGGTTCCATTGTGAGATTGATTTTAATGGAAAAATGGATGGCGGGAACAAATTGAAAGAAAGGTGTAATTGGTAATACTACTGCACGCGAATTTCTTTCTTTGTGCTTGTGTTATGTGTTATGTGTCTTCTTCTGCGTAGTTACCCTTTGCTTCGTTTCCTGTTAGTCATTATTAAAAATAATTGGATATTCAACTCATGAATTTTTTTAAAAGTAATTATTTTCTTTAAAAATAAATTAACAGTTCACCTCTCAAGTTATAAAACTTTAAGCATAGTCTCACTAAAAAATGCTTCAACTCGAGTTTATTAGCCATGGGTGGGAAAGAGTTTTACTTTCTTTGTTCCCATCTCATCATCATCCATGAGTATGATATACCATCATCATCCATGAGTCTGATATACGTACTTATTAGTTATTCCCTCCGTCCCATTTTAACTAAGTTTTTGTCTTATTTCACATTTATTAAGGAAAAAATGTATAAGGGAAAGAGAGAGAAAAAAAATGGGTTTGAGTGCCCTTATCAACTATTGGTATATTCTTCTTTATCATAATTGCAAAGTAGAATATATTGAATTGATAGTGGTGAAAGTAGTATTAATTAGTGTTATAATTGAAAAAAAAAAGTAATTAACATTATATTGAAAAGTGAAATGAGTCAATTTTTTTCTAGAACAATATTTTCTTACAAATGACTCAGTTATTATGGGACAGAGGGAGTATTTTACTCATATCTAATGAGGACGACAAATTAAATATCTTTTCCGTTATCAAAAGGTTTTTAACATTTTCTTGATCAAAAGATTTTGTTGTTCTTTTAAATATCAATGACAGTTTTTATAACATCAAAAATATCAATGATTAATAAAATAATTTTCTATATTCGAGACGGGTTTGAGTATGAGTTTGGGGTAGATACTTATGTCACCATACATGGTACCCATGTTTTAAAATCAGAGAAAACTCAAACTCAATCAAAATAGAAAACTCGTCAGATCAAGATAAGTTCGGACGGATAACCACAAGTACGGGTTTTATCGTCATACCTACCTCAACCAATATTTATTGTTATTTGAAGCTCGTTATCATTAATCGTATTTTTATTTATAGGGGTGGGAAAATTTTAACTTAATTAATTATTTTTAACTAATGTGATCCTCTTACCGACCCACTTTGCTACATGTCTTCACACAACAATGTGATAGATTTTTATTGTGGTTATAAGAGTTTAACAAACTAGTGTGGATTAAGTTTATACTAACATTCAATAAAAGACTACTATATTTCCATTCCATCACATAATATCAAGTTTAAAACAGTTTTCATCACTACTAGATATCACTCTAAAACTAATTTACAATGATAATCTAATGCTTGGATAGACACATTCGAAGACGATTTAAGAAAGTGAGATAATGTGGTGTTAAACGAAAATACGAAATTTAAGAATATCTGTTTATCATTGTTTTTTTTACGTTAGGATGTTGCCTCATGTAATTATAAAGGCATTTTTGCATGGATACAAACATAAATGAATAGTATTTAGTCACACACATAAAAAAAAAATCTTCTCAAAATACTAAATCATTTTATTATTAAAAAAATCTATTAATAAGTGTATCCAAACACTATTCATTTATGTTTGTGACCATAGTAGCTTTTTCCCTCCAAAGTATACATTAACAACCATACCACCAAACATGGTTAACGTTTCACCATTAGAGTAAGTGTTCTTAAAACTTAGAATTATGCTCTTTATCCAACAGAAATTGCTCGTCCCCAACTGAAATGACCATATTGCCCATCCGTGAGTTAACTCACGTTGCGTGAGTTAAGTCACGCTAGTTGTAATTTTTGCATGAGTTAAGTCATGCTGCGTGACTTAACTCACGCTAGTGTTAAGTTAGTTTATACACAATTTTATTCAAAACGCAACTTTATTCAAATTTATTCAAGCCATTACATTAGAAAGGAATGTAGAAAAACATCCAACTTTATTACAAGTCATTACATTTAATTATCTCCTTCGTCACTTAAGTCAATTGGGTTGTCCTCGACAGTCCCTGGAGCACCTGCTTTTGTAGGTGGTTTAAGGAGGATGGGTATTTATAGGTGGTTTAAGGTAACATAACACTTAATGAGGTCAAAAAATGTGAAAAAACTTAAAAAAAATAATTAAAAAAAACATGTAAAAACCATTTACAGTGCATTAAAATGCATGAATAACCGTCCAACCTAGCGTGAGTTAACTCACACTGTTGTGGCCGGTGGTATGTGCTCAATAACACGTTTTTTGGATGTTGGTGAGTTATTCAACCTTGATTTTAACTCATTTTTACACGTTTTTTCTATTGTTTTGACTGCATTTAGTGCTTATAAAATCTATGGTATCCATTCCTCCCTATAAATACCCCTCCAAAACTCACTATTTTCTCACACCATACCTTCTCTTCTCCTCCTCACTCTCCCACCTTTATAGTCCTTTTTTTCATATCTTTTTACGGGGTAAAAAGTGGTCGATCGAGGGGTAAAAATAGGTTAAGGGAGGGATAAAAATAGGTCAACCGACTTGGGGCACAAAGAGGTCAACCCTTGGGGTAAAAGTAAATTTGCTTCTTTTTAACACAAAAACTTTTTACCATGGGAAAAAAGACTCTTTCTTGGGGTATAAAAAGAAGCAGATTTAGATTTACCCCAAGAGTTGATGTCTTTTTGCCCCAAGAAGGCTGATCTCTTTTCCCCCCAATCTTGATCCTCTGTTACCCCAATGTTGGTATCTTTTTAGAAATTTCGAATAAAATATAACAATTATTGTAATTGTATCAATTATTAATAAAATGAGATGATTTTATATGTATTATTTATGTTCCTTTCTTCCTTTTTATTTATTTATATTAGCATTTATTTTATGATTTTGTCATCTAAATAATATTGCGTATTATTTATGTTCCTTTCTTCCTTCCTTCCTTGCGTATTATTTTATGATTTTGTCATCTAACTCACGCTGCGTGTTTTATGAGAAAAACTATTGGGTGAATTGCTGAATTCTAAAACTTATGTGGTAGTTGAGCACATAAGTTTTTAAAATAATTGGAGATGCTAAAAAAAAAAAACTTAAAACATGAATTTAGTTGGAGATGCTCTAACTAACCCCTCTTGAATGAATTTTTAAAATAATTGTCTTTTTTTTTTTATTAAAGAAAAGTCTGTGGGCATGTTTATGACCGACTGTTGTGAACAAAGCAATTGATTATTGTGCATCTGATTTTTGTTAATAGTCTTTTATAAATTTATTCTAACGGTTTCATACTTTCTAGACAAAAATGATGAATTCATGTTATGGTCGGTTATCTGAGGTCTGGGTAAAAGCATACATGTTCCTTCACTTCAGATAAACTTCACTTCATTCTTGTTAGTTAAATATATGTTATATATTATATTGTGAGTATGTTTTATCATTGCTCCCTCTTGATTCAACGACTAACCGAATTTGGATTCTATGTGTCTTATTTATATTTTGCATTATCCACATCTTTTGTCTTTTAGCAAATAAACATGGCTCGGAAGCTTGGATTGGAAATTCCTCTAAGATTGCAACTTAAGTCGTTATCATTCATTCATATTCATCCAAATGAGAAATTAAAATGAAGTTAACATAAACTTATAGTCAAATGGTCATGCTTACCATATCATCATGATCAAGTGGTTGACATGCACTTGAAATAATTGACTTACACATTTTAGTACATATAGCCATATAGCACAGATACATCGATATAGGGTACATATATAGAAAGTAAAAAATTACCAAGCCAAAAAAACAATATTAGATTAGATTTTTTTTTGTTCTTATAGAACCAAGCTAGATGCATGATTTACGAATATGTCACATTTTTTCTCCACCCATATTGGATCCGTTCTGTCAATACTTCACTGAAGGCTTAGATACTTCAACCTGCATTACAAATACAATAGACTCAGCTCACAGCCACAATAAAAATCTTCTCCATATTTAAAAATAAGAAGAAGAAAAAAATAGTATAAAACAGTAAGTTTATCAGTTTATGGTCCCTCATGGTGTGTGAAATGGTTGTACCTTTGTGCTGTGAGTAAATGAAACAGAAAAACTGAACATAAATGATATAAAACTATAGTCTAGATTATAATGTTGATTTTTATTACTAGAAAAAATAAAATTAGAGACCAAATTAGATATACAAAATATAAATTCTTGTTTAATTTTCCTAATTAAATTTAGTGAAAAATTAGATACATATTTCATATTCTCTCTCTTTAAATTTGTGTTACTAATTTAATTTTATTTAACAGTGTCAAATTGAACCATATGCAAGGGATTGCTAATGACAAAATAACGATTAAGTAGTGCTCAAGTGTCAAAAGTACCAAAAAATTAGTAAGACGAACGAAGTGACCTGGTTTCAAACCCTGACTCATCTATTTGTGTATGAGTTTCCAATGGCTATTATATTTTGTCTATCTACAATTGTTTTTAAGGATTAAGTAGTAAAAATTACCTTTGTTCTTCGTCACTGTAATTGTAACCTTTAATTGTTGCAGCATTTCTGTATTTGGGCAAAGGAACATGACCTTCCTCAATTTGCTTCAAGTCTTCAACTAACATCTCATAATGCCTTTTCACTTCCTCAACTGTCTTCCCTCCAACAGCCCTTGCTAGCTTCTGCCACCTATCTGGGGTGTCCTTATCATAGATGGCCAAAGCATTCTCAAATCTTTTGTTCTGCTTTGTTGTCCAAGCTGAACTTGAGGACATTCTAGCAACACTTATAATATATAATTATAAGATAAGATAATTTAGTGTTTATTGTTAGAGATGTGTGAATGAGCCAATGAAGAGTTAGTCATTGGCCTCTACCCTTTATATACCAATGGAGGGATAAAAAATGCGCTTGTTGCTAGTGCTAGCTGTTGCTTTCAGAGCATAATAGTGGGACGAACTGTTGAAAAATCTTGGAACATTTTTTAGGTAATTAATTTAACATTTATATGAGTTTGTATTGTACTATTAGTTTAAATGTTTAAATATATGCTTGAACTTTAAGAAATGTTGTACTTAATTAGAAATATTATACTCCTAATTGACCCATGATTCTATAGCCGACTTTCCCTAAACCGATAAAGTTTATGGATCTTGTAAATTTCACTCGTTCTTTCCTCTTCACATGCATGTCTTCTTTTGGACTATCATGAATTAACAAAACAAAAAATAAACATAAGAATATAATTGAGCTGACATGACCAAATCACTTGAATAAATAATTTGTTGACAATTGGTATTGTTTTCAAGTTAACTTTTCAAAATAAAAGTTATGTTTTCATCGTAGTATTTACTGCAGGTTGCAAAAAAAATATCATAAAAAGTACGTCGATCAAGAAATAATTAACGTAATTGAAAATTTAAAAGATGTCTTATAAAAGTGATAAGGAAAAATTTGAAACATGGTCTTGTATTTAAGAGGGATGTAGCCTGTAGGAATAACATGGATATCATTTGCTTTAAATTAAACAATAAACTCAATAGAGGTATCAACTTCTTTTGTTGGTTTATAAAGAAGTATAAGCTTTTCAGAGTCATATATCCAAGTGTAACAAACAAATAGTATGATACATTACTAGAAAAAGCAAAATTAGCGAGGGAAATCAGTGACGAAAAAAATGAAATTCTTCACAAATTCTTTGGTCGCAAAATTTAGTGACGGAATTAGAGAGGGATTTCACGTTTTCCCTCACTAAATATCCCTCACTAATTTTTGTTTTTTTAGTAATGATATTAACCTCTATACTAGATATATATGAAAACAACCTCTTTTTATCAAGTGATTTAAGTATTTGATTAGGAAGTTAATTTGAAGCCGGTTCGTAAAGAATAACATCTACTACCTCTTACCTTAAATATAGGATCATTTTACCAAAATCACTGAAATTAAGAAAGTTGAGATTAGTATTAAATTTGTTTATAATTACTATTGTTTTTACAATTTTATCCATAAGAGAGAGAGTTAATTAGTTTATGTTTTCAATATAGTATTTATTGTTAATTGAAGAAAAAGATACAAAATAATTAGGGGTATGCTTGTAAAGAAATAATTATTGTAATTGAAAATATCAAAAGGGTCTTATAAAAAGGGACAAAAAAAATTCTAAAAAGGATCTTATAATTAGGGACGGAGGTAGTATTAAAAGAGATAAGATCGTTAAATGCATCTTCATACCTCAAGAAATTAGTCTCTATACCAGAAGGAAAAAAAGGGCATCTTATCTACAATTTTTAAGAATAAAAAGCAAATAAAATTTGAGTGATAATTAGTCAATAAAAAACATGTATTTTCAAGAATGAAGAAGATATTTGAAAGTGAAAAATATTGGAAAATCCAATGTAGAGAAATTCCAAGAACATATATATAATCACAAGTAGTATGAAGCACGAACTCTGACAGAACACCTGACATGATATAGACACTAATACAGACACGTTGATGCCACTAATGTAAAAATATAGGACACCGACACTGACACCGTTTCATATATATCAATTTATTTATAGACAGTCTAAAATGAAAATCAAAGTATATACGTAAGCATCTAACTTGCGCAATTTATTTCATTGAAAAAAGTTATATAAAACAAAATACCATAGTATTTGACCTTTATTTATTTATCTACTATGAAAAAGTTAAAAAATGTTGAAATAAACTTTAATTTCTATAACCCCCTAATTCATCAACATTTTTCAAAACATGTGTTATGTAGGTTGTGTGGATCCAAGAGAGAAACAAAAAAATGTTACAGACATTTGTCTGGGTTGTCTGACACGACTCATATGAATGTTATATAGGTATCTGACACCTGTCTAAAAGTGTTGAAGGAAAAAAAAAATAGAACCCCGATCTTAGTTGTCTGATGTGTGTGTCGTATGCCGACGTGTATCGGACACCACGACACGTCAATTCCTAAAGATATATGTGGATCATATTCTTTCTTTGGTTCTCTTACACAAATCCATGGCATCCCCAATTCTTGCTGATATCAACACCGCCATTCTTTGTAGTAACGGATGGATAAAGTAATTAAAAGTTGTCATGCTCTTATATTTTGTCATTATTTTTTCATTTCGGTCCCTACTTTTAATCTATATGATTTAGTTGACACTTTTTTAAATGACTTGCAATTATTAACCTGTATATCATGGATATGATTTTTTATTATGTGATAAATAATATACTATGATTAGAAAATAAGTTATTCAATGAATTTAGTTGTTTTCAGTCATGTCATCAACTGAGTTTTTTTTTTTTTAAGAAATGTCATCAACTGACTTAGCATCTTCATGTGTCGCATATGATATACTTACCCTACCCATACATGTTTATGTAAATGTTTGTATAGTATCAAGGTTCACAATGTAACCGCAACTGCAACCTCTATCGTAGTTTAGAATCGACTTATCACTTATGTTTGTACTTTTGTTAAAAAAAATTGTATTCAATTCCAATTTCTAGTTTATGTTTATAAGATAGTACTATTTCTGTCCTTTAATACTTGACACAGTTGACTTTATTACGCATGACAATGCATAATTTTGAGCTTAAATATCTTGAATAATATATTTGAAAAATTATAAAAATTTGATATTTTGAAAATACTCATCGAGACAAATCCAACGACATCTTATATGATATTATTTATCTTTGTATATTAATAGAAAAATATGGTCAAAGTAAGTTAGGTCAAAATTACACATTTTCAAATGGGTATCTATTGCGGGACTGAGGGAGTACTATTTTTCTACTTATGAGAATAATATGAGCTGTGTTCTTTAGTATGAACGTATTGTAAATCACACACAAGAATATAAGAATATAACGTATGAAATAGAAAACTTTAAAACGGAGAGAAATCGCTACAATTGTCTAATGAAAATAAGATGATAATACTATGTGACAAATTGTACAACACATAAAGTTTTGTTTCATATGTGACGTGATTTATCATGAAAATTTTGTTTCAGTTTATATGATTCATCATGACTTTTTGTTTCATATATAGTGCTGATTGGGAGGTCTCATATAGAAGACACAAGAAGGATCCAGTTCACGGGCTAAGGTATATATCATGCAACCATGTACAAAACTTCACCCTATCATCAATATAGAGCTGTATATGGATAAGACAGAAAAAACACAGAAGTACCTTTTTATCTTTTGGATTTTTTTCTACTTCTGTGTTTGTGGTTAAGGAACCAAAGTGGCTACTTGCATCCTTCTTACCAGCAATTTTTCAAGAAAATGACAAATTGGTGTGGCAGTAATTCTGACAATATTTATTAGTCCGTACCAATGATCATGGTTTTTGTTCACTTGTGTTGTGACTATTTCAGCAAGATTTGTCACATTTGATGTTCCTATATTCTTTTGATCATGCAACAAATTAAATTTGATCCGAAGTGGATATCTGAATTATGTGACTATTAAAACAAATGAAACTATTAAAACACTTGCTCAAGTCAATCTTTGATTGAGAATAGGTTTACATAATAGAATGTGTTATTTTCAGCGAAGGTTTCTTGAGAATTTAGTGAGCAAACATGTTGAGACCTTAGAGGGGCTCGTGTTGTGATCAGCGAACCACTCTCGGATCTTCATCATGCGGTAATTGATTGTTGAGGGTAGCGAATGTGCGTGCTTGAAGTGCACTCTACATTGCATGCACTCTCATTCTAAAGTCATTTTTAGTTGGGCCAAAACCCTATCTAGAACACAATTGATTTTCAATTTTGACATCTCTATCACTTACAAGTGAAATTAGACACACATTTTATATATTTTCGTACTTTTTCATACATATTTTTTTATATCTAACTTATCGTCGTTAATTATGATTTTTTTTTTGGGTAGTTTTTTCATCTGTCATCACATGTACTCTTGAAAACCCAATTTATTTTTTTAGCAAAATGGTTCTTATGATGTGAGAGTTAGTTGGCATCTATGTTGCCACAGATGCATTTAAATGTCTACCTCACATGGAATGACTACAGCACTCAACATTTTTCAATTTGGAGGACATTTTTACTTATTCTCAAATTTGAAGTACTTATAAAATGAAAGACTTTTATGATTTTAGACCAATAAAAATTGTTTAAAGAAGATATATAACGACGACTTGGTGGTTAGGGTGAGTGAGTTAAGGAGTGGAGTGTTAAAGAGGTAATGATTCGATCTCTACCGTTGGCAAAAGTAACAACATTAACATTAGCTATTTCAATGGGAAAAAAAACGAGAGATTACTTCTTTCTTTTTTGAATAAATACTAAAAAAAACTTTATACACATAAAATATTGTAAATTAATGAGCTTATTTAATTCACTTTGAATTTAATGAAAGAGACAGCGAAAAAAAGTTACAAGGAACATAATCTTTATATCTTTAGACTTGGGTTGATTTATCTTCTTAATTTGTCTCCATGGATGGAATATAATCGGGCTCATTGGTTGGTCGTTGAATTTCATCCTCATTCCTCACCAACAGTTTTGAAACTAATCATGGTTATTTTTATAACATTAAAAATATCAGCAAGACTGACAGAATATGTTGCTGATAGCTTATGTTAACTATTTGGTCTAAAGTTAGAACAATTATTCACAACTTTTTAACAAAAAGGAGAGGAAAAAATGTTGACAAAGTGTATTGTTTGATTTGAACCAGTTCCTTTTTTTCGCTGTGTACACACTTTTTTTTTTGTAATGCCCAAGCATGAGTCATTAATCCTTTATAATTACGACAGTATGGCACCATATTTTTCGGTACAAACAAGAAAAAGTTTACACGGTGGTTTTGTTTGAAGGAGAGGTTGAGCCTTGGTCGCTCGTCGTCACAAAGACGTCAGATGAAGGAGAGCTTGAGCCTTGATGGCTCATCACCACATCGGCTCAAAGACGTCGGGTGAAGGAGAGCTTGAGCCTTGGCCGTTCTTTACCACGTTGGTTGGCACAAGGAATATTAGAGATGGAAAAGTTAGTTACATGTTAGTTAGATTAGTTGGGAGTTAGTTTAATTCGTTATCTAAACTTTAATGTACTATTTGTTGTAACAATTCCCTCATAATCAATATTATTTTAATTTCACTTGTCCTATAATTTTCTCCCATTTGAGTTATACCAAGAACTGAAATAAAGACGTCGGACGAAGGAGGGCTTGAGCATTGGTCGATCATCACTGCATTAGCACAAGGACGTCGGTCGAAGGAGAGCTTGAGTCTTGGTCGCTCATCACCATGTTAGCACAATGACGCCAAATAAAGGAGAACCAGAGTTTTGGTCGCTCATCACCAAGTTGGCATAAGGACGTCAGATGAAGGAGAGCTTTAGCCTTGGTCGTTCATCACCACGTTGGCACAAGGACGTACGTCGGATGAAGGAGAGCATGAGTCTTAGTCGCTCATCACCACGTTAGATGAAGGGGTGAGATGAAGGAGAGCTTTAGCCTTGGTCGTTCATCACCACGTTGGCACAAGGACTTCAGATGTAGGAGAGCGTGAGCTTAGTCGCTCATCACCACGTCACACCAGGGCGTTGTGCAAAGGAGAGCTTGAGTCTTGGTCTCTCATCACCATAACGGCACAACGACATCGGTCAAAGAAAAGGTTGAACATTGGTTTCTCATCATCAAGTTGACAAAAGGACATAGATGAAGGAGAGTTTAAGTCTTGGTTGCTCGTCGCCACGTAGACGAAATGACGTCGGTCAAAATAGAGAGGTGAACATTGGTTAGCCACATTATGAGTCTCGCTTCTTATAAAAATCAAATATTTTTAATGATTTAACAAGTATGATTAATTGGTCTTGTAGAATCTCTTTACACCGACGATATATAACATGAATTAAATTAAAATAATTAATAGAAACAATTTTTGGAGTAGTAAAACAAGCACAATCGAGATTAATATGAGTTAAGGGGAACCACGAATAAACCTTATCAACTTGTGAGGATGGGGCCTCACCGTTAATAGACCAGACCACTACTACTTTGGAACAAAAGAAGTATCTATAGGTGATTGGTTATGGTGGAAAATAAACCAAAATGATAAGGATTCTGACTTTTTCTTGTCAAAAAAAAAAAATAGGATTCCAATTATTCGCACTTATTTCCCATATAATTGGGGAATAACGTCTCCTTTTTTCTATAAAAAGAAATTTTCTTTTTACAAAAATTAAAACGATGTTGATAAGCGGTTCTTTTTTTCTTTTTTGGGTTATGCGATAATGAAATGATTTCTTCTACCGAAGTTTGAATTATATAGTCGTTAAACTCATAAAAAAAAAAAAAAATATTGTTTGTATTTTGTTTCATTATTTAAATGATTTGTATCCCGTGAAATCAACTAGCCCAATTGCTGTTTGCATGCAGAGGCTAGATTTCAAACCTTCCTTATTTATTCATAATAAGGGGATGAATTTTTAGCTACTAGACTATTTAACCAATAAAAAACTATTTTTTACATTATTTTTGTTATTAATTAACCTAAGGATGTGTACTTATGTTATTGTAGATGTATGTAATTTGAAGTGAAACAAAATATAACGAAATAAAAATTAATTTATATTTTTGAATATTTTACAATAGAATTAAGTATTTTATAATAGAATTAAGAAAAATATTAGACCATCTCATTGCAAAGTAGAAGAAAATAAATAGAAAAAGAAAAGGATATAACAAGATAAAACACATTCTTTTTTGAAGAAAGGAAATTCATTGTTTTTCACCGACTATAATGTGTCAAATACATGACGATAGATAAAATGAATTCTAGTATGTGTGTGAGTGTGACTGTGTTTATCAATGTTATTGTTAGTCCATCTCATATTCAGCAAAATACAAGAAATTAAATTATTGGTCACACAAATCAAAACCCCTTAATTCGGCTATTTGACAAGACCACTGTTTTATCTATTTTTGTGTGGTTCTATTGAGCATTTGAGAATTAGGAATATATTAGTCCTCTCTTTCAATTTTTATTCCTTTCTTCTAAACTTTTTCTAATGAAAATGAAAGGAGAGAATAAAATAGAAAAGAAAGTCATTCATCTATTTCCCGTGGAAGAAAGAGCTAATTAGTAGTAACTCCAACAAAAGTTCGCTAAAGTTTAAGATATGATTCTTTAAACTTTTCAACACTAGAGTAATTCTAGATGATATAATAAAGTTGTTTAAACTTATCAAAATTAAGAAAATATGGAAGTTTTTTTTTTTTTTTTGTAAATATGAGCAAAAAAATATGGAAGTGAGGGATATTTAATTTTGATTTCTTAGTTGATTTTGTGTAGCAAAAAAAATAATCCGAATTTCATATATATGGTGTGATTGTAATATTAAGATTTGATTAAAATTAAAATCCAAATTTCACCAAACAATATTTATTTTATAAATGGATAGAAACTAATTTTTTTTAAGAGGCTAAGATGATATATTACCACCACAAAAAGTCATCCAGCATAAGGCGTGCCAAGGAAGATTTAAAAGATACAATTATAATTATTATAATATGTGTTTAAAAGATTTTTTAAAAGAGAAAACAGAACAAAAACAAGGAACAACAAGGAGCTAAGTTACATAAGTTAGGCGGAACATATGATTTTGCCTCCAAAAATTGTAGTTAAAGTCGAATAAAATAAAATTCAATTTAAACCACTAAAACACAAGAAGCTTAACCTGTTCGTCCATGGAAAGAATATGCTCCTCCTTATGTTGAAAAATACGTCTATTTCTCTCTTTCCAAATAATGGAAACAACTGCTAACCATAACATCTTGAACACTAAGCACATTTTTTTAGAGAAACCTCCCAAGCTGCAAAACTGGTTTAGATGCCCAATTAAATTTTGAGAAGATGCCGAAGAAACCATAACCAACCGCAAATCACATATCAAATGCTGCCGAAAAAATCACAAGAAACAAACAAATGATCTCTATCCTCATTACTCTCACATCCTCCTTTACAAAGTTGCTAATCAATGGGCAACACATGCCTTCTCAGTAAATTATCTTTGGTAGAAAAACGATTAAGTAGCATATGCATGCCAAGCAAACAAAGAGACATTTAACGGAATAACCTTTAACCATAATATATGACTGAAATTACCATTATCGGTAACAATTACGTCATGATCAAAATCATCAATCAAATACTGATATGTGCAGCTCACTGTGTACCTATTAGAAGAATGAGCCTGCCAACTCCACCTATCCACCACTTCACCCTGCAAGACAACAGACTCAATCAAACTAAATTTTCTTGAAAGTGAATTATGTGGATATATACTATGAAGATAAAATTAAAATATTAAGATTTGATTGTGTATATTATTAAGATAATAGTTTTACAGTTAATTAGTTTAAAAATTATGATAATTTTTTTACAAATATTAAAATTATATACTCAATATTAAGAGTATAATGAAATTATATATGTTTAAGATATTAATATTGGTTTTAAAAAAAAAATATTAATATCTTGAAACTTATCTTAATGCCAAAGCATCCAAACTTGGGAATCCAAACGTGGATATCCCAGTTTGTGGTCAAAATTGAATGTTGTAACCCTAATTTCCAACTTGTATCTATGAGTAGTGATTATAGAAAGCTTCTGAAGTTGAAAGGGAAGTTCTTCAGTGATAAGTGTTTGGATTGGTATATGCATGGATGATAAGGATTCCAAAGGTATCAGCTTCACTAGCGCCAGGCTGTAATAGATGAGATCATGAGAAAAAGCTTATACTCTTATTCTTATGATGAGAGATAGATTCTGGCATCTACTATACTAACTGAAAGACATTTTTGCTATATACTCTCACAAATGGAATTCTATATATGACATGAAGACAGTATATTGCGACCTACATGTAGTAAAAAAATATTTACAAAACAAAATAATATTCATTCATTTAAATTAGGGTTGACTTGTTGGAAAAGATGCAGTAACTTAGTCTCTAATACATAAAAAAAACAAAAAATAAAATTCTCTTCAATTTTTTGCCCTTGTATAAAATTCTCTTCATTTTTTGGTTTTTCTTTTTTAAGGATATGCTTTAAATTTGTAAAACCTATTTTTTGGTCAAGTACGTGGTCTAATCGCTAAATTCACACGATTTAAGTGTGGAGAAGTGAATATTGAAAGGTTTAAAATTCGAACTCCAACCCGCATACATAATGTCTTAAATAACTACATTATTCAACAACATACTCCTAATTATGTTATATGAAAATTTTTCTACAACTATAATAAATACTAGCTAGACTCAGATGTATTTTTGATATCCTATTATCATAAAAATGAAGTTTTGGCCGTCTACTCTTTTTTTTTGAAAATTTTTGGTCATTTATTTTTAAAACCTGTTTTTTAGTTCCACAATTTCATTTCTCATCTCATTTTAGGCAATTTTGCTAATGTGGCGTATTTAATAATGATGTAAGCTTTTTTTTACAAAACAATGATGTAAGTTTTTATTGACTAAAGATAAATGATATTCATTCATTCAAATTGATAGAGTACATCAATACAATGCAAGTTTGTTAAAAACAAAAAACATGAATCTGTGAATAAACTGAGGTCATCCATGTTAATAGCATAAACGACAAAATACAAAAGCCTACACATTATATTTAAGTCTCTTAAATACTCATATGTCCGGATTTGCAACGTTGACGACGTCAAAGTCATTAACTGGATTTAAATTGAATTAAAGCTGATCTGGTAATCAGAACCGAGCAATACCCAAACGAAACAAAAAAAACAAACAACACCACACAAAGACGACTAATAAAACAACGACGAACTAAGACTACGAAACCACCAAAGAAAAACGAAATAGATGTAAAAATCACTTATTTCAATAAAAGGGAAAGAGAAAAACAAGTTAGATGAGTGATAAGTCAAAAAATTGACCCTAAATCACCCATCTTCAATGGATGAAGGAGAATAAATTAGGGTTGAAGGTGGAAATTTTACTAATATTAATATGATGCGTCAAAATTTTTGTGTGAAGTTATCATTTCTCTCACCGAATATATGACGTTAGGAAAAATGACCCCATGGTGGATAGTGGATGAAGCCTGAAGGGGGACATTTTTTTTCACGGATCCTTCCTATTGCTCTTCATAATTGTGTTGCCATGATTAAAATTGCCAGCGTTTTGGCATAATGGCACCTTTATTTAGAAGTTTAAATACCCCCTTGCAAAACTTAATTGTGTTTCTGCATATAAAATTTGAATTGAATAATAAATTTTTAATTCCAAAATTAATGATGTTTTTAAACGCTATTATTACAAAAAAAAAAATCGTATGCTTCCTTTGTTTGCAAAATTTATTCCTAATTCCTAAAATGATACAAACTTTAAATTAGAAACTCTTTACGGGAAATAAGTTTAAAATAAGGTAAATGCAAAAGAAAAAGTTTAACATGAGGTAAATAAATTCTTATCCGTTCCCCTCAAAAAAAAAAAATTCTTATCCGTTAAAAAAAAAAGCTAATTCTCATGTAATTGATGTTTGGTTGGGTACCGCTATTTTATAGGCGAAAGTTCATTCAAAATTTTATTTAATTTTTAAATAAATTAATACAAAAATAAGATATATCATTGAATAGGAAAATACTTACTTGGGCACCTTGAACAATAAATTTAGTCACACATACAGTATTGAAAAAAAATGAAGAGAGAACATAGTAGAATAATATTTATTTTTTAAATAATTAAATAAAATGTATGTTTGTGTGTGTTTAAATAGTGTGCCCAAAAGCTTGTGCTCAAGCAAGTCCTTCTCCATTGAATAATGAATAACTAGATCACCTGTCACCGACCTGTTCGATGCATGAGTCTTATACAAAATCAAGACTGTTATATTTTATTCAATTTGATTATGTCTAAAAAAAATTATTCAATTTGATAGTGTTTTTTTATTACAAAATTAATCAAAATCCCCCAAAAAATAATCCTAAATGAAAAATAAAAACATATTAAGCTATATTATCTTCCATCCTCTAATGTATTAGTGTGATGTGTTGGATGTTTTTGACAAATTATCTTATAGAATCCATATTTCTTCCATACACTTTGAGAGAGAGGAAGAAAAAGAGAGTGATATAATCGATGTATTATGTTTATGATGTGCTAGGAAAAAAGTGTCGAATTGATGTAGAAAAATAAACGATATCTAATTTTTGTCCTTACACATTTTCTATAATAATATTTTTTGAGGGGCATAATAATATTGTTTTCAAGATAAAAGTGACCTATTAAAATGGAATGATGATTACATACCCAATAATAATAATTACATACCCAATCAAACTTCAAGGATACAACTATATTCGCCTTCTTTCAACAACAAAAAACTATATTCACCTTACTCTTTTCTGGAAAAAACTGTGTGATGAAATTGACTACACAAAAATGATTGCCATGACACCCCCATTGAGTCTGCAACTTCAGTAGTCCTTGTAGTAATACACCCCCCTGGTTCGCTCCACTATCATATGGGCCGGTATTTGATTTTCTATTTTATTAAGGTTTATATTTTTTATGTCGTCATCTCATCATTTTTATTTTTTTTGAAGAAGCTAAACTAACACTCTCAAATTGGCATCAGAGAGAATCAAACTTGAATCTGAGACCGCTCCACCACTTGATTATAAATTAAATTATGCTCATAAAATTTAAATTAACCTCGTAATTTCCAAAACATCCATTCTTTGTTTTGATTATGAATTAAATCATCCTCATTAAAATTTGAATTAACCTCATAATTTCCAAAACATTCCTTCTTTGTAATAGCATTTTTTTTTTGGACAAATTGTACTACTCCTTCAAATTGTAGTAGCATCTTTAATCGGAGATATCAAATCATCGTTATTACCGTCCTTCAAATTATCCTCATCATTATTGACATTTATTTTCTGATATTTTCTTTCCTCCTCAATCCCAATCGTGCCACCTCCAATTTTGCACCAGGAATGGCCATTTTAAGGTTATTTGCACTTGTAAAAAAACAAAAAATTATTTTCACTTAACAATATTATCAATGTAAACTTTTGTTACTTCTTCGGTTCCCTTTCACATTAAGTGTCAAATTTAAATTATATACTCGCTCGGTCCCTTTTTATTAGAACTAGACCATTGACCCGTGCTGACGCCCGGGTCATATAAGAGAACAAATACAACGGAAATAAGAAAGTAAAAACTTTACTTGAATCGAAAAAATAGTATGATTCAGTTCATAAAATTTAATTGCCGCAAACGTTTTTAATGTACAATATTAAACAATTTCTATGACATCAACCCTGTTACGGTAACATGACATATAAATTTGATGGTATAATTTATTGACGAAAAGAAAATTCAACGTCTGTCGAAATAGAAAAAGTACTGATATGAAATAAAAACAATACTACAAAACAAAGTGCTACACGTTACGGAAAACTTCTCTGTAGACCACATTAGATGTCACATCAGTATGTTGACCGTCTTCATCATTGATCAGTATCTTTAAACCATCCCTTGAAGTAACCCTCGATACTGCGACGTACAATTGTCCATGTGAAAAAACAGGAGACGGTAGATAGACACCAACATTTTTTAAAGACTGACTCTGACTCTTGTTAATAGTCATTGCAAATGAGACAGACAACAGAAACTGCCAAAAGGATGCCTTTTTCTTTTTCTTTTTGACCAAATGATGCATTTTTCTAACTGTTTCTTGTCAAGACTACTTGAACGACACTAAGTTGCAGAGTACACAAAAATCATGCTTAAAACAACCAATGCTACAACAACTTTCTAAATAGCAGTTTTAACATTGTGAAGAA
>Ga0315914_1001542_pt1 | contig 34594 bp, 15 predicted proteins | sample MpolenodulesMG_FD_203920 | JGI IMG/M metagenome (GOLD analysis project Ga0315914, IMG submission 203920) | Medicago polymorpha root nodule microbial communities from Los Angeles, California, United States - elongated nodules | ecosystem: Host-associated > Plants > Roots > Nodule | place: USA...
ATATTGTTGCTTTCAAAAATGAAATACATGACTAAAACATTTTTTTAAAGCCCCAACCGCCCTAACGGTTTCCTCTCTCATAACAGTTATTTTTTATTATTAGCGGTACCTTTATTGATAGTAGTTCTTTTTTTTTTTTTGTGTACGCTAACTACGTGTTACGATATTAAAGTTGCATCTTTAAAATTGTAGATAATTTGACTGATCCATATGATAATTTTTTCATTAGAAACTTCACTTTTTCCTGTAATTTTGTCAGCCTCTTTATTTCTCTTATATTATATAACATGAAGTTTTTGTTCTAACTTTTTATTTGCAAAAATCACTATAGTAGACCATAACATTACTTTATTTTGGCAAAGTAATGACTTTGACTCCATATTCATTTTTGTTGATTTCCATATTAATTTTTGTTGATGCAAACTAAATGTTGTTAATTTGCTTCTTTGAGATTGTGCATGTCGATCACTCTTAATTGTCACTTAGTTTGATTGTTTCTGAATTTAAATGTAACTCTAGGATTAATAACATAGCCAATTTAATATTTTATATATAAAACTCTACAAAAACCCGTGCATCGCACGGGTTAGAGTCTAGTTGATAGAGTCTTTAATGCAAAATTTATGGAGATACAAATTAACAAAACCCTATTTTATATTTTTGATTCCTTATTTATGATCATTGCTAGCATTTTTAGTGGGAAAAAAATTGTTACCATTTGTCAAATCTTACTATGTTAACATTTTATTCTTTCTCTGTTTCAAAAAAAAAAGTATTTTTTATTTTTTTGAAATTTTTATTTACTTTTACTTCCAGACCATTGATCATCTTATCAATCAATACAACCAAACTACCATTAACATTTTGTCATTTGCATTTGGCCCTTGAGATCGTTTTAGCCCTTTAATGATAATTATTGACATGCCAACAATTATAGTTCCAAAAACACACGAAGCAAAAGGCTGTCCCCAACGAAGTGGTGAAGAGGCAACCATTTTTGTGCTATGAATCATGGATACCTCATGCTGTAGTGCGTTGTCTAACCCAATACTACATAGACAACTGGAATCTTTCATGTGTTATTTTCATACACATCACATTACGATAAAAATTAAAATTAAAATTAAAATTATGCACCATCTTCGTAAAAGAAATTATGTTTAATTAATTTGTTGTTCAAATTATTTTTTGGAAAAAATACATAAGAAATATCTCTCTCTATGTATGTGAAAATATCATTCAAAATTTCATCTCAAATGCATTTGCACGTTTGATTTTGTAAAACTCATCTTATGGTATAAATTTCGGGTTAATAAGGCAATCTAATATTTTAAGAGAGGACAGTAATTAAAAGGGTTTTGCTAGAAGACACATTTTATGAAGGTGTCTTTTAGCAAGTTATTCTATGAGCATTTGTTAAAAGACACCAACTAATTTTTATGAAGGTGTCTTTTAACAAAGTTATAACTAAAAAGTGGAAATCACATATTGAGATGTGAGTTGCTAAAAGACCTTTATGTGTGGCTTCTATCAAAACCCTAATTAAAATATTCAATACTTTAACAAATATAACACAAACATTAGTTGGGGCAATCGCCCCAATTTCATGTGAGTAGATCCATACCTGAATAAGAAAATTGTTCCAGAAATTTTCATACAATGTTTGTAATTGCAGCTATCTATTGAAAATATTGGTATTGTTGTGTTGTCCACCACACTCACATATTACATTCTTTTTAGTGGCTATTGCATTTTCTTATTTTTTTTGGAGGTACTTATTTTTCGTCTTGAAATTGATCTATTTGTAGGGGTCCAGAGACTAACTTTTTTTCAAAAAAAAAAAAACTCAACATCCTGCTCAAGAGCGGACTAATTTGAACGGTCCAATTCCAAAAAAAAACCAATCTTATTAAACAACTAAAAATGTTTATTGGACATGTTAAACCTCAATATGTACACGAGAGGGCAATAAAACTTCCAAGACCAACTTATTCAACAATTTAACCAATCACATATGTCACATTGTAACTCATCATATCACATGCTTGAAAAATAACAACTAAATAGACCAACTTGATGTGATATTTTCATAAAAAAAGAATGATGTGACACACATACCCTATGTTTGGTTTAGTGGAAAGATAACAAGAGGGAAAGAAATTCAATCGAAAGATCCACATGCCATCATTTGATACAACTATAAAGGGGAGAGGAAAGAAAGTTTCAACCGGGGTCCACAAAAAATAGCTTTCCCCTCTGGGCTAGACGGAAACATGAAAGACGAGACCAATTTTTGATGAAAAAGACGAAATTAACCCACATACTGGAAATGTTAATAATTTATAACACTGACAAAAACAATAGCACACTGCATTAACGTGTGTAAACTAGGTCAAGACGTGAAGCACGTATTATGTTTATATTAAAGTTTTTAACGGATGCCATTAACCATTTTCTAGTTTAAAATTTATTTTAAAAACTGAATATTTTATATAAAAAAATTGTTAAAACTCTTGTAATTAAATTTGCAAAATTGCTAATTTTGTTTAACTGAAATATAAAAAAGCTTCACCTAAATTTCAATTAGAGTTTCTCAATAAAAATCAAACAACTATATTTCTTTCCCTTTCTCTTAAACTAAACAACTATATATTCCTTTCACTTTCTATTCTCTTTTTTTGGTTATACTTTAAATTTCTTTATCTCACTTTCTTTTGTAATCCAAACATAGTGATATAGAACTTGAGAGAGATAGAATGTTATAACGTCATTCGAAGATTTTGATACAAGACTAAGTGGTCGTTTGGTTTCACGTTTGTTAACCATAGATGTGTGTTTTGTAGTCTTAAATGTGATTCTTTCATTTTGCAACATGTTTAATTCTCTTTTCTCATATTAATTTAGTGCACCATTGACTCTACTTCTAAAGGATCAAAATTGACTTTGGAGGTGTTGAATTGATTATGACATTTTGGTTGATGTCGATTATAATTAATTTTATCTCAAGAATTGATTCTACTTAAAGATACGATTTGTAGTCTGTTATTCTAAAATTGATTTTCACACACAAAATTTATAACTCAACTCATTTTTACATAAATATGTTCAAACACGAACTAGTTTTAGTCAAAATCATTTTCAACCAAAATCAATTATACATAATAAACTTTATCAAAATTAATTTTCTCCACCGCACAATCAAACACACACTAAGCTTCCAAAATTAATTCTAAGAAAAAAATTCTAGCTTTCATAGTGAACTCGAAATCAATTCTACCTTTGTTGCTGGTTGGCAATTAAATAATTACTTATTTTCTTCCATAATTGCTTCACCTCTTTCTCTATTTCTTTTACCTCAAATCTCTTTTGTTTTTCTTCCATCTTCCTTTTCTTATCCTTACCTTTTCAGTAGTTTCTATTCCCCCTTCACTGTGGAACAGGAGCAATAACATATACTCCCTCGTCCCATAATAACTGAGTCATTTGCAGAAAAAAAAGTGTCCTAAAATAATTGAGTCATTTCACTTTTCAATACAATATTAATTACTTTTTTTTCTTTATAACTCTAAGTAATATTACTTTCACCACTCCCAATTCAATATATTATACTTTACATTTATGATAAAGAAGAATGCACCAATACCTGATAAAGACACTCAAAATTATTTTTCTCTCTCTTTCATTTATACATTTTTCTTAATCTGTGTGAAATGAGAAAATGATTCAATTAAACTGGAACGAAGGGAGTATTTTATTACCCGCTGTGGCGTTTACCTTGGCTTTAAGTTGAAGAAGACAACCTAGTGTGTGTGTGTTTTTTTTATTTAATTATTGGGCTACTTTTTAACTATTGGACATGTGTTTTTTTAACTGTTGGGCCATTTTTTTAACTATCGGCAACCAGGAAATTTTACCCTATACCCATACATTTATATCTTCACCCTACAAAATACTAATATTTTCAATTTTGCCCTTTTTATAACCCATTTATTTTTTCACCTCATTTTTAACATTTCCTAATTAGCCATGGGTTCACCCCCTACATTCTTACATGATATTATGTAATTCTCATAAACCTCCAACTTACATCTACGTCCCAAAATACCTTAATAATTATGGATTGATTTTTCAATAAAAATAAAAAAGAAGAAGAAGAAGGAAACACATCGTTTCTTCTCAATTTCTACAATCATGGCATGTTACTTCCTTTCAACCATTGCTCACCATTGTCCCTCTTCCCATGGTGCCTCTTTGCAAATTTAAAATTGATTAAATTGAATCTCATACAAACCATTTTTTACCCTTATTTTATTGAATTGAATCTCATACAATTATGGCCTTTTTTTTTTTTATTGAATTGCATATTATTCATGTTAACCATAATCCATGAGGTTAAAAACGTTTTTGGTTTGTTTGATTTCCAGAAAAATCATAAACTTTCAATGCACAATACAAACCGAAAATCATCCCATTCCAAAAACTACTATTTTCCAACAACATATATGAATCAAGACAGAACACTCATAAATTTCAAAAAAAAAAAACACCATGTTAATAAATCTGAATCAACAATAGATATGTTTACTCTTGATGATTTCCGGCAGAGAAAGCACAGGAAAACACACTTACACTTGAATTTTTTGAGACAAATGAAAAAAAATAGGTTTCTAAGTTTATATATGAGGGTAAAATAGGCAGTTCATATGAAATGTTGGGGGTGAAGGTATAAATGTAGGGGTATGGGGTAAAACTTCCCGGGAACCATGTCGTTTTTCGTATGTGAATTTAGTCGTACCACGTAGCATTACTCATTTATTGATCCAATGCTCGGACCCAATTATTATTTGTCTTACCAAAATCAACATAACTTTAAAAAAAGTTATTACTTTGCTTAAAAAAAAATAATAACGCCATAATATATAAAATTTGGCAAATAAAAAAGGTTGTAAGGTGAAATATATAAATAGGAGATTACATGCTTTTAAAATTCATTCGCTTCCACTGGGGTGGAAATAGGCTAGGTCGGGCTAGGCTTTGTAAGGTCTGAGCCTGGTCTGCCAATTTTTTTTTAAGGCTTAAGTTTGGCCTGCAGCCTGTCACAGACTTACTTTTTAGGCTTGAGTCTGGCCTTCTGAAAGTCTGATACGGCCTGCTAGCCTGTTTAAAAGCCTATTTCATATGAACATCTTTAAATAAACAAAGTAATATAAGTTTAAATAAACTAGAGAACCAATATATCAATTAGATTAAACTCACTTTTGATAATTAGCACGAGTTTTTAGGGAATTTGACTATATATTGTATCATATAACAATTCTAGTTTGTAATCATACGTTTAAATATGCAAAAAATTAATGCATGCTAATAAGCTTAAATTTCTGAAAAAGTTATAAAATTTTTATTTTAATTCAAAGTACAAAATATAATATAATAATAAGAAATAATATTCATATTTACTTAAATAGGTCGGCCTAATAGTCCTAAGAGGCTTTTTGAATGGCATGTGGCCTGACCTTTTAAGCTAAATAGGCTTCTAAAAAAGCCTAGGCCTTCTCTATTTAAGAAAAAAGTTTGGTCTAGTCAAACATGTCGTCAGCTAGGCCGTAGGCCCTATTGGGAAAAAGTCATGTCCCACATCGGATAGATAAGACTCTTGATAAGAGTTTATATAAAGGAGGCAATCCTCACCTTATAAACCGATTTTTAAGGATGAGTTAGACCTCCAATTTCATTAGACCCCTGTAGGCCGGTTTGACCTATTCTCATCCCTACTTCCATCTTATTAAATATAAAACTATGTAACTCCGATTGCCTAAATATATACCACACTTACATTTCATCACTAGATAGCATGATGTATTATATATTTTGAGCATCATATTGTTGCCAATTTATAGTAGCATGATGCATTATAGATTGGAATTTAGTTGAACCAGTGGCTCAACTTTATGCAACACGGAACATTAGTACCATAATTTCCCCGTAAAGACAAAATGAAAAAAATAAATAAACGAAGAGATTAGTCAACAACAACAAAAACATAAACAAAGAGAGGGCACTTTCCCATACTATGGATTCCAGAGAGATCTCTCTCCCTTTGTTTGTTTAATTAATTTATTTACTGTATCCTATGTTTCCAGATGTCTCGTGTCTCCTTCTGTAGACTTTGTGACTTACACACACACTTCTGTTTTATTTTATTCAATTGAGTTCTGTGGCCAGAAGTCAGATTGGAAGCCGAATGGAAGAATTGAAAAGAATTTGATTAGAGTAATAGCAAACTTTAAGATGTGGAAAAACGGGACGATGAACGGATGAGGTCATCAGTATTCACATAATTTTGAGAAAAAAAATAAAATACTATTGTTTGTTTTAGAGCATCACGAAAATGTTACTGTATTTACTTTAGACTTAACTACAATTTTTATTTTCTATTTTAATTTACTCATAAAATCGATCTTCTTATTTTAACATCGTTCACTTATAATATCAAATTTGAGTTTGAAAGAATGTCAAAATTAAGTGATTTTATAATAAAAGAACTAATTCCCTGAGCGAATAAAAATAATGGACCAAATTGCAATTAGAGTGTCTCTAACGAAAGTGTCTTATAAATTCATAAGTTGATCAACATGTATCTTAATTTTTCAAGGCAATCAATGAACCATGATGTAGCAAAATAGGTAGAATAATTTTTTTTGAATTATCTTAAATAATACACGGTATCATATAATAACTATGAATACAAATATAAAAAAAAAATATGGATTGTTTAAGACTTGGTATAATTTTTTTTTACTACTAAAAAAAAGGGCATGAGTTGCATGATATCATGTGACATTAAATAACCATTTTTTAGTGGTGTATAATATCCAGAATAGGTTTCACAAAAAATGACCATTAAAGATGCTCTAAGTCTATATTTTATATAAAAATTACTTTATTTTTAGTAATATTCTAACTATTTAAGTTTCAATACTCTCCCAAACACTTACTTCATTATTGACTTAAATTAAGGTGGGTCTCACACATTAGATGGGTTCCACTAAAAGTAGTGGGACATAAATTAATTTTATCCAATAAAAAAGTGAGTGTTAGAGAGAGTGTTGAAAAGAGAGTGTCCCTGACATTATTCATGTCAGAAAATATTGTTCAAATCTTAGCTAGGACTATTATAAAATACCACCATGCAACACTTATACCCCAGCATGTGTAGCAAATTAGTAAATAAAAAAAATGACTCAATGACTTCTTTTTTTCACACTCGATGAGCGACAACCCTCAACCGTCTTGATTGATGTTGTCGTCTCACTCTCATTGTTAATGGAGTCTTTCACTCTCGATGATTCTCTCTTGGTGTCATTGTGTTGTCTCTCTCATTCTCTCGTCACTATTTCATCTACCTTTGTTTCTCTCTTGGTCTGATCCCTACTGCCAGCTTCTCTTCGTCTATTCCATCTAATTGACTCTATTTGTTGAGTTATATTCCGATCTAATCACATATATAGATAACTAGTTGAATATTGACCATTTAAAGAAGCACTCTGAATGAGTCTACCCTCGTTGCCCTTATTAATTTAAAAACACAACGTAATTCGTCACAAATAAAAAAAAATTCAAAAGACAACATAATACTTTTATTATACTCCCTCCTTTTTAAAATGAGTGTCGTTTTAATAAAAAAAATGTTTTCAAAATGAATGTCACTTTCAGTTTTCAATGCACTATTAATTACTTTTTTCCAATAGTACCCCTTAATTATTACTATACACACTACTTTCAAAGTATCACATTTTACTTTAATTTATAATAATGGGAAATGCACCAATAGTTAACAAGGCTATTTTAGTAAAAGTGTCATGTCTATATACAATAATATTTCATTTCTTAATATGTGTGTGAAAATATTAAACAACACTCATTTTAAAACGGATGGAGTATTATTCTTGTGTATTTACCACTGTACTGGTAAATATAAACGAAAGATATTAAACTGTGAATAATATACTCCTATATAATATTAGCTAAATGATATAATAGCATTTTTTGAAGGAAGATATAATAGTAGAAACATAATCGATATCTTATAAAAATTGAAAACATTAATTACTTTGAGACAATTTTGTTAGAAAATCTGTCAATTGATAGTAAAAAATAATCTACTAGTATTAAAAAAAGTCAAAAAGAACTGCTATGTAAAAGAAAAAGGAAATAAAAAAGAATTACCTAATTGATGGTGACAGATACTATGAGTCATTATCATTCAATTATTTATGACGACCTGCAAATCATCATAAATTATCAATTAAACCAAATTAATTTATATTGACTTTAATTCTTGATATTATAATCCTTGCTCAAAGAAACTACTCACTCTTCCCACCTTAGAGTCTCAAATCAAATCTACAAAACTGTTCTAATAAAACAAAACACAATCCAGGTACAAAAATTTCTCCAAAACCAAACTCTTGTTCCTTACATCGTTTTGTGTCTTTTGACTCTTTTCTCTGTCACTCTCTTTTTTCATCCAACATAAAAAACAAAACTTTAGCACTATTGGTGGAATATTCAACAAAAGTTTCAACCTTTTTCTGTGTCTTCAATCAATTCTAGTTGCATTTGAATAAAAAGTTTCAATCTTTTTTTCTCTCTTTCTCTCTGACCCTTCAACATGGGTAGAAGTTTTGTGCCATTTCAAGGTGACAACACCTTTATGCCTCCATCACCATTAGAACAACCACCATATTATTTTCAACCACATTCACCATTTCCACCTATTACAGTTTCTACTCTAAGATCTAATAATAATAATAGTTTCAATTTTAACAATAGCACCTTAAAGGTTAGTCCAAGTATTCTTATAATCATTACAATCTTAGCTGTTGTTTTCTTCATTTCTGGTTTGCTTCATCTCTTAGTTAGATTTCTATGGAGACCTCAGAGTAGAGACCCTGATGAATTGGATGATGTTACTGCTCTTCAAGGGCAATTGCAACAGCTTTTTCATCTTCATGATGCTGGTGTTGACCAATCTTTCATTGATACACTTCCAGTGTTTCTTTACAAAACTATTATAGGATTGAAAGTGAACCCTTTTGATTGTGCTGTTTGTTTGTGTGAATTTGAGCATGAAGATAAGCTTAGGTTGTTGCCAAAATGTAGCCATGCTTTTCATATGGAGTGTATTGATACATGGCTTTTGTCTCACTCTACTTGTCCTCTCTGTAGAGCTAATTTGCTCCATGATTTCAACACAAACAATTGTGGTTCTCCTTTGGTTCTTGTTCTAGAATCTGGTAGTGATACTTCAAGGGAAATTGTTCCAGAAAGAGAGGCTCCAATTTCTACAGGTAGTGTTGTTGGTAGGACTAGTTCAGTTAGGACAGCAAATTCTCATCTTGGTTGTTGTGGAGACGGTGAATTCGGAGTTGATTTGGCTTCGGTTGAAAACATTCCCGATCCAAAAGTTGAAGTTGGAGGAGATGGTGTGGAGAAAGTTGTTACTGTTAAGCTTGGAAAGTATAGGAATGTTGATGGTGGAGAGGAAGGAAGTAGCAGCAACAATGTGGATAACAGAAGGTGTTTTTCAATGGGATCATTTGCATATATTATGGATGAAACATCATCATTGCAGGTACCAATTAGAACTCCAATAAAGCAGCAATTGAGTAAGAAGAAGAAGAATGTTTTGCCTTTGATTCCAGGTCACAGGATTGCAATGTCAGAATGTGATTGTGAATCTAGAAGAGATTTCAAATTTGCAAGCTTTGATTCAGCTAGAGCTGAGGATGCTGTTAAAGGTAGTACTAGTGAGGATGCTGGTATTGGAAGGAGTAGGAAGGAGAGTTTTTCTATATCAAAGATTTGGCTCAGAGGGAAAAAAGATAAGAAAAATGGTGATGTTGCTGATTCATCTAGAAGGGCTGTTTCATTTAGGTTTCCATTACAAAGCAATGTTGGTAGTGGTAATGATGATTTGAAGGGTAAGAATGGCATGTTTCATACAAGGAGTACTGTTTCTGTTTCTGAGATGGATTTTGGAAAATGGGAAAATGGAGGAGGAAGTGAATTTAGTGGATATGATGAAGAAAATCAAAGCTGCTATAGTATGGATTCTCAAGCTAGAGCACCTTCATTTGCTAGAAGGACTTTGCTTTGGCTCACTGGAAGACAAAATAAGGTTGTTCATTCATCAACTACTTCAACCCTCTAGTTCTTATCTTTCTAATTTTTATTTTGAACTATTTTTATTTTATCTTAAAATTGTAGAATATAGATTTATGAAACTAGATATTTAGTGGTAGAAAGGTGCAGAAGGAAGAAAATGATTAGTTTGTGGGATTTGAATACATCAGAGTTCTCCATGAATTTTTTCTGTTCCATTGAGTATGAATCCACCTTAGTGGAGGTGAAAACAATGTTAAGTTAAGAGATTCATTTGTTCACCTAGCCTTGTTTGACGTGAGAAAAACGATACTAAACTTACATTTCGATTTCAGTTTTCATTTGATACCAACGTTTTAAATAATTTTTGCATTGCGGCTTTTGTTATCGCGGATATTCGCCATAAAACATAAATAACTGTAAATTGACTGAATGCATAATTGGTTGGTTGTTGTTAATTTTGGCAATCTCTACATTTTAGAGCTTCAACAAAATCATAGTCCAACCATTATTTATCCAAATTTTCAGTCAATCCAAATATGTACCAAATGGCATGTGGCTTTGGTCTACCTATGAGAGTTGACTCAAAATTTACTCACTCAACAAGAGTACATTTTATGTTTTTTCACACACTAGTATACTGGATTTGTAAGTTAGTACAGTATGAAACTCTGCGTCACCCTACAGCAGAGGAAACTCTTGACTCCACAGAAGAAAGTGACGCAGAGGAAAAGTTGTTTTTTTGAGATAGCCATGAGTGTGAATTATGTCTTTATGGAAAAGGTGACAACGTATCAGAATTTGGTCCCAGTATTAAATGCTACATCCAGGGACCTTATTAACACACATTAAAATGGTTGAAATGAAAATTCAAATTCAAATTTGAAATGAAATTGAAATTGAAATGGCTTTTATCATCAATTCAAAGCTGCTACTGTTACCATTTTAACCAGTGTTGATGTGGAAAGATTAGCTGAAATTGCTAGGGAAGGATATGAATGCATTAAATTGTAGCAATATTGTGAGAAGCATGGAAAAGAGGTTAGCCAGGTAGGTGACATGACTCAATAGTAACATTAACATAGTATTGATGGCTGTTTTTAATTAAGGTCACGAGAACGGTTGGATGCAGCTGTCTGCTGTAATTTCTGCACCTAACCCCTTTACTTCACGTTATTATTGAACATGTACTTGTCTCACAATTTTTTTTTGAAAGGTGTATTTGTGTCGCATTGTTAAGCTTCCAAGTATGGGTTTGTTTTTGGGTCCATAAAAATTGATTTCAAATTATTTGATTTTTTGAGGAAAATGATTTGATTTATTTGAAAGTTAGTTAAATGTAAAATGATTGAAATTGAGATTAAAAATCGATTTTAGAAACAAATATTTCAAATTCTAGCTTTAAATTATAATTTATTCGGGAAACAAAATCAATTTCAGCCGAAACATTCAAACATGTTAAAATCAACTTCATTCTTCTAGACCTTTGTTCGGTACTACGTTTGTAAAACATGAGTTTGATCAAAAGTGCAACAGAAATACACGTTAACGTTGAAATTAGTATTTGTAGCTTTTGGATATCACAACATAGTAGCTTTTGGATATCACGGCATAAACACATCTCAAAGCGTGCAAACCCAAATTGATTTTGAATGAGTTGCTTTAACCTAATACGACTCTATGTCGCACTCAAGCAACCTTATATTAAGTTCATTAATGTCATACCATTTTGAAACAATTCATTCATTTTTTTCTTCTCAGAAAGTATAATTCTAATGATCACAATAGGTCCATAAAAATTGTCTCAAAATTATGGAGGTCAACCCTTAAGAACAGTTGCTTGAGCATGCTCTCGTCCTTGTGGATTTAAGGACATGCCAAGAACAACCATGACAACTACTCTAAGGATGTGTAGTGTTTATACGAGTTATGACACTCTAGCAAAAATTTTGAAGCGAGATTCAAACCATTTGAGATAGAATAATATCAAAACTAAAATTTACAAGTAATTAATGTGAAATTGGATCCTGGCCCGCACTTCACATGAGAGTGCTTATTGAAATTGCACGCGTGTCACAAATTGTTAAGGTTCTGGAGTTGAGTTATGTCTTTTGGCACCCTCATGATTAGAATTATATTTTGGGAGTGAACTTTAACTTCCAACAATATCATCAAATTGTTAAGTATTATTGGATATCCAATTACTGTACTCGTGGTTTTAGCGTTAAACTTGGCTTTATGCTAAGCATACAAGTAATTAACATAAAACTTAGTTAAGTTTCCTACTGAAACTGTTTCCACTTCTTTATTGATGAGTTGGGTAAGGTAATTTGAATCATGTGTACTTTGTGACTTGTATTTTGAATGTCCTCTTCACTCTTCTAGATTGACGGTTTAGTTTGTTTTTTTTTTCTTTCAGTTTTGCTTCATGTATATGGCTCTGCCTTTTTGTCACCTAGTTTTGCTGACTTGTGCTTATAGATAACCAAATAATAATATATAGGATTCAATATATTCGAAGACTTCTAGCTTTTAAAAGCGAAAGGGCAAAAAAGATTATAAAAAAGTAGCTGAAATTTCATTGGGATAAATTTATTATTGAGAGGGACAGATTCTTCTCATCAATCTGTAAAATATGTATCTCCCATTAAAGAAGTTGTACATTTCTTTGTTAGAAAGGAGAATGAATACAATCCAAAAAGGCTTTAAGAAGGCCTTGGGTCATGAGGTGAGATTGATGGATCTTCACAATTGAACTAAGAAAAATCGCATACATGAATTTAGACACTACATTTTTACTCAAATGTTAAAAGAATCTCTCAATTATGTAATGTTTGATTGATTCCATGTTTACCTTTGTTTTCTCGCATCACTAGACATTGTCACCACTGTATTTCCAAAGCTATAAAATGTAGAGTCTAGTAAACATGCAATGCAGCAGTAGAAAACAATAGTTTTCAAACAAGCTCTTATATGATGTTCAACGTCTATTTTTGGTAAAAAAATAAAAATAATTATCTACATAACTCACAGTTACATACTAACATATACAATACCTCATAACATGTACTAAATGACTGTCATCAGAATCTAAAGGAAGCAGCACACATCAGTGATGAACTGCACCTAAGAACAAGTTTGACTAGATCATGATCAACGTAGATGATATTCAAGTTTCTCTTTCCGTTTAAGTAGCCCCCCTTCTTTGAACTTAGATTTGATAAGAGGAACCAGGCAATTACCTTTAAAATTGTAAGTTTCGTCAATTACTCTCCTGACATTCACAAAACTTCAATTATCCCCTTGAAATTGCATAATGTTAGTCAATTTGTCATCTCCGTAAATTTCTTCCGTTAGTCAACATGATGTGGCATTTGACTGCCTACGTGACACTACCACGTGTCATGCCATGTCACAGTGGGTATTTTTTTTTTTTAAAAAAAAATCTGAATTTTTTTTACAGTTGTGTGCAAATACCCCTTGAAATTTTGCACTTATGTGCAAAATGCCCCCTGAAATTTATAATAATCAAGCAAATTGGTCCCTGTAAAAAAAAATTCTTTTGCTCCCAATTTTTTTATCATCATCATCAAAGACCCTTATTTTGAACCATGTTGGAATCAAGCAAACAAGTTGAACATGGTTTTGTCGTTTTGATTTCAAGATTTTCTTTCCCTTATTTATCTTGTACATTTTATAATGATTGACTTAGTTCTGTTATCAATTTTCTAAAATGTATATTAATTTGGTTGGTAGGTAATTTGATGAAAGACTAAAGTACCAAACTGTGAAAGAACTATGGATTGTGGCCACTGTTTAATTGAGTTAGAGTTTGGTTACAATTAACTAAGTATACAATGAGGTAATTGGGAGACTTTTACTCTCCTACTGCAAAATTCTTTTGTAACTGATCTAAGATATTATCCCTATCTTCCAACATATTCTTTACTCCTTCTACGTATGATTGAAATGTACCACCCTTTATATGATTAGAGAAGGGTCTCTTGCTTATAGTGGTTCAATGTACACATTAAAATTGGTATATTTTTTTAACATCACATTAAATTGGTATTGAAACACAAAGCAGGCTTCAAGACATCATTTTCCTACCTCTGACTTTCAATTTATGGATGGAATACATATATGTAGTTTAACTTGTCGGTTTGATTGAATTGCTCTGTCCAAAAGTGGCTCATGAAGATTTTGTCCCTCTCTTAAACAATCAATATAGGACAACCTTTAAACTGTAGAACCCCTGTAATGAAGGTTTCTGCCTCAAATTGCTAGCTTAATTCTTTCAACATGGTTCAAAACAAGGGTCTTTGATGATGATGATGATAAAGATAAAAAAATTGGGAGCAAAAGATTTTTTTTTTGTCACAAGGATCAATTTGCTTGATTATATAAATTTAGGGGGTATTTTGCATATAAGTGCAAATTTTCAAAGGGGTATTTGCACATAACCGAAAAAACAATCCAGATTTTGTTTTTGGAAAAAAAAAAAGGGGGAAATTTTTTGTACCCACTATGACGTGGCATGGCACGTCACACACGTGGTTGTGCCATGTAGATAGTCAAATGTCACGTCATGTTGACTAACGAAGAAAATTATCAGAGAGGGCAAATTGACTAACGTTATGCAATTTTGAGGGGTAATTGAAGTTTTGTTAATGACAATGGGTAATTGACGAAACTTACAATTTCGGGGGATAATTTCCTATTACTCAATTTGATAATCATTGAAATAGATTGAGTTGTGGTCAATCTTATCGACATTTCTAAGACTTATGTCATGGACCGGGGCGGAGCTAGCAATATTTTCATGAGGTGGCCACATATAAAGAATTTTTTTTAAAACTCATCTAACTCAGTAGGCAAAAAAAAAATCACAATAACTATTACTTATATAAAATGTTCTTCATAAAATATACACTTCATTCAACATGAACGGATTATACAAAAAAAATGCGGCAACAACAGATTGTACCAAAAAAGTCACGGTAGAATAGCGGATTGTACCAAAAAAGCTACAACAAAATAAATAAAAATTAATAGTAGCTATTTATGAAAATTGAACTCGGCGGCCCTTCAAAGACTCAAATTCATCCGTAATTGCATCTGAGCTAAACTGACTTGCAATGTCTTTTTCAATGTAAATAACCAAGCTATTTGAAAGAAAATCATCACTCATTTTGTTTCTTTGTTTTGTCTTGAGTTTTTTCATTGATGAGAAAGCTCTCTCTGTTGTCGTTGTGGAGACCGAGAGTGTCAAAACAAAGCGAATCAATCTATCAATTAAACAAGGTGAATCAATCTATCTACAATTGAATTATTTTATTTATTAAATAATGCAAAGATTGTTATTATTTAGGCAAAATCACACAATTAGTCTCTTAACTTAATTTTAAGTAACACTTTTGTCCTATATCTTTTTTTGTCACGATTTAGTCCTTTATGTTATAAAATGACAATATCTTATCATTTTTTATGAGATTTTTTCAATGAAATTTGATTTTCTAGGCTTGTATGATGAAGATTTGCGTTTGTCTATGAGTTTGATGATTTTTTTTTTTAGAGTTTTTGATTACTTTTTTTTCCGTAAAAAAGGATAACTATGTTGTTATTTTATAATATAAAGGACTAAATCGTGACTTAAAAAAGATAAAGGGCGAAAGTGTTACCTAAAATTAAGTTAAGGGACTAATTGTGTAATTTTGCCTATTATCTCTTTTGGGTGTTATTCTTCCGGTTTCTATACGACATGATTAAATAATTTGGAGTTCGACAGAAAGTTAAATAAAGATGGAAAAAATTATTTCACTTAAAATAAAACTTGAGGTAGTCAAATATATTTTATTAGGGGTAACTAAATATAAAAATATACCTACTCACTCAAAAAAAATATTTTTTTTGGGTAGCCATGGCTGCCTCTCCCTTATACTAGCAATCGCCCCTGGTCATGGAGTTAGATTCAATCTTATCAATGATTGTGAAGCCATTTTGAATAAACAAGAATGATAATTAGACATCATTTGTTTTTCTATACTTGTTGAGGACCTCATTTTCTTATCACAAATATAATACATTCCAGACATTCTTAATATATTAATAAGACATCCTTAATTAGAGTTAATTTTCTTACAACTAACATAATATCTATATCACACCAGTGTCTATTAATCAGACATTCTTATCACAAATGTAACATATATGATTGTAAGGCCATTTTAAGTAAACAACAATGATCGTTATACATCCTTTATTTCTATCTCACATAGTCACAATATTAGCGACTGTTCGATCTTAGTAAGATGGTCCATGAATAGCACATAATTTTTTTTTTTAATAATTTTGAAAAATATTGAGTTTAAATCAGTGTATCTTTATTTTCTTTTGATTTAATAATACTTTGAGTGATTCAAATGTTGGTGGCGGTCAAGAGGTGCCAATCTAATTGTGATGTCTTGGGAAGTCCATCAAATGATGCTTATGCGAGCCTTTGTTTAGAAAAATAAACAAATCATATTCTTATGTTCTTAATCGAATGACTATATATCAATAACTCTGTATCATTATATTTTTTTTTAAAGAAGATAACGACGATAAATATAAACAATACCCCCAATCCAACCCGTGGACCGTACCGCCGCTAGATTTGCAACTACAACAAATACTTTACGCGTATCCCTTCCTTCCTTCATTCCAAGCTTCTGATATTATTGCCACCATTTTTCAAACCTTCAATTTCAACCACAACCATGCCTTCTCATCACCAACACCATGCCGATCCCGAACAACCAAAACCAAACCCTAATCTTCTCTCCCTTTTCCTCAAACCCATCATCATGCTTCTCCTCACATCCCTCTTCTTCCTCTTCATCGGTTTTGCCGCCTTTCTCCTCCTCAACCTCTTCCTCTTAGCCGGCGCTCTCCACCGCCTCCGTTTCCGTCCTACTCCTACCCGTCGTCTTCAATCTCTCACCGACGCTTTCCTCCCTCGCGAAATCAACAACCTCCCCAACTTCCGGATCGCCAAAGGTTCCGTTTCCGAACCCGATTCTCGCTGTGCTGTTTGTTTGGACGGTTTTCGTAATGGTCAATGGTGTCGAAATCTCGCTGCCTGTGGTCATGTTTTTCATCGGAGATGTATTGATACGTGGCTTCTTAAGGTTGCCACGTGTCCTACTTGTCGTACACCGGTTCGGTCCAACCCTGAAACTTGTCAAGATTCGGTTGTAGAACATGAAGGTTCTTCACGATTTTGGAATTGTTTTCATAACAACAATCGTTTCACCCTTTTATAATAGCTTGTGAGTTTCTTTTTTTTAACTTTTTCTCCAGCTATGTAACATTAATGTTGAATGAATTTAATCTATGAATGTATGTATAGTAGAATAGTATTAGTACCCTTGTGTTTGAATTGCACGAAGGTTTTTTTTTTACATGGTTTCCCATTTGGAGAAACTAATTTATGGGTGATTTCATCATTGTTTGCTCTCAATTGCTTGGTGATTACCCTGGTTCAATTTCTGGACCAAGACTCGAATTTCTTTGGATTATTATGATTACAATCTGTCTAATCAATTGTTTGTGTTCTCTAATTGGTTGGAGACCCTGTTTGTGTATGGCATAAGTGTTCATCGTATTATCAGTATTTATGAATAAGCTATTTCCATAACAAGACAAAAGATAAAATATAGGCTAGCTATTTTGATATACGTTTGTTTTCAGCTATCCTGCATAGATTATGAAAATAAGCGGAGAACAACACATGTTATAAGATATTTCCATAAGCTCTCTTAAATTGTCTCATAAGTGTTTATGGTTGTAGATAAATTCAGATATGCCAATCCAAAAAGCCAAAGAATGCCATGTCTCCTAAGTCCATAAACGTTGTGTTTACAAGGATTGATTTTACCCTAAAAAACAATGAGTAGCATTATATATATATATATATATTTAATTAATACATTCTGTCATTGTTAGATGCATGGCAAATTGATAAGTGTAGCATTTCCCGAAATTGACTTTGCATTGGAGTACACAAGTGTTGATCAGATATATATATTCTTAATCAGTTTATTATAGTTGTGTTTTTTGTTTATGCGTTCAATTTATGGTTGCATTGTACTGGAAACTTATATATTTTGGTAAAGTTTTAGGAATTAGACTAAATTTGCTTATAATCTAAATGTCAGCTCATAATAGTTATAGGGAGATAGCTGATAATCGACCTGTGTCAAAGATTATGCAAGTAGTGTGCTGTTGCAACGTTGTTTTCTATTTCTAAAGTAGTTTTATGCCCATAAATCGTCAGTAGAAATTATTTGTATACTATTATGGAGATTTAAACGATCTATTGCCTCATCCACTGTGCAACGGCCTCTACAACTAGCTAGAGACAATGCCTGATCTTGTGCATGCTTACAACATTTTTAATTGAAGTTGGATGAGGATTGTGGCAAGTGATAGACATTATGACAACCTTATCTTTGTGGGGAGACCACCGCAATAGATAATGTTGTTAATTGTTATTGCCTGTTGGTGAACATTGTGGCAACTATGAAAGACAAAGCGAAAAAAAAATAATATGAAAGTGGCTACTCCGTATTTATTTTTACATCTTTTGGTTCCAACGTGTCTACACAATAGTGTTTATTTAAAGGGAAAACACCTAAAAGATTATTAATATTATCATTGTTGGCGTTGAAAATGAAATAGTTGGAGTATTATAGGATGTTACTTGTGTGATATCTCTCCATACTACCTTGTCACTCTGTAAATTATTATGTTATGAAATCCTTTCAGTTGAATGGAATTTTCTTTTTATAAATTACAGTGATGGTCTCCGAGGAGCGTAGTAAACATAACGTTTGCAGATATGATGTCTGATCCTTGTTTTGTCCCCTCCTAACGTGTTCAATTGTGTTCAAGAAGATATTTCGTCTTACACTCTTATATGCATGCATAATACAAGTTACCACGTTAGTATTTAGGCTAAAGTGCATTTTTCACATCTTAAGTTTCAAAAAATTGGGATTTTGAAGTGACAATTTTAGCCCCTTTGCAATAATAGTCTTTTGGTCAATTTTGACTCGGTCAAAGCCTATGTGGCAGGCCACATGTCTAATTATTAAATTAAAAATGCCACATAATCATTTTATCAATTAAATAAATAAAAAAGAAATTTAAAAAATCAGAAAGAAAAAAATTCAAAATTAAAAGGAAAGGCAAAAAGAAAGAGGTGTGACATTTTCCTGGAAATCTTTTCTGGGTTTGTTTATCATCATCCACACACCATCAAATTTCATCTTCTCAAATCCACTCAATCTTATTTGTTTCTCAAACTTTAACCTCTCTGAATTTTTTTTCCCACCTCATTCTCAAATCCACTCATTTTCACACTCAAATTTGCAGCAACCCAATTCTATGGCAGCCACACCCTTTTCCGTTTCTAGTACTACAACAATCACTAGTACAACAACAACAACGATCTTTATTAAAAAACCCCAAAAAATACTCTTGAGCATTAAGCATCAACCTCTGATACTCACTGGAACCCAGAAGCAGAAGCAACCTTTCAAAGTAACCACTTTTCTCCAAGCTCTTCCCAAATGCTTCCCAAGCAGAACCCTTCCCTTCAGCCCCATCGCGCTTCCGCGACTGATACATCATTTCCATCCCACAAGCAATCTTCAACCCCAACTCTGCCTCTGCATACTCCTCCCTATGGTCTCTACTCGGGAGCTCCGGATAAACCTTTGGAGCCCGATATGTTTGCTGAACATAGCCCTCGAGGGATGATGTGGATATGGACGTTACGGATGAAGATACGGTTGCCAAAGTTTTCAGGGTCAAGCCAACGAGGAAGATGGAAGGCGACTTCGATGAGGAGGGAATGGAGCATGTGTTAACACCAAAAATGAAATATTTTGTCGAACTCATGATTCTATTGTTGACAAGGCAGATGAGTTCTTTCGACAGGCTGCAAAGTGCAAATGGATTTCGACCAATAACATATATACTTCGACACACCGCATTTTCGACCAAAGACAAAGGAGAAATAATTCGAAGTTGCAATTGGAGCGCACGGCGAGAAACTAGGCTGAAGTGCATTGAAGATTATTTCCTAATGTCTTAGCGCATGGAAGTTATTTTCTAGTGTCTTAGGAAGTTATAGGAAGTTATTTCTACTTTTAATATTGACCATATGATTTAGTGATAATTTTCTCTACAAGGTCTATATATATCAGTTTGTAATAATAACAATGGGTTGGTTTCTTGATTTCTAAAACTCTGTAACGCTTCCGCCGCGGAGCATATGGGTTTAGGAGTGGACAGATTGACAGATTCCAACCACCCTTTACATTCCTGCAATTTAATATAATTGTTCTTGCTTTATTTTCCTCTTTCTTTTGCAATTTGCATTTCCTTTCATCTTTTCTTTCTTTCTTTTTCTTTTGAACATGCTCACTTAAGCATTTTTCTATTACTTTGTCATGAGACAATTTGTTATTAAAATATGTTGGATGCAATTCTGACAATAAAAAGAACAATAATTTTGTTCTTAAAGAATGCATGAAGTGATATCATAAACCGCGAGGCTTGAACGAACCCTTTAAAAAGATATTATCTGGTACTAAACCATTGATGGATAATGAAGTTTACTTTACCAAAAATCGGTGTAAACAACATGTTGTTTCGGAATTGTTCGAAACAGATTGCACAATCTTTGTCGAAATAGATGGAAGGCGGCTTCGATGAGGAGAGAAACGGAACGGAGTTTGATGAGGTTGAATGAGTTATGGGTTTTGGGGTTTTGAAGGAGTGATGAAGGTTTGATGAATGATATGGGTTCGATAATACTGTCGTGATGGGGTTACTGGAATTCGATGGAGTTTTTTTGAGAAGGAGAGCAGTTCGATGGGTTTGATGGAGAAGGAGTTAGAGGAGTTCCATGATTCAGTGTTCTGGGTTTGTGAAGTTCAATGGATTTGATGGAGGAGAATTAGAGGAGTTGGGATGTAATTTAGTCATTTTTTTTTCTTCTGATTTTTTAAATTTCTTTTTTATTTATTTAATTGTTAAAACGATCATGTGGCATTTTTAATTTAATAATTACACATGTGGCCTGCCACATAGGCGTTGACCGAGTCAAAATTGACCAAAAGGACTATTATTGCAAAGGGGCTAAATCTTAGGGGGCCAAAATTGTCATTTTTGTTCATAGGGGGCCAAAATCGCAACTTTTTGAAACTTAAGGGGTGAAAAGTGCACTTTAGTCTAGTATTTAACAACACAAAATACCACATGTAGAGAGATATCAAGGTGATCACATTCTCTTGGAAGCTTATTCGTGATAGGATCCTTACCCGCGGTAATCTTTTTCAAAGAAGGGTGATCATGGATTTGGATGCTTCTTCGTCCTCCTTTTTTGAATTGACTGAGGAATCAACCATTCATGTGTTTGTCACTTATAACATGGTCTTCCATATTTGATATAATATCTTTAAGTGGTTAAGCTAGGCACTTGTTGTGTTCAGTGATTTGACGTGTTTGGTGGCTGCTTTCTTTGTGTTGGGTTCTAGGCGTCAATATAGGCTAGGTATAGCTTTAGTTTGACAATTAGCTGCTTAGACTATTTGAAAAGCTCGAAATGATATTACCTGTTTAGGAAAAAAATTGCCTCCTTCGAGCAGTTAGTGGAGAAGGGGGGGCGAAGTTCTCATCATGAAAGTGGTTCATTGATAAAAGCCTTGATAGTTCTTGTACCTTTTATGAGTTGGAAGTGGCCTATGTAGTATGTTGGAGCCCAATATTCTTGCGTATGGGGGGCGTTCTAGGTCGGCCTATCTCTGGTAGTGGGACCTTGTCCTAATCGCTCATCCCGTTGGGGATTGTTCACTTTACTTTCTTTTGGAGGTTGTCAAGTGTTTCCTAGCTTTAATGTTTTGGGAAATGGTGGTTCGATCAGGATCTGCAGTTGATTTTTTGGGTGTCAATGATTCTATCTCATGTTGATTTTGTATTTTTCTCCTTTTAGTAGCTACTTGTTTTTTTGTGCTTTGTATTTTTCTTAAGGTTGAACTTGCATTTGTTCTTTTTGGTGACTTCTTGTTTCCTAAGTAGAGTTTGTGTTATGTCCTATTTATTTGTTGTTTATCTCAAAACTTATTTGATCTTCAAAGACACCAAATCCAAGCAGAAATGCCAACAACATCCAATGTAACATAGTTTTTCATACCAATTTACTTAATAACTACTTGTCTCAAGATGTGCTAAAAAATTAACATGACAAATTATCGTGTTGTCGTAGATAAGAGAATGAAAATTACAATCATTAGCCCCTTAACCTCAACCTCAACAATTCAACACAAGACAATTCATAGAGAAATCTTGTTTGTTTTGGGTACCTCATGCCCCAAATTACCCTGTTAATGACCAACATCTTAGTAATGCATGTATCCATGTCCTCTTTAAAACAAATGGAATTCTAAGGACTAAGAGGTTTTAGAGTAAGCAATTTTATCTCCAACCTCTTGTCTTTGGAGAAGTTGAACATGCTCCGCAATTAGAACTTCATCTTGTTTTTGGTTTGCAATATCATAAGATGGTTGATCTGTTGGCCCTCTACAAATGTGTAAATTGATTGAGAGATAACTCCTAAACAATACTTTTCTGTGTTTTTAAATTTTTTAGAAGATAACCGTATAGATTGTCTTTCAAAATAAAGATTAAAGAGTATATATATATGGTCAAAAGAAGACCCATAATATCAAACTTGAAGGAGTTTACCCAATACTTTTTGACCCTTTACCCACTTTAGTTCCAATTTTCTTCACGGTATTAACTTAACTTTTGATACAAATTTTGGGAATACAAAACAATCTTTTAAATTTTGTTTTCCAAAAAAAAAACATATTTTTATTTTAATTATATATATTTTTGAACGGAAAATATAATATCTGTATTAGTTAACTTCAACTAATTATAATTAATTGCTTAAAAAACAGTTTTAATAAATTAAAAGAGTGAAATCATCTTCTTTTTTTTATAATTATTATTTAATTATCATTTTCTCCACCCCACTTGGTCGTGAGTTTCCTCAGTCCTAACCTTAGAAGGAAACCCAAAAACCATCATCATCTTCCTCCTACATGATCCGCCGACAGTAGCCAGTAAGAGAGAATGTGCGATGCCGGCGCTATCTGGCGTTGCTTCACCCCATTCAAAATCCTATTCAACTCTCTCAAAATCCTAACCACAAACAAACTCCTTTTCACAACCATCTTCCTCCTCACGACCCTCCCTCTCTCCATCCTCTCAATCTACCAATCCATCTTCACCCATCAACTCACCTCCCAAATCCGCCACCTTGAAGCCCTCGCTCACTTCGCTTCAACCCATTTCGAAGCCCGTCATGTTTGGCATGAATCTCGTGACAACGCTGTTTTCCTTATTCGAATCAAATCCCTTTTCTCTTTCCCCGCTTATCTTTTCTCTCTCATCGCAACCCTCGCCGCCGTTCACTCCTCTCTCATCCCTACCCCCACCGTTAACTCCGCCGTAGCATCCCTTAAACCCAACATCATGCGTGTTTTCGTTACGTCGATATTCGTATACTTCACTCTCTTCATTTTTTCATCCTTGCCTTTCTTCCTCAACGCACTCACCGGATCGCATCTCATCGTTCTCATATTCAGGTCGGCTCTCGAAGTTTACTTGATGGCGGTGTTGAGCGTTGGATTGGTGGTTTCCGTGGCGGAAGAGAGATTCGGTTGGGAAGCAATAAAAACCGGATTCGGTTTGATGGAGGGAAACCGGGTTTGTGGGTTTGTTCTTTCGGGTTTATTTGTGTGGGTTTCGAGTTTGATCAGGTGGAGGATAGAGAAATCGATGGACGGTGAGGATTCGTCGATGGGTTTTGAAGAGAAAGTGTATGTGATAGTTTGTTATGGATTTGTGGTGCTTTTGAGTTACGTCATAATGACGGTTTATTACAGTGAGTGTAGAAAACGGCATCCAATTAAGGAATTTCATCAAGTTGATGATGAAGATCAACAAACCCAACTCTCTGTATTGTAATAATGTAATTTATTTTTTTTGTCTTGCTTTGTTTCTATTTTTGTTTTGTTTAAGTTGTAGATTTAATTTTAAGTGAAAAGTAAATTAAGCACCTTCCTAGCTAGTTGCTTTTTTGGTCACACTAACAATGAGAATGTGGGATAACAAACATGATGATCTTTTGCTGTATTTTTTCCGTGAGATTAAATTAAATTTATGTAAAAATTAGGTATATAGGGAGAGATCTTAAATGAAATTATACTTTTGTACATTTATTTAGTTTTGTCTGTGTTAATTTAGACTTTCATGTCACGCAAAGACAAAAAAAAACCTTGTACTTTAGATATAGTAAAGGGGAAGTTGAGAAGTGAAATTTTTGGTGAACATAGTTTAAGTTATTGAAAGTGTTTGAGTCGAACTAAGTTCTGCTTCTATGCACAAATACTATGTTAGTAAGTACTATTTTTTTTTTTTTTAAAGGATTGACTATTTTATTATTTGTAAACAAAAAAACTATTGATTGTTTTCACCGTAAATACACCGCTATGAATTTGAGTTTCTCACATAACCTTACATTAGGATGCGATAATTTAAAATCTACTTTTTAACCATTCCCAAACAAGTAACAAACACGACACCACTTTTAATTGAGATTTGAATATTGATTTATTACGTTGTGTACTTAACTTTGGTGAGTAGGTAGAGTGTTTGTGGTGCAATTTAAATCAGTTTTGAGACGAAAAAAATCATTTGATCTAAAGTTAAAAGCAATGTATGATTGATAAAAAGTAGTACAATTTGATTTGATTTGATTTTGAATGACTTATAAATAAATTTAATCCAATCTGATATAGTTAGACATGGTTTAAATTGGTTTGTTTAACTCTTAAAATTATGTTCAACTCTTTTTGAGTTAAAAAGGAATCGTAAGAGATGTTAAAATTCATGTTAAATTACTTACTTTTTTTTTTTTACATAAATTACTTAATTTAGAGATACATATTTTTTTTCTTCATGTTATAGAATAATGTATAAAAAATGATATTTGTACAACCATTTTGTAATAACTTTTGAAAACAATATTTTATCTCATACTCATATTATATTTTTATCCTATTTATTCATTTTTCTCTTTATATTGTTTTTGACAATAAAAAAGAGAAAAAAATGTTGTCCTAGGAATTGTCACAAAACAAAACAATTGTATAAATGTCATTACTCATGATAAAATAAAATTTGAAGTAACATATTTTTCTTTTGAAATAATATATTGGTTGAAGTATGACAAATGAATAAGTGGAAAGTGAGAAAAGAAATTGGGAAAGGATAAACCGAAGGTGTGAGCAATGGGTTCTTCAACCACTCTTCCTCTATCCAACAACGCTCAATTCCCTTCCTTTCATCACACCCACCACTCTTTTCCGACCACCGCCAAGTAACTTCGCTCTCCCCTTCCACTTCTTTCTTCTGAAATTCATGTTTTTCGGGGTGAAAATTTTGTTTTTTGTTGCTGTGTGTTAGCACTTGAAATTGATGTTTATTTGAAGCTTTTGAACTTGATATTTCAGAATAGAAGATTTTGGGGTGTAGCATTAGTGTTATTCTTAGTATTGATGGTTATTTTGTACAGTAGGACCATTGTCCTTGTCTATCTATTTTTTAAGGCTAGCTGAAATTCATAAAGTTTGCAAGTTTTATGGATTAGGATTTACACAACCTTGGTTAGGATAATGTAATTTTTGAACTTCATTGAAAAACAATAGTAGATAGTACTCAGGACCGACACGAGGATATACCAGAGTTCAGAGACATCATATCCCGAATTCCCAATTCAGACACATCCCAAGGGATAATCACAAGAGGAAATTAATCTAACAACTAATTGCTGACATTTTCCATTAAAAAAAATACTCATCCTTTAGAATTTAGTTTTCTGAGGCAAGCAAATGTAGTCGCTCATAACTTAGCCGGGGTATCTGGGTATTTTGTTTGTCACTTTGTCTTCACACTTGTATCTAGCTCACTGTATGAATACAACACTATGTGTTATGATTCATTTCAATCAATGAAAATTGCAGAGCAATTTCAATCTGAGAAAAGCTTCATGAATTCTAGCAGGGTTGCTTTAGGAATTCTGATGTCTATCATTTTTTTGATATTATAAACATTAAAGTAATAAATGGCATTGCTTTGACTTGATATAAATAATAAACCACAAAGGAATACAAATTTATCCTTAAGAAGAAATCTAACAGATAATTGTTGGATTTTCTCTGCTTGAAGGAATCAGCATGGCAACCTAGCCGGGTAAGGACCTTGTTTTGTTATTGCTAATTAATGAGATTAACCTCGTTATTTTAGGTGGGGATGGAGAAGAGAGCAATATGCAGGCATGGCTTCCAATAGAACCCAGAGTCAAGCATTTCGAGTCCTAGCTAATCCCAATGTATGCCTAAATTGAACACTATGTGTGTTTGTGTATTGTTGGTTGAAAAGAATTGATCTTTTATTTGAGATTGGTTGTTTCTCGGAACTTTTAATTTTTTATGTTGAAAACTATCTAGGTATGATCTCAAATGGTTCTTTACTTGTTCTTTTATACATTTCAATACTTCATTATGTTCTAGTTTCTACTTCCTGTGATCCTATGCTATAGTCAACATATTTACTGGCACAAAAATACAAATGAACAGGAGAGAAGTGGTAGGTTCAAAATTTAAGAGGATAACAGGATATGGAAAAGGGAGAAAATCATAACATAGTAAGCACTGACAAAGTTGGAAAATCAGTGGGAATTATAGACTTATAGGATTTAGCTATTTTAAAATACCAATTGCTTAATTTCTTAATGTGAGAATGACTTTCTTGCAATATTTGTGTCTCTATCAATGTAATTCAATAAATTTAATTATCAATTTATCATTATCAGTTGAATCTAATAATTAAAACCCAGCTTTGTTGCTTCCTTCTACCTTTCTATGACAAAATAAATTCTTTCATTCCTCTTCCCTTTTGCGGTTTTCTTTTCATTTATGTTTAATGAGATCTACATATAATTATACAGGTATCTTCAGGAAAGGATGGTTCAAAAAAGGATGTAATCATGGTTGATCCTGTGGAAGCCAAGCGATTGGCTGCCAAACAAATGGAGATAATTAAAGCAAAAGAAAAACTCAAGGTGAAAGACAGTAGAAAACTGAGTAGTATAACACAATGAAACCATGCTCCTCGGTTTACTATAAACTTACCAACTTTATGTTGTGATTGTAGAAAAGACGCCAAATTGAGGCAATTAATGGAGCTTGGGCAATGATTGGTCTAACAGCGGGTCTAGTTATTGAAGGTCAAACTGGAAAAAATATCATTACCCAGGTGAACATTGGAAATGCTTTTGTTCACATGTCCTTAGGACCATACATTACATGAACTGAGATAAACTCATACAGACATATGTGGAAACAGATTCCCTGCAGTCACCTCTCACTATCTCTCCAATCTGTATTTTTTCTAATTTTTTTTTATTAAAGTAAACCAAGGGCCATGAAGTAAAGCGAGCACATCCAATTGCTAAAAGATTGTGTGACTGCAGTCAATCCTGGTCCGACATGTTGGCATTATTGCATGCACACAACACACATCAAACACTAAACATATTTAATGAGAAATATCTGATGCATTGATCACTTTCATTGCTTCCATTATTTGGTTGAACAATTCCTCTATAATGTTTTGATGTGCAAACATCTACTTCATTGTCTCAGCTGCAAGACTACTTTGGAGCAATTGTTCACTTTTTTTTGAAGTAGACAGCCGAAAAGGAGCATGGACACATACTAAGAAATGCAGATTCTTTCTCACATTCTTTGTGAATATATTTGTTAAAGGTTGACTGATAAGGTTTTTTCTTAACACCAAACCATACAATTTTCGCTACTTATTTTTTCCTTGTTGCCTATCAATGCTACATATGTAACATGATTTTACAAAAGAATTCTGCTGCTAGCCGATTGTTGTTGCTTGATATGGATGTTTACCCACTCATTGTTTTTCCGAGGTGGTGGCATTTATTGTTGAATTATTAACGCATGCTTTCCCCTTACTGTGAAGAAAGATTAAGTTGATTAGATGGCTGCAACCTAGTCTTAGTGATGCCATGGTTAAACTCTCTTGTCTGGTCTCAACTAATTAAAATAAAACAAAACTCAGGTGTTTCCAGTTTTCTTTATATCAATCAATTTACCAAAAGAAATTGTGGCTGTAACCGAGATATTAGGATCAACCCCCTTCTTATTTCACAGAAGCCCATAGAATAGAGAATCTGATATATTTTTTGGGGAAAATTGCACTCACTTCCGGTGTGATATGTCTAAATGACACGTACACCTCTATTTTTTAGAAGACACTGGTCTTCTTTCAATAACACCTATGAAGCGTAGATACTCCTCGGATTAGGCGTGTCCCGGTGTCAATACGTATTGTGTCCGACACCGACAGGATACCGGCACACATGATTACATTGAATTATGTTATTTTGTCAAATTATAATCGGTGTGAATGTCTCTGTGTCGTGTCTGGTGTCCGTGTTTGTGCTTCATAGAATTATCCTTACCTCTCCTATATTTTTACAACATAGAAGAGTGTGTCATTTTAGCATACATCAGGAGAGTTAAGTACAATTTCTCCAACAAACAAGGATCTGGTGTTTGTTTAAGGGAAGGTCAAGGAATGCTAGCAACACACGTTCTAACACACACTTTCGAACACACTCTCTTTGATTGGTTAAAATTCACATGGGTCCCACCAAATCATGTGGGTCCCATATAAATTTGGTGGGTCCCATATAAATTTGGCGGGTCCCATGTGAATTTTAACCAATCAAAGAGAGTGTGTTGAAAAGTGTGTGTTAGAATGTGTGTTGCTAGCATTTCTCTTATTGGTTTGTAGGTTTGGTAATGGATGAGTTCCTACTTCGTATTAAGGGTCGGTCAATTTAGCCGTTCAAATATACAAAATAGTAATTTAACCCCTTAAATTGAATAACGAGTGTTAATTTAGTCATTTTTTCCTTCTAAATTTAGCACATCAGTTTTAAAGGTTTTATGCTTATCTTGATCCAACAAAAGATTGTTCCGGTGAATATGTATAGGCCTTTCATTGATTTTGATGGATGTTAACCATATTTTGATTGAGAGACAAAACTGATTATTTCAGAAGTTTAAGGGATTAAATTGCTCAACCAAAGACCATGAATATGATTTACTCATATTATACATTTGTCCGTTTATGAGGCTTGAGAATGGACACCATAAAGTTCTGATCTGGTTTTTTCATCATTTCGTACCAATGATTGAGAATATGGCATCATTAGAGTCGTTGTGAATGAGGATGTTCCATTGGAGGTGTGGTTTAGTATGGGAAAGGGAAGTTCTTTTCCATTAACAACCATTGATTTAATATTTTTTTATGTGGGTGGCTCAGATCTGTTACTTAGTAATGGATTGAAACTTTTTGTTGGCTATTGTGTAACAAAATAGCTGACCCCACCAAACTGTTAAAAAACAATTACTGTATGCATCTGTATTATTTATTGTTTTATTTAATAGAGACATGAAGCCCAACCAAACCTTTTCTTCTTCCAGCAACATCCTAAGAGAAATTGCCGCAATTAAGAACAATAATACTCTTATAACATGCTAAGAACAACAGACCCCATCAACACAATCAGAATCACCATCACAATAGCCTCTTTCAAAATTCAGGAGAAAAACAAATGGGGTTTCCTTAATTCAATTAAAGGTTGTTTCTTTGCAAGATCTTGGTTGTGAGGATTCATGTGTAGGGGTTTTAAATTTAACCATGTTAGTGTCTCTAAAAGATTCTTCTCTCAGATCCTTTGTTCTCTTTGTTGCCACCCCCAAAACGTTTTCAAAGCATTGTTCTTAACATAAGCATTTTTTTTAAATCAATTACTGCATTATTTTTTCAGAAATTTTCTGGTCCTTTCATTTCTAGCCAAAAATCGTAAAAAAAGCAACATGGAAGGGTTGCTATTTTGTACACCGGGAGATCATGTCAGGAAACCAATTATATGATAATAATTCCTTCAGGAGTAGAATGGATTTAAAAATTCAATTAATCACTCCAACAAAACCAATCTCTGCCGGCTCAGCTTGAAATTTTTCATAATTTCTTCTATATCCATCATCATCATTTCTATTTGAGATGCAACTTTATAACTACTTCATTCCAGATAAATGCAAAGCTTTACCTTTCTTTGATTGAGAATGATAGTCGCCCCAGATCTGATTTGTTTTGCGTGTTAGAACAACAAACGTTAAGTAAAGGGAAGCTTTCATAGAACAATCTTATAAGAGTATTCTATTTTTTGTCTTTTGCTGGGTTTTACCATGAATAACTTGAACTGAGAGGCCCGTTAAGAAATTTGGAAGCTTAAAGATAAAGGAGTCACATGTCCTATGAATTGTGCATTGTGTACGGTGGGCAGTGAGGATACACTTCATTTATTTTTTTCAATGTCCATGTAGCTTAAATGTTTGAAGTATGCTTCCTTTCTTTTCTTCTATTTCTATTTTGCTACAACAAGGTATGGATAGCAAGAATATTATTTTCAAAGCATTACATGATTTATCTAAGGAAGATGCAGCTTTATTTTGCTGTGTGATGTGGAGTATCTGAAAACAAAGAAACAACAAAGTGTGGAATGAAGTAATTGATGCTCTAGTTTATGTTGTTGAGAGAGCAAAAACTATGCTTCATAACCGGCAAGATGCACGTAGGATTTGTAATACATCTTCTATAGATTAGTTAAGGCGGTCACATCCTAGTTTCCAAATTTTGGTAGAAATACCATATTGTATTGACCACATTTTAAGTAATGAAATGATATAAGCTTATTTCTTTAAAAAAGAAATTATGCATTACTCTTCTTCTTCACCCGCGAGAGGATGAAACTGATCCAATCATGTTGTTACAATTTAAAGAGAAAGATATTTTGGAGGAAAGAAGAGACGGACCATAGCAAAACAGAAGGGATATTCTGCACTATTTTTTTTTTTAACCCTTTGTCTTAATTTTGTTATGTTTCTCAATGATTTCACTTTTTGAAAATATACGATTAACCATAATATTATGAAAGGTATTAAATTATATATAGTTATTTGTGTGCAACAATTTAGTTTACTGACATGGGAATGTCTATTATGCAAATGGTTTAATTTCCATTCTAAAAATCATTTCCAATGCTAAATCTTGATCTTTTACGTGCCTTCACTTTTGTTGATTTGAGTGACTGCATCTATGAATTGAAAATATAAAATGGAAGGCACGTAAATTACGAACAATTTAGTTTATCAAATTTCTTAAAGTCCATATTGAAAAATTTCTTAAAGTCAAACCTCATTTCATATTGAAAAATTGCAATTTATCAAATTCAACTTGCAGTTATCGGTATCGATCTTGCTTGCGCGTACATATCCATAGTTGGGACAAATTTTACTCGAGCAAATTATGCACTTGAGAAATTGCGAAGGAGTTATATGAAACACGCAACCTTAATATTGGGAAAAGGAAAGGGAAACATGCATTTGATAGTTTTGGAACACACGTGACACCGAAGTGAATTTGAAAATGTGTAGATCTATTCAAGTTGTCATTGTGTAATTTAAGTGGTGGTAACTATTGAGGGTAATTATGAAAGTAAAATAAGTCATACCAGACACTGGTATTGCCTTTATACATTGTTATAGAATAGAAGTTATAGATAGATGAAAAGGGCTACAAACCTTTATGGCGTGTTTTGATAGAAGGTTTAGAAGAAAAGGGATGTGCGAGTTCACTTTTATTTCTTAAATTATAAATAATGTAAAATATTTTTTTAAAATAAATTAAGTGTTTTTAAAGTATTATATGATTATTTATCACGTTGTTAATTCAATTTTCTAAAACTCATTTTACAATATTCGTAATTAAAAATAAATAAATAAGTTCTCCCCTCCACTTGGATGGTTTTATAATAAGCCAGGAAACAGGGTAGTCGTGTGTCTCTTGCTTAGCGTACACTTTCCATATAATGATATACCATTAACTGTATTTCGAGCGGATGTTAGTGAAAAAAGAAAAGAAAAAAAAGGCAAATATTTATTTTCGTTTCTGAATGTCAAATAAGTAGTTACTTAAAATAGTCCTTCGAACCATCCAAGTGGAGTATTCACAGAGATTTGCCTTTTTCTTATACGGACCGATATGATAATAAATAAATATTCACAGAGATTGATATGATAGTAAGTAAGTATATTAATGTAATGATATAATAGTATTAACAAAACATTTTATTGTTATAGATTATTTTGATTAACGTAATGCACTATAAAAGATTATTTAAAGGATATATTGAAGTATGATTATCCATTGCATATTTAAAGATAAAAATAACTATGTAAAGAAAAGTTTCAATAAAATTATAATATTAGTTTTACATGAAAAAAACAGCTTGAATTAAACCAATCATATTTCAGGTGTCTCTTCCAGTAAAAATATTAACATGGATTCACAATACAGAGTACAGTAGTAGGAGTTTAATTCTTTCTATTAGACCCAATTTGTATTGGCATGTTAAATTATTTTTTTATGGAGTATTGTTTTACTTTATAATATATAATATAATATAATAATATACCATTATACCATTATACCATCAATTGTAATTTGAGCGGGTCTTAGCAAAAAATAAAAGAAAGAAAGACGGATAAATGATCGTTTTCGTTCTTGAATGTAATTTGTAAGAAATAGTCATAGTAGGTTTGGAAATAGGTTAAGCTACCTGTTAGGGGCCTATGATTCAGCCTATTTAAAGCTCGATTCGGCTTAGTTTGTTTAGTAAATAGGTTAGGTTTAAGCTTTTCAAAAAAAACCTAATGCTTATAGAAAAGCCTACCAGACCAATTCATATATGTGTAATTACATATACTCCATTATATTGATAAATTTTGGTTCATTCAAATTTTCGATACCACAATTTTTTTTTCTTTTGCGATTTTAGTTTGACGTTTGAGATTATGAGTTACAAAACTCTTGGTATTACTCTCTTATTACAATTCCAACCGGTACAAAAAAAAAAGGCAAAATGTCAAATTTATGCAATCCATTGAGTTACAAAAGTCTTGGTACGTGCTTTACAAAATTATATCGGATATACAAACAATATATGCTAATAAAGTGAAAAAAAATGGACGTACATGCTCTACAAAAAATTTACTGGCCCATTAACCTTTTAAAAAAGATAAATGATATTTGAATATTCATTTTATGAAAAATTTTGTAACAAATTTTTCTCTCATACTCACATTATTTTTTATTTTATCTCTCTATTGCTTTGGTTTTTGTGTAAATACCTACTTTTTCTTTGTAAATTATGGTTGTCTCATAAGTTGTCGACCAAATAGTTTACAACTCTACATGCTTATTAAACTTTTTATAAATAGGTCAAATGTTATATTTTAAATCCTTAACACAAACTAAACTTTTAAAAAGGTCAGACCAAACTTAAAATAAAGCCTTTGACAGGCTAATAGGACGTACTTATACTTTAGTTTTTTAAACTAGATTTGACCTATTTAAGCAAAGTCTGATTCAGTCTGACCTATTCCCACCTTAGTGAGAGTAGTCCTTCGATATATCGAAATTTCAATATATTCATTGATAGCGCACTCTCTTGATCAAAATATCTCTGATATTAAAATAATCTTCAATGTTGACAATAACTTTTTTCTTATACGGGCTAATATGACAATAAGTAAATACTTACAAAGATTAATACGATAGTAAGTAAGTAAACTGATATGATAGTAAGTACATATACTAACGCAATGCACTATCAAAAATTATTTTAGAATTTCGAACTATTGAAGGACTATTATGATTATTTATTATATATTCAGGGACAAAAATGACTATTTACACAAAAAAGACCTATATAATAATATTATATCCCTTGCTCACCAAAACACATTCAAACCACCATTTCACCACGCAATCCAAAACACATTCAAAACGCCATTTCACCACGCAATTCTTCGCGCTCTGCACCGAAATCTTTGTTCTCGCGCGATCTTTCTCGTTTTCGAATCTACATCTACATTTCACACACGCAACAGTTAGGTATGATCTTCCACCGAAATCTTTGTTTCTGTTGTCTCTCTTTTATGTTGTTACTTCTTCCTGACTTTCTTTTAGGGATTTGGGGTTTGTCATTGCATCGATGCTTTAGTTTAGGGTTCTTAGTCTCTTTTTCTTTCAGTTTAGAGTTTCGTTTGTTGCTTCTTTAGTTTAGTGTTTTTGGTTCAGGAAT